>Ga0209987_10001034_pt1 | contig 15062 bp, 12 predicted proteins | sample N074metaG_FD_182134 | JGI IMG/M metagenome (GOLD analysis project Ga0209987, IMG submission 182134) | Deep subsurface microbial communities from Kermadec Trench to uncover new lineages of life (NeLLi) - N074 metaG (SPAdes) (version 2) | ecosystem: Environmental > Aquatic > Marine > Ocean trench... | reverse complement strand
GGTGTGCGCCCTTGGAGACCCTTTCTGGAACAAAATCATTCAACCAAATCATAGCTGGGAATGCTCCATCAGAATATAGCATAAGGCGGTGAGATTCAAGGAAATGCCTCGAAAGGCCCCATGCTTTCAAATAGATTGTGGGAGGGGGGTGGGGTGGCTCACAAGGTCCTTCCCATCAATTTGATGAAGGGACGGATGTTTTCCACCAGGGCCGCGAATTTTTCGGGCTTCAACGATTGCGGCCCATCGGAATAAGCGTTGATGGGATCCGGATGCACTTCAATCATCAGGCCATCGGCGCCCGCCGCAATGGCGGCGCGGGCCATCGGTTCCACCAAGTCCCAATGGCCGGTGGCGTGACTCGGATCAACAATGATGGGCAAGTGGGTTTCTTTTTTCAAAACAGGAATGCAACTGAGGTCCAGCGTGTTGCGGGTTGCCGTCTCAAAAGTCCGGATGCCACGCTCGCAGAGGATGACTTGCCGGTTGCCTTCGGACAGAATGTATTCCGCGGACATCAAAAACTCCTTGATGGTGGTCATCATGCCGCGTTTGAGCAGAACCGGTTTGTCCACTTTGCCGAGTTCCTTCAACAGGGAAAAGTTTTGAACGTTGCGTGCTCCCACCTGCAGGACATCCGCGTAGCGTGCCACGAGGTCCACCTCGGTGGAATTCATGACCTCGGTCACGATGGGCAGGCCGGTCAGTTCCTTGGCTTCTTTCAGCAGTTTCAGCCCCTCCTCCTCCAGGCCTTGAAAACTGTAGGGGGACGTTCTGGGCTTGAATGCGCCGCCCCGCATCATGTTGGCGCCGGCTTTCTTAACGGCCTCGGCGGTGGCGCACAACTGCTCCCGGCTTTCCACTGAGCAGGGCCCGGCCATCAGGGCGATGGTGTTGCCCCCGACCTCTACCCCGCCGCAATTGATCACCGAAGAGGCATGGTGCATCTCGCGACTGGCCAGTTTGTAAGGTTTGAGGATGGGGATGACGTCTTCCACGCCAGCCATGGATTCGAGTACCTGTAAACGGTCTTTGCGGTGGTCGTCGCCGCCGACCGCGCCGATCACCTGGCGCTCCACACCGATGATCTCATGGGGCTTATAACCCAAATCCACGATCTTTTGTTTAACCGCTTCAATGTTTTCCGGGGTGGCGCCTGGCTTCAATACAATAATCATAATGGGCCTCGTATTCCTCGGTAAGAAGGTAGCATGGTGAATTTTATAAAGTCAAGATAAAGCCTTTTTTTGCGGTATTTAAGTGGCGGGTGGCCGCGGCGCGGAAGGGATTTCAGGGTTTGAAATGATCGGGGATCGGGTGGGTTTTGCAAGCTTCTGGGTGGCGCAGATAATTGTTTTGACAGGTATTTTTATTTGTGTTAATTACAAATCGGATGATCGCATTTTAGCCTACCCCCTCCCGGAGAAGATCTATGGAAATCAAAATTGATCGTGACATTTTTCTGACTGGCATGCAAAAAGTTCAGGGAATTGTTGAATCCAAGGGGACCATGCCCATCCTTTCCCACGTTCACATCGCTACGGAAAAGGATGGGATCTTGCTTCAGGCCACCGATCTGGAAATTGGTATCAAGGGGTTCCTTCCTGCCCAAGTGGTGGCCGCCGGGGCGGTGACGCTCAACGCGAGAAAACTGTTTGATATTCTTAGAGAGCTCCCGAATTTGGAGGTCCACCTGGTGCGCGGCGACAATGATTGGGTCAAGCTGAAATGCGGCAAAGCCAAGTTTCGACTGCCCGGCCTGCCCGCCTCGGACTACCCCAAGCTTCCTGAATACAGTGAAGAAGCTTTGATAGAATTTAGCGGAAAGCAGTTGAAGGAGATGATCCGCAAAACTTATTTCGCGATTTCTCCAGATGAAAGCCGACAGGCTCTCAATGGCCTTCTCCTTGAAAGAGAAAAAGACCATGTCAATATGGTGGGCACCGATGGTCACCGATTGGCTTTCATCAAACGCCCGGTCAAAGGCAAGGCGTCCACGGGCGAACCGCAGGGATTTCTGCTCCCCAAAAAACTACTCTCTGAGCTGCTCAAACTGCTGGAAGACGAGGACGCATCTTACGCGTTTTCAGTCAAGGACAATCAGTTGGCCTTCATTCACGGCAAAGAGGTTATTTTATCCAGGAAGATCGACGGCAAATTCCCCAATTACCGGCAAGTCATTCCATCCGATAACGACGTGCGGATTCCGGTCAACACTCAGGCGCTGATTCATGCGCTCAAGCGGGTGGCGTTGCTGGCCGATGAAAAATCTAAAATGGTCCGGTTTGAATTCGAACAGGGCCTGCTGACCCTGATTTCAGACAACACCGAGCTGGGTGATGCCCGTGAGGAAGTGGAAATCAGCTACAAGGGGCAGGACATTTCGATCGGACTCAACGCCAAATACGTGTTGGATATTCTGAGTGTCGTTGAGGATGAGGAAATCACTCTGAACCTGAAGGACCAGAACCACTCCTGCCTGATCACGTTGGATCAGGACAAAGATTACCTGAGCATCGTGATGCCAATGCGCTTATAAATCAAAAAACTGATCCAGTTTTTGATCGGCCCGGGGCAGTTGCCCGGTCACTCCCTCCCAGATTTCTTTCGTTTCCATACAGAGATAGATGTTCAAGGCCTCGGACCGTTTTTTCAAAAGAGCTCGAATGGTTTGGTAAGCATGATTTCTCAAGGGCCGCAGGTAGCGGAACTTGCCATCCTCACCAGCGACATGCTCTGCAATAAACAGCCGGGTGTCGTGATGCCGCTCCTTGATGATTTTTTTTAAGTTGGGCCGATAGCGAAAACTTCCCAGGCTGACCCACTCGATTTTCGAAGCAATCGTTTTCTGGAAAACCAGATCGATCAATTCTTCATAGGCACGTTCCCATCCGGGAAAGAGGAGGATCGGATCGAAATGGAAACCCACCCGGTAGCCTTTTTCCTGACACCGGCGAGCCGCTTCCAGCCGCTGTTGGACACTGGCAGTGCCTTTTTCCTCCTGCGCCACGATCTCCTCAGGGTTCAGCGACCAGGAAATTATGATGTTGGTCGGGTCTTTCTGTTGCAACAGATTTTCCACACAGTCGGATTTGGTTTTCAGTTCCAAAACGGCATTGGTTTGTTTATTGAAAAATGGAATCAGGGTGTCGGAGTAGGGGAGCATCGCCTCAAGGGCCAGGCTGTCCGTCAACTCTCCCGTGCCGACCCGGAAAGTACGCTGAGGATGGGCGGTGAAGACCTCTTCCAGTTCCTCTATAAGGTCTTCCACGTTGACGAAGGCGCTGAGCACAGGATTGTTCTCCAGGAAATCCTGGAGGAAACAATAACTGCAATCGTAGATGCAATTTTTAATCAGGTTGACGATGTAATAATTGCAACAGACCATACCGGGGCTGATACCGGGACATTTTTTGAGAAACGATCCTTTGAATTTAGACAACACCAGTTGCCTTTTCCCGGCGCCGAACACGTCGGCGGAGGTTTGCCGGACCTCCGACACCACCTCGCTCATGGGCCGGCCACGCACCACCGGCGTGTGGGGAAAAGACCGCAAGACCCGCTGAGCCAGGGGATAAGCTTCGGCCTCGGGTTCCAAATAGATGATTTCCGGCTCAAACGGCATCTTATAATTAATTGAAAAATTTAGACTTATTTGATTTTCTCTGCTTGTCAGGCGGTTGCTGTTCTGCGATAATATACAAGTTTTTTAAGAGGAATGAAACAAAATATGAGGCTTTGTTACGGCATTGGCCCATGTGAACCTCACTCCGCCCACGCATTGTTATGAGTTTATTTCGAATCTCCCGGGAACGTCCCTCACTTTTAGAAAAACAGGAATTGCCCAAGAAAAAACTTCCTTTATTTAAAGGAGTTATGATATTTCTGTTCAACCTGATGTTGGTGAATGCAGCGTTCTATTTTTTTTCCAAGGACCAGAATTTTTTTGACCCGGAGCCGGTTCATAAAGCGGAGTTGTTGAATGTGATGGCGGAAACGGCTGTTTTGCCCGCAGGCTCCGCGATCCCGGCGCAGTCGATCGCCGCCCCGGGTTTAAACTTTGTAGAGCAGTTTGAACCCAGGAAAGTGTCTTGGGTGCCGTCGCCCAGGGTTTCCCACCTAGGTTGGCGCACGCTCAAATTAAAAGTGAAAAATTCTCTGAGCTTTTCGGTATGCCGGAAAATAGCCCAACCCGATTGCGTTCGCCTGACGGCGCACATCGCCCGTCTGCTGGCATGGTTTGTGGACATTCACAGCGAAATGCGTCCGGGGGACAGCCTGCATATAATTTATAAAATGATTGAAGGCCCGGAACATTTTCGAATCCTGAAGTTGGTTTATGACAGTGGTTATTTGAAGAAAAAGTTTGAAATCAATTTTTTCAAGGCGTTTGCTTCATCATCTGGTTCCTATTTTGAAGCCTCGGGAAAAGAAGCATTTCCTCGGCTTAAGAAAAGCAATGCTCCTATCCACGATTACTCGGAGATCACCTCTCTGCCGGGGGATTTTCGAAAAGGCAAGGTCCGGGGGCATCGGGGAACGGACTTCAAGGCTCCGGTGGGCACTCCCCTGTTTGCCAGTTTTGATGCCCGGGTGACCCGGGTCAACTGGAACCGGGAGAAAAACGGTTACTGCATTGAGCTCGATCACCCGGCAGAGGGCGTGAAGACGCTCTACCTGCATCTCGACAAAGTGCGCGTCCGGCGCGGTCAATACGTGAAGCAGGGAGAGCGTATCGGGGACTCCGGAAACACCGGGCGGAGTTTTGCCCCTCACCTCCATTACGAAGTTAACAGCCGCGGGCCTGCAAAAACGGTTTATAATCCCTTCACATTTAAATACCATAAAAAATATCGACGGCGTATTCCCCAACAGGCCATGGCGGAATATCAAAAAGCGGTCGACCTCTACCAGGCTCACCTTTCCGCAAGTTAGTGGTGGTGCTGGCAGGCAAAAACGGGGCTTAAAGCCCGCAACCGCACCTTTCGGCGAGTCAGTTATCAGCGCTGGCAGGGAGGTCGGCGGATTCCTTAAGTCCGCAACCGGGCCTCTCGGTGGCGTGTGCGCGTTTCCGGCGTGCAGTGCCATGGGCTTGTAGAAAAACAGCGGCTCTGCGAACCGAGTGGGATGGCCGGGCTCCGAATAATTTCCCCGATAGGAGAGGCAGTTCTTATGAGACTTGGGATATGGAGGTGGCAACGGAAACTGAAGCGGGCCTCCTTTTGGGGTCGCGTGTTCAAGGTGACAGTGCTTCTCAGCCTGATTTTTCTGTTTGTCACCTTCCTGCCGGTGTTGATTTACAAGGTGATCGATCCGCCCACCACGCTTCTCATGTGGATTCGTTGGGCGGAAAGCGGTTATGAAAAGCGTTATCCTCGCACCGTGAAAAAATGGCGGAAACTTGATCGAATTTCGAAGCCCTTCCTGCGGGCAGTGATCGCTTCCGAGGACCAGAAATTTTATAGGCATAACGGGTTTGATTGGGATGCGGTGAACAATGCGATTCGGGTCAACCTCAGCACCCGCCGAAAAATTGGAGCGAGTACCATTTCCATGCAGACCGCACGCAATGTTTTCCTCTGGCAAAAGCGGAATTGGCTGAGAAAATCTCTGGAAATATATTTTACGGTGTTGATTGAAATGACTTGGAGCAAGCAACGTATTTTGGAAGTGTACATGAATGTGATCGAATGGGGCGATGGCGTGTTCGGTTGCGAGGCCGCCGCTCAGAAATATTTCAAGCATTCGGCAGGCCGCGTCCAGCCTGCGGAGGGCGCTTGGATGGCGGCTATTCTTCCCAATCCAAGAGCCTGGCCCACGCCCGCCTACCGCAGTCATGTAGGCCAGCGTCAGACGCGAATATTGAATGCCATGACTTCGGTCAGGCTTTATGCGGTGTCACCTTGAACCGGAGTCCCTGCCTTGGTTTTGAATCCACGAATCCATAAGATAAAAATTTCAAAATCGCTCCAGGTCAGGATCCGGAAAGGTTTTCCCTGGGTTTATTTTTATCAAATCAAAAACACTGGCATCTCCGGCCAGCCCGGCGACTTGGGAGCAATTTACGATTCGCAAAACCGGTTTCTCGCCATGGGTCTGTACGACCCACACTCGGACATTCGCTTGAGAATCCTGATCACCCGCACGCCCCAGGAAATCACCGGCGAATTTTTCAGGCACCGTTTAAAAAAAGCGTTGGCTCTGCGCGCCGATTTGGCCACGCCGGAGACCACTGCCTATCGCGTGGTCAATGGCGAGAATGACGGTTTCCCCGGCATGGTGATGGACCGCTACGCGAATACGCTGGTGGTGAAATTGTACACCAGCGCCTGGATGCCCTACCTCGATGAACTGGTTCCCGTCCTGCAACAAGAGATGAAGTTGGAGCGAGCCATCCTGACATTCAGTCGTCACGTCCAGCGAACTTTGCCCGATCCCAAAGAGGCATCGCGAATGTTGTTTGGCCCGGAATTAAAAGGACCCATACGCTTTCAGGAAAACGGATTGGAGTTCGAAGCGGATTTATTAAAAGGACAGAAGACGGGATTTTTTCTGGACCAACGTGAAAATCGAGAAAAAATTCGCGGCTTGGCGCAAGGCCAGTCGATATTGAACGTGTTCAGTTACACCGGAGCGTTCAGCGTTTATGCGTTTGCCGGAGGGTGCCGGTCTGTTCTGGAGATCGACATCAATGCTCCTGCCCAGAAGGCGGCCCTGAGGAATCTGCGACTGAATTTTCCTGAGGAGAAATTTTCGCCTCCCCGATTCGAGCAAATTCAGGGAGACGCCTTTGAACAGTTGAGTCGATTGGAAAAAGACGGGAAAGTTTTTGATTTGGTGGTATTGGACCCACCAGCATTTGCCAACAGCAAAAAAAATAGAAAGAATGCGATTCAAGCGTATATTCGACTGGCCAAAATGGGAGCCAAAAGCACCCGGGCCGGAGGCACCTTGATGGCGGCTTCCTGTTCTTCGCAGGTCGAGGCGCAGGCGTTTTACCGGGCAGTGGAGTTGGGCATCAAAGCGGCGGGCCGGTCGTATAAAAAACTGCTGAAAACCGGCCACGCTCTAGACCATCCGGTGACCTTCAGGGAAGGGGCTTATCTCAAGGCAATTTACTGTAAGATAGAGAGTTGAGGCAGACTGCAGGAAGGAGTTCGTTTTTAAAGAGGACTGAATTTGTTGGGTGGGTGCGGCGAAATAAGGTAGATTTGGGCGCTGAAATAAAACCTTGTTTCGATGGTACTGATTTGTAATCCGCGATAGAACAGCTACAAAACTACTTGCGTTTTGCCGCTTTCTTTTTTGCTTTTTTCTTAACTACTTTCTTTGCCTTAGGTCGAGCTTTAGCTTTTTTCTTAACTACTTTCTTTGCCTTAGGTCGAGCTTTAGCTTTTTTCTTAACTACTTTTTTCTTTGCTTTAGCCTTAGGTCTGGCTTTAGCTTTTTTCTTGGTTGCCATCAAGAACTCCTTTCGTAAAAAATATTTGGTTTTTTTCAGCGCCCAAATATTTAATTAATTGTATTCCATACGAAATTAAAGTCAAGATAATATTGACATCAAAGTCTTTGAAACCAGTGGGTTGGAGGATGGAGTGGGTGGTTGTGTCGTGCGATGATATATTAAAAAAAATAGAGCCAGCCGGAAACTCTTGTCAGGACTGGCGATTAAAGGTGGTCTTCTTTTATAATGAGTTTGTTTTATGAAAATAAAGTGCAACTCTTGTAGTGAAGTACCAATCAAAATTTTTTAATTTTTTTTAAAAATTTTAAGAGATGAGTCATGCAACCCTTTCATATTGATGCGATTCAAAAATTTCCGCGATTCGTTCACGGATTCAGTCTGCGCAGTTTTGAGTCCGGGAAGGGAACTCAAACTGAATTAAGATTGGGACGGCACGGTTCCCCTGAAACTTCCGTGCAACACACGCAATGGTTTTTGAAATCTCTAAACATTATTTCTGGAGAGATTTTTATTTTGAATCAGGTGCATGGCAACCGGATTTATGTTTTGGAGGATCCCGCTTTGACCGCGGAGCAAGTGGCGGCGGTCGAAGCGGATGCGTTGATCACTCAGTTGATCGACAAGCCCATCGGTGTTTTGACGGCGGATTGCGTTCCGGCCATTTTGTATGATCCGAAGCGACACCTGACCGGGGTCGTCCACGCCGGACGTAAGGGCACTCAGCAAAGGATTCTATCGCAAACACTGGCCACGCTGGTCCGGGTTTTTGGAAGCAAACCGGCTGACATCATTGTAGGTTTGGGTCCTGCTATTGGCGGTTGCTGTTATGAAGTGGATGCGCCCTGCCTCCTCCCGTTTCAAAGTCAATATGCCGATTGGGAGAGGTTCACCCGAAAATCAGCGGACGGCAAGTATTGGCTCAACCTGCTGTCCGCCAACAAGCTGGACGCGCTGAGTGGAGGTGTGGAGTCGAAAAATATATTTGATCTGGGGGAATGCACTGCGTGTCATCAGGAGCGATGGTTTTCATATCGTAAGGAGGGACCTACCGGAAGAATGGTCAGCCTGGCCATGCTCCGCGCTCCATGAGGAGGTCGAAGCGCTAATCGGAACTGGGTGCGCTCTCACTTTCGGCAGGATGGTTCTTTTCCCGTTCCAAAATGGCGTTGACCCGTGGCTCAAAATCTTCGCCGATGGGTTTGACAATGAAATCCGCCCCGCCTTCCGAGATGAATTGTTTGATCAACCCGGAGTGGGCGTAAGCGGTGACCATGGCGCAGGGCACTTCAGGTTTTAATTCTTTCATTTTTTCAAACGTTTGCATTCCGTTCATGTTTTTCATCATGAAATCCATGAGTATCAGATCGATGGCCTTGGATTGCAGGAGCTTGATGCCTGATTTCCCGTTGGGTGCTTCAATGACCGCGTGACCGGCCTTCTCCAAGCGTCGATGCAGGGTCTTCCGCGTTAATTCGTGGTCGTCCACTACAAGTATTGTACTCATGAGAGGTTCCTCGTTAAGAATTGGAAGGGATGTAAAAAGTAAAGAGACTGCCTTTCCCCGTCTGACTTGTCACTGAAATCTTTCCGCCATGCAACTCGACCAATTTTTTGGTGATGGCCAATCCAAGGCCGGTCCCGGAGGCGGCGCGAGTGTTGGATGCGTCCACTTGCCGAAACAAGTCGAAAATTACCAACTGGTCATCTTCCGACAAGCCGCACCCTGAATCTTCCACAGTGAACTCAGCCCGGTCGTCTTTTTTGAAAACTCCCACACGGATAAAGCCTGCATCGGTAAACTTGATAGCATTACTGAGCAAATTAAACAAAATTTGTTTCACTCTCATTTTATCAGCTGACAACTCAAAAGTCTCCACCTGCGATTCTATGGACAGATTTTTAGGATCTGCAATCACCTGGCAATCGGAGATCACATCCTGAACGAGCTCATGAACGGCAAAGGGCTCGCAATTTAAATCCATCTTTCCGGCCTCAATTTTTGAAAAATCCAGGAGGTCGTCGATCAAAGCTAAAAGATGTTTGCCGGATTTCTCAATATCGGTGGAGATCGAAGCGATTTCTTTTGGTTCGGGCAGGTCTTCAGGGTTTTTCAGCAGGGGAGTGTTGCCCAGCATAACCGTGAGTGGGGTGCGCAATTCATGGGAAATGATGCCCAGAAAATCGGATTTGAGGCGGTTGGATTCTTCCGCCTTCTGAGCGGCCCGGATCAGATCCCGTTCGACCTTTTTCTGATCCGTGATGTCTGTTCCGAATCCGATGATATCCGTCAACTGATCATGTGCATCGTATCGCGTGATGATACTCCAGGTGACCACTCGTTGCTCCCCTGAACGGGTGGTCAGAATCATTTCATGATTCCGGACGGGGCCTGCCTCGATCAGCTTGAGCAGATAATCCACCTGCCCGTAGGAACCTCCAGGAAATAAAGTGCGCCACCAGTTTTTGCCGATGATTTCTTCAGCGGAGAACCCGGTGGTTTTTTCGGCCGCCGGGTTAACGATGCGCGTGACACCATCCAGACTCAGGCCGATCACCAATGCCGGAGTGCTCTCGATGATGCGGGTCACATAATCTTTTTCGTTACGAGAGATCTCCTCGAGTTGTTTTCTTTCTGTGATGTCACGAACCATGGCAATGTAGAGGCTCGCTTGGGTATCCGAATCGGAACGGGGCGGCTTGCGTCTTTCCGGTATCTGAATTTCACTGATTGCCAGATCCATGGGAAAAGTGTCCGCACTTTTATGCTGACCGGTGATTTCGCTCAATCGGCCCACCATGTTTTGCTGGCCCCGCATCACATCCCCATGGATAAGATCACGCTCCCGGCATAGGTCAGGAATGATGGATTTTATGTTCTTGCCGATGATCTCGGACTCTGCATAGCCGAAAATTACCTCCGCGACCGGATTGAATGAAGCGATGACGCCGTTTTTATAAAAAGTGAGCACACCTTCCAGCGCGTTCGCCACGATGGCCCGGAGCCGTTCCTCACTATACTGGAGCGCTTCAAAAGCTCGTACCCGATCAATACCGACGCTGATTTCACTGGTGGCGAAAACCAGACCCTGGGTGCGGGCCTCCGCCAAAGGTTCCCGGAAAAATATTTCCAACGCGCCCAGAATACGATTGCCAATCACCAGAGGGACGACAGAGTATTGTTGGACTTTGTTTTGCGCCATCCAGGCCCAATAATTCTGAAGCTGGGGTTGCTTGCAGGGCGCATGAGAAAAAAATGGATTCTTAAGTTCTACGATTTTACCGAGACCTTTTTCTCCCAAAGCGACCTTCGCCGGCGGCAGGTTGCTCAGCCCCGGACTTTTGGCGCTGGCATGCACTTCCAAAATTTTTTCCTGCGAATAGAAAATCCAAAACCGGGTCAAAATCCCGCTATAAAATTCTTGAATGGATTCTGCGCTGAGGTCGAGGATTTTCTGGATGGAATCATTTTCCGCGGCGATACTGCCAATATTTGTGTGGAAATCAGACAACTCCACCCGTTCAGCCAACGCCGTTTCCATTAGTTTGCGTTCAGAGATATTTGTCCCGATACCCAGTATGCCGATGACATTGCCGCTTTCGTCAAATCGTGGGGACAAGGCCAAATTCATCAAAAGCCGTTGGCCCGATTTGGTGATCTCTTCGACTTCGCAAGTGGACCCTTTTTTGGAATCAAAAATGTAACGGTGCACCTCATGGATGGTTTTCAAGGTTTCACTATCCTGTGGATAGAGCACGCTAACCTCTTTCTGGCCAATCATCTCTTCCGCGGTATAGCCCAGGATCTTTCTCGCCCCTTTATTCCAAAAGACTATGGTTCCCTGAATATCGGTTCCGATGATGGATAAGTCTCTGGCGCTTTCCAGAATATTCTGCAGGACCATGTTCTTTTGAAACAAGGCTTTTTCTTTTTCATGTTGCTGGTCTTCCTGCTTGGCGAGCCGACTCACCTTCAGGCGTAAAGCCTCAATTTCTTCAACAAGTTCCAATTTGCTCTTACGAATGTGTTTGGTGTCGACCATGTTCGGGGTAGAGGTTTTTTGAAATTTGTTATAAAAGTATGAGTCAACCAAACGATTTTATAGTATTTTTATAGAATCTAAAGTCTATTATCCTAGAAAAACATTTAAGTCTTTTAAATACAAGGATTATCATTTATCTTCAGGGGGTGGGCGACCGGGCCGCAAGGCACATATTTAAGCCGTATATTTATAATGAACCGCTCGGACCCGGATTTCAAAGGTGGGGAAGGAACTCTTACAGGCAGTAGGAATGGCAGATAAAAAAAATATTATTAGTGATTTGAAGGCTGGGCGATTGCCTTTCCCGATGGCATGGTTGAGTGATCATCCCGGAAAGGTGGAGACCATTTTGAATAGTTTGTCGGTGGTCGACCAGGCACGGTGCGTTCTGCAGATGCGGGGCAAGCAACAGCAGGATCTGATTCTTTTGTCCTCGCAGGCGCCTGCTGTGGTGCGCGCGCTTCCTGTTGAGGAGGTGTACCAGATGGTGAAAGAAATTGGCGAGGAAAATGCGCTACCGGTTTTATCCATCATCTCCACCAGCCAACTCCAATATATATTTGATGTCGAATGGTGGGAGGGCCATAAATTCCTGCCCAAGTCTGCTATGGCTTGGCTTGATTTGATGGATCAGGCGAATGACCAGCAAATCCTGGCCTGGTTCGGTACCGAGGATTTTGATCAAAAGGTGATGGTTTTACAATCTCTCATCAAAGTGTTCATCAATGAAGACTCGCCGGAGGATCATGAGGGGGTGGAGGGCTTGCTTCATTTCTCCTTGGACGGGGTCCATGAAATTTTCCTTAAAGTTCCAGAAGCGGAACCCATCCTGAAAAAACTTTTCAAGGTGTTGTTCAGTGAATATCAAAAATTATATTTTGCGTTGATGGAAGGGGTCATCTCTTATATGGTCACGCCCACGGTCGAAACCTCCTACCGTTGGTTGTTGTCCCGCAATGAAGAAAAAGGCATCCCATCCTTTGAGGAGGCGCAAGGGGTGTACAGCCTGCTCGATCCCGAGGACTTGAAATTAGGCATCCCCAGCTTGAACGATTTCAGTGGGGGGAAGTCGTCCCAGGCTTTGGCTCCGAGTTATTTGTTGGCCGATGTGGATCCCGCAACATTTTTGGGGCAATGCCTGGCCATGCTGAAAAATCCGGGACGATTTGACACCCTGTGTTGGGAAATCGTTTATTTGGCCAACAAGGTGATGGTGGCTGACCGGCGGCATCTTGCCAATCTGGAGCATCGCCGGGAAACCATGGGCAAGGTATTGGGCTATATCAATATCGGTCTGGAGCTGGGGGCCAGTGGTGACATTGCCAAGGGAGAGAAAATTCTGTCTCAAACGTATATGCAGTCAATGTTTCAAGCGGGTTACAGCGCGGTTATGAGGTTGAAATGGGAAGCGGAAGCCATCATCCGCGAGAACGGACTGTTTGTTGAGAACGTGGTTCCTTTTGGGCAACGCGACCATCTGGCCGCATTGGTGGCGCGGTTTCCTCAAATCGGGGTGGTTTCTCTGGAGGAGGATGCGGAAACCAATGTGAGCTGGCGGAATTTGCAGGCTCTTCAGGATATGGTGATTTTGGAAAATTTCCTGTTTCAGGTGAAGTTTTATGTGCGATTCGCCAAACAATGTCTGGATTTGTCGGAGCGGGCCATCACGTCTCTGGGGGCGCAAGCCGCTCACCCGGAAAATACCGAGGACATTGACCTGACCGTGCTCCTGCTGACCGCTTTTGCGCAATATGTCCTGTTCAAAAAAGTGTCTTGTGAGCCGTTGACCGAAGAAGCCGCAGAATCATTTATAAAAATTGTTTTCATGGCGTCCATTTATGCGGATGAGCCGAAAGTAGTTCAACCGGACCTGCTACAGGCTTTCCGGGGTGTCCTGCTCCAGACTTCGCTGGCCTGGACGGCGGAGGACGAGGAGCTTTTGGATCAATTGCTGAAGGAGTGCATGCATCATCTGGAATCGCAACTGGGCGAGGTCCGCCCGCCAGTGGAATGGAAATTCACCCGGGTATTTTTACTGAAACCCCCTGCGGGGGCCAAGTTGCACTTGGATGCAGAATAGCTACCTCTGGTTTCATGCCCAATAATTGTTGGGCGCAAGCGGAGTGTGACCTATTTCCTCCAGGCGTAGCCCGGCCCCCTGCGGGGGAGGCAGATGGCTAATCTCCAGTTTCATGCTGAAAATTGTTAAATGCCAGTAAAAGTTTGACCTATTTCCTCCAGGCGTAGCCTGGGGATTTTTATTTTCAAATGGCGTAAAAAGGTGTAAGATCGCATTTCTTTTTTACTGCAGTTTTATTGCGAGTTGGGGTGTCAATGGCCCATCTCCGCTGAGGTCTTAATGATGGAAAATTTGAATCCGAAAGAAAATACGGGAATCCAAGAGGATCCAGGTCTGCTGGAGTCGCATGGCTCGTTTCCGGTCTGGATGCTCAAGCTCATCCACTTGCTCACCCCCGGTTTTTTGATCAGCAAAACCCCACCCAAGAAGAAAAAGGTTCGTATCTAAGTACATGAAACCCATTAAACGAGCGTTGATCAGCGTATCCGACAAATCCGGCATCGTTGAATTGGCACGCCAACTCGATTCCATGGGAGTGGAGATTCTATCCACCGGCGGCACCGCCAACATGATTCGCGATGCTGGGGTGGCGGTCATCCTGATTTCCGACTATACGGGATTTCCTGAAATGATGGATGGCCGGATCAAGACCCTGCATCCCAAGGTGCATGGCGGCATTCTCGGCAAGCGGGACGATGCCGGGCATCGCGAGGCCATGGAGAAACATGGCATCATTCCCATCGATCTGGTGGTCATCAACCTGTACCCGTTCGAGGCGACCATTGCGCGGCCTGATTGCATTTTGGCAGAGGCGATCGAAAATATCGATATCGGCGGACCGGCCATGTTGCGTTCCGCCGCAAAAAACTATCAGGATGTCACGGTGGTGGTGCATCCAGCCGATTATGATTTGGTCCTTGAAGAAATGAAAGCGAATGACGGGACGGTGAGCCTGAAAATCCGGCAGAGGCTCAGCCGGGACGCTTTTGCCATGACTTCCAGCTACGACACGCTGATTTCCAAATACCTCTCGGATCAAATTGAAGGCCCGTTTCATTTCCCGCCGGTGTTTCACCAGGCTTTCACCAAAATCCAGGATTTGCGCTACGGCGAAAATCCGCACCAGTCCGCCGCCTTATACCAGGAAAGCCAGCCGCGAGAATCGGATGTGGTGCGGGCGCAACAGCTCCAGGGCAAGGCTCTCTCCTTCAACAATTATTTGGATATGAATGCCGCCTGGGAGTTGACCATGGAATTTGGAACTTCGGCCGCGGTCATCATCAAGCACAGCAATCCCTGTGGCGTGGCTTGTGGAACCCACCAAAAGGAAGCGTTCATCAAGGCCCGGGAGACCGACCCGGTTTCAGCCTTCGGGGGGGTGTTGGGGTTCAACCGCATCGTGACGGCAGAGACCATGGCAGAAATACTGAAAAACTTCGTGGAAGTGATCATTGCTCCCGGTTATGAGCCCGCCGCC
>Ga0209987_10001033_pt1 | contig 15072 bp, 13 predicted proteins | sample N074metaG_FD_182134 | JGI IMG/M metagenome (GOLD analysis project Ga0209987, IMG submission 182134) | Deep subsurface microbial communities from Kermadec Trench to uncover new lineages of life (NeLLi) - N074 metaG (SPAdes) (version 2) | ecosystem: Environmental > Aquatic > Marine > Ocean trench... | reverse complement strand
GCGCTGGGTGCGTGTGCCCAAAATGACGCCGGTATTGCTGGATCTCGTTGCCGATTTCGTGGCCGGCGAGGTGGGTGCCGACGCTCTGGTGGAAGCCAGCAAGATAGACCCGGCCCTGCGTGAGCTGATGCTGGATACCCGGGCATTCCTGCGAGAAAAATAAATAGGTCCCGAATACATTTGGCTCGAAAACGCCCGCAGGCAGAGCTACCTGCTCCTATCGAGCCAAATGTATTCGGGACCTATTTATTTTTTATCAGGCTCAGTAACTCGTCCAGCATGCCAAGCGAGAGGCCCCAGATTCGACGCCCCTGGTAGTGATAGCAGGACAGGGGGATATCGATGCCCTTGTAGCTCCAGACCATTTTTTCCCGGTTGTTCCGGTCCAGCAAAAAATCCAGGGGCACCCAGACAACTTCCGCCACTTCGTGATTGGGGCTAAACGTGACTTCACGCTGCAAGCGAAAAACGAAGGGCGTAACCGCCATGCCCAAGCCACGGACGCGACTCATGGCATTCATTTCTGACAGCCGGCCTATGCAGGTATCGCCCGGTTCCAGCTGCAAGCCGATTTCCTCCTGCGTCTCGCGCAGGGCGCAGGCGAAGCCATTGACGTCACCCGGGTCTTTTCGCCCCCCGGGGAACGCCATGTGCCCCGACCAGGGGTCGCCCTCGCGCTCGGCCCGCTTGATCATTAGAATATGCAACTGGCCATCGCGTACCTGCAGAATGAGGGCGACAGCGGAACGCTTCATCAGCGGCCGCAGTAGCTTCTTCCCAGGGCGATGATTCGACAGCCCTGTTTCAATTAATTGTAAAAGTGAAATCGACACGATGCGTCTAGTGTAAACGATTATGACAAGCCCCACCCTGCTCAGCCTGCAAAACCTCAGCCTGACCTACCGGTCTGCCCCCGCCCTGCGTAATATCAATTGGTCGATTGAGCAGGGGCAGCAATGGGCTTGCCTCGGACCCAACGGCGCGGGCAAAACCAGCCTCGCCAATGTGCTCTCGCGCCAGGCCACCCACGTGTCGGGAGAAATGCATCGCTCCCAGATGTTGATCAACCTGGGCGTTGCCTATGTCTGCTTTGAGCAGCAGAAGGCACTGTGTGACCGCGACAAGAAACTGGATGTTTCGGAGTTTCGCGCCGATGCCGCCGACCCCGGCACCCGCATTGAAGATTTGATATTGCAGGGCAGCCCTCCCGACAAGCTGTTTGAACAGTGGGTGGAACGGTTGAATATTGGCCACATCCTGCACCGCGGCCTCAGGTTTGTCTCCACTGGAGAGATGCGCAAGACCCTCCTGATCAAGGCCATTCTCAGTGACCCCGCGCTGCTCATTTTAGACAGCCCCCTGGACGGGCTGGATCTCGCCAGCCAGGCGGAACTCAGCGCCATTATTGATGAACTCCTGCACTCGCCACTCACCGTACTGCTGCTCTGCCGCCAACTGGAGGATATTCCCGCGGCAGTGAGCCATCTGCTGGTATTGGATAGGGGCGAGTTGCTTGCGGCCGGCCCCAGGGAAGTTATCTTGCAAGATCCCGCCGTGTATACACTCATGAATCCACCGCTGGCCGAGCTGGCGGAGCTGCCGCCACCGGCGCCCAGAAACTATCAACTGCCCGATCAGGCTCCCCTGATTGAACTGCGCGAGGTGTCGGTTAGCTACAGCGAGCTACGGGTGTTGCACAAGGTGAACTGGGTGTTCCGACGCGCTCAACACTGCTATGTCTCAGGGCCCAACGGCTGCGGCAAGACCACTCTGCTCAGCCTGGTAACAGGAGACAACCACAAGGCCTACGGCCAGGACATCACACTATTTGGCATCCGGCGGGGCAGTGGTGAGAGCGTATGGGACATCAAACAAAAATACGGTCAATTGGACACCCAACTACACCTCAACTATGTGCGCGGCATGCGTGTAGTCGAGGTCGTGGTGTCTGGATTTTTCGATACCATTGGCCTATACGATGACTGGGGCGATGTTCAGCGGGCAACTGCAGAGCAGTGGCTGCAAGCCCTGGGACTGGGCCAGTACACCATGGAGAGCTTTGACGTACTGTCCTTTGGTATCCAGCGGATGGTGTTACTGGCGCGGGCCATGGTGAAATCGCCCATCATTTTACTACTGGATGAGCCCACGCTGGGGCTGGATGGCCACCATCGCAAATTGATTCTCAGCGCCATCGATCATATCGCCGCCAACTCCGACACTCAGGTGATTTATGTCAGCCATTCGGCCGGGGACATGCCCGCTTGCATCAACCAACAGCTCACGTTCAAGGCCATCGACGAAGGCTTTGAAGTGCTCAGCGAAACATTGCGCTAGTTGATATGGGCTCTTAAGGCGTCACATTGGGCAACCCCGGCGCAGTACAACATACCGCGCTCTGCCACGGCACCCGCCATGGCTAAATCGCCTTTGGCTCTATAGGTTTTAGCCAGGAAAAGGTAGATCTCCCCGCTATCGGGATCCAGACGCTGGGCCCTCTCCAGCAGGGCGAGGGCCCGTTCAAAATCTCCGTTGGTGGCCGCCGCGTCGGCCTTATCCATCAAACTACGGGCGGCGCCATTGACAGCGGGCCGCTCTGGCACGGGGGGCGGCACGGCGGGCGGAATGGAGGTGGCGGGTGAAGTTACATCCGTATACTCCGGGCGCTCATCCACCGGTGCGTGATCGCCAGACGGCAAAGTGCCACAGCCAACCAGTAAGCCTGCGGCGCAGACCGCAAGCCCTTGTCCAATACCTCGCATCATTCCTCTCCTACCTCCTACTTAACACTACTCTTTGCGAAAAAGTGACTGAAACCAGTCCACCAGGCCGCTCGATTTGCGAGCAGTACAGCCGGTACTGCCAGGTGGCTCCGACCCGACAATAAACGGCAGCAATCGCGCCTCGGGACAACCCTCACCCGTCAGTTTACCCGATTCATTATCAACCCAACTGGTTGCAACGCCGTCGGGCATACGATAGCTCAAAGAGCGACGGCTGGAGTTGGCCATGAAGTGGGCCCACACTTTGAGTGCGCCACTGCCGCCGGTCAGGCCGGTAGCTGCATTGTCGTCATAGCCAATCCAGGAGACTGCCAACAGATCTCCGCTGAAACCGGCAAACCAGGAATCGCGGCCATTGTTGGTGGTACCTGTCTTGCCCGCCACGTCGAAATCGTCATCGAGATAACGGTACACGCCGCGCCCGGTTCCCTCGCGCACCACCTCACGCATGGCGTAGTGCAGGAGGTGAACAGCCTGCAGGCTGACCGTGCGATCATATTCCAGCGGGTAGCGTTTCAACGGTAGCCCGCGAGCATCGACAATATCGCGAATACTGCGCTGGGGAATCTGGAAGCCCCCGGCGGCGATTGTTTGATACATGGCGGCGATATTCATCGGCGAGTACTCGCCCGCGCCCAGCGTCAGTGAGGGAACTTCGGGAATAGGCCCCTCAATGCCCAGGCGCCGCAGCATATCGACCATTTGGTCCAGGCCCAAATCCATTCCCAATCGGGCGGTGGCAAGATTATAGGACTTTGCCAATGCCCTGTGCAGCAAGACCGACCCATGGGAAGTACGATCAAAATTTCGCGGCTTCCAGACCTGGCCCCCGGGGCCGCCCACATGCAACGGGCTGTCATCCAGCGGTGTCGCCAGGGTATATTTTTGCGGTTGTTCCAGCGCCGCCAGATAGACCGCGGGTTTTAACAGCGACCCAGCCGGGCGCCGGGCGTCCAGGGCGCGATTAAAGCCCGCATAGCGAACGCTCCTGCCGCCCACCAACGCGGCGACCTCACCCGTGTCAAACCGGGTGACCACGGAGGCGGTCTGCAGATTGCCGCCCGGGTTCAATTGATCCATCACCGTTTGGGTACTGATCTCAAGCTGGCGCTGCAGCAGGGGGTCAAAGCTGGTAAAAATGCTCAGGCCCAGACTGGTCAGGTCCTCGTCGCGATACTCGAGGCGCAGTTGGCGCCGCACCAAATCGAGATAGGCGGGATAGGAGTCTCGGGGACGTTCCCGGCTGTTGAGCCCCAGTGACATCCCCCGGGCAATTATTGCGTGCTCCTGCGAGATGATCCCGCGCTCAACCATCACCCCCAGCACCACGTCGCGTCGCTCCCGGGCTCGCTGCGGATTGCGCCGGGGATTGTACAGCGAGGGCCCTTTGATCATGCCAATCAACAGTGCTTGTTGATGTAGGCCAAGCTGTTCAAGCGGGGTATCAAAATAGTACCGCGAGGCCAGGGCGAAACCGTGAATGGCTCTGGGACCCTCTTGACCGAGGTAAATTTCGTTGATGTAGCTTTCCAGAATCTGCTCTTTGCTGAAGTGAAACTCCAGTAAAACCGCCATCAATACTTCCTTCAGCTTGCGCGTGATGGTGCGCTCGGGGCTCAAGTAGTAATTCTTTACCAACTGCTGGGTAATGGTACTGCCCCCGGCTACCACCTGGCCGGAACGCAGGTTGCTAACCGCCGCCCGCACGATGCCCGTGATGGAAAATCCCCAGTGCTGGTAAAAGTGCCGGTCCTCCACAGCCAGCAGACCCTGGCGTAGGGTGTCGGGGACCTCGGGCAATCTGACCAGTACTCTGTCCTCACCGTGAGAGGGATAAATACCGCCAATCTGCACGGGGTCCAGCCGCATGAGTTCGACATTTTTGCCGCCGCTGGTGAGCGAGCTCACGCGTCCCGCCGCTATCGCCACTTGTATCCTGCGGGCAGGTTCCCTTTCCTGTACAAATGCAAAACCACGGGTATAAATATTGAACAGCTCATTTTCTTGTGCCACCTGGCCCGGGCCGCGGAGCTGAGATTTGTTTCGATAACCCAATAATTTGAGTTCATAAGCGAGGTCATTCGACCCTATATCGGCCCCCACGAATAGTTCCAGGGGTCGGGCGTAAACCTTGGCCGGTAGCTCCCACATTTTATCAGCGAAGGTTGCGGTGATTTTCGCATCCAGGTAAATCAACACCAGGCAACCCGCGACCAATGCCGCAATGCCCAGTTTCAGCATCGTTTTCACCATCGAGAAACCGCGGTGACGGTGTTTTTTTGAACGCGCTTTTGCCATAGGCCGGCAGTGTACAACAACCACGCTTTCAATTGCCGCGGGGATCGGGATAATAGCCGGCTGAATGCACAGGGGTGACGGGAACAATGAAAAAATACAAGGTTTACGGCATAGGCGCGGCCCTGGTCGACACCGAAATCCGGGTGGAAGATGCCGATCTGGCGGCAATGGGCGTTGAAAAAGGCCTGATGACCCTGGTTGACCAAACCCGGCTGAATGAACTGCTGGCGCACCTGGAAGAGCATATGGTCAAAGCCAGCCATGCCAGTGGCGGCAGCGCTGGCAACAGCATGATCGCCACCGCCCAGTTCGGGGGGCCAACATTTATGTCCTGCAAGGTCGCCAACGATCGCGATGGCGACATTTACCTGACAGACCTGGAAACGGCAGGGGTGGATCACACCCTGCGCGCCGGCCGCGAAGAGGGTGTCACCGGTAAGTGCCTGGTACTAATTACACCGGATGCTGAACGCAGCATGAATACCTACCTCAGCATCAGCGAGACCCTGTCAGTGGAGCAGCTCGATGCGACCGCCCTGGGCCAATCCGAGTATTTGTATCTGGAGGGCTATCTGGTCACTTCCACCAGCGGCCTGGCCGCGGCGGTCAGAGCCAGGGAAATTGCCGAGTCGGCGGGGGTGAAGACCGTATTGAGTTTTTCCGATCCGGGTATGGTTGAATTTTTCCGGGAGGGTATGGTCGCTATTATCGGCGACAAACTGGACCTTATTTTCTGCAACGAGGCCGAGGCCAAGGGCTGGGGCCAGACTGAAGACCTGGACCGGGCGATTGAACAGCTCAAGCGGGTGGCACGCAGTTTCGTCATCACCCTGGGGGCCGAGGGTGCGATTACCTTCGATGGCAGTGAGTTGGCAAACATTCCGCCGCACAAGGTACAGGCGGTGGACACCAACGGCGCGGGGGACATGTTTGCCGGCGCGTTCCTGTACGCCATTACCCGCGGGGAAGACTTCCCTACCGCAGGGCGTTTCGCCAGCCTGGCTGCGGGCAACGTGGTTTCCAGCTTTGGCCCGCGCCTGCCGGCCTCGGATTACCCCGCCCTGCGCATGGAGTTTTTTGGCGATTAGCCGCAGTGGCAAATACCCGATTAAAACAGGGTAATCTGCTTATCCACTAGCGTGCGGAAAGAGGTGCCGACAAAGCCGAGGATGCCGTCGGCAACTGGCTCCAGCTGGCGATCAACATAGTGTTGATAATCCAGCGATGCCAGCGCTTGGCCAGCCGGCTCGGCGCCGCTGGTAGTGATGACATACTCGACCCAACTCCCCCGGCCCGGCACGCTGAGCCCCCGCTCTGCGCACAGGCGTGCCGCCTGCACATGCGGTGGGATGTTGCGATCATAGTCCCCCAGCTTGCGGCGCAGGCGTTTACGATACACCAGCTGATGATCTCGCTGCCCCTCCAGAACTTCCAGGGTAAGATCTTTCACATATTGTTCGAAGGGTTCCTCCCGGAATATGCGCCGGTAGAGTTCCTCCTGAAACTCCCGCGCCAACCGGGTCCAGTCTGTGCGCACGTTTTCCAGGCCCTTGAATACCAGTTGATCACCGTCGGCTCCGGCCACCACTCCGGCGTAACGTTTCTTGCTCCCCTTATCGGAACCGCGCACCGTGGGCATCAAAAATCGCTTGTAGTGCGTTTCGAACTCCACCTCAAGAATGCTGTCCAGCGCAAATTCCTGCTCGATTGTGCGCTGCCAGAAAGCGTTGAGGTCGCTCGCCAACCGCTTTCCCACCGCGATGGCGGCCGCATCATCCCGGGCATCGCGTATCCACACGAAGACTGAGTCGGTATCGCCGTAGATGACACGCTGCCCCGCCTGCTCAATATAATCTCGGGTACGACCCAGAATATCGTGGCCGCGAAGGGTGATGGAACTGGCCAGGCGAGTATCAAAGAAACGACAGCCAGGGGTTCCCAGCACTCCATAGAACGAGTTCATGATAATTTTGATGGCCTGGGATAGCGGCGCATCCCCGGATTTCTTTGCCTCATCGCGTTTGTGCCAGAGCTGCTGGATCAGTTCGGGAAGAATGTGGCCCTCTCGTGCATAGCGTGCCTCCAGATATCCCGGCACCGTTTGGTCGTCCTGAAGTTCATCCTCGCTACCCCTTTTGCTCCCCAGAGCAAGGCCCAGGGGGTCGATAAAGAAGGTGCGAATAATACTGGGGTACAGGCTCTTGAAATCCAGCACCAACACGTGATCGTATATCCCGGGCATGGAGTCGAGCACGAAGCCACCGGGGCTGGCGCTGTGATCCGTGCTGGCGTTGGGCGCTACATAACCGCGACGATGGAGACGCGGCAGGTATAGATTATCAAATGACGCCACCGAGCCGCCCATGCGGTCAATATTGAGGCCGGTCATGTGGCTTCGCGCCACGGCAAAATCCAACAGGCCTGTGTGTGCAAAAATATCACTCACCAACTCGCAATCTTTGAGATTGTATTCGGCCAAGCCCGTCTTATCGTGCTGAAACAGGGTGGTAATTTCCCCTCCCCGCCCACTGCCGTGCAACAACTTACCCTCGCCCAATAGCTGTGTTGATACGTTTTCCAGGGAAAAACTCTCGAATCGATAGAACGCTGCCCGCAACAGTTCGATGCCATCGAGTATCACCCGCCCCGGCAGGGATGCGGCTTTGCGTTGCCCCTCGTCATCCAGATCACGCCAGTGCACCGCTCTGCCATCGCGGCCCAGAGTGAGCCGGGTCTTACAGTGTTGGGCAATCTTCTGCAGATACCAGGTATCAAAATTCACTACATTCCAGCCAATGAGCACATCGGGATCGTACTCATTCACCCATTCGAGGAATGCCGCCAGCACCTGGCCCTGGCTGGCCACGGATTCAACATAGTCCTGCTGCGCCCCCTCTCCGCACATAAATACTCTGCGGGTTTCAATCCCCTGATATTCACCATGCACGGCAATCGAATAAAGTTGCAGGCCCTCCATGGCCGTCTCAATATCGTAGGAAACCACCCGTAGCTGGGGTTGGTAAAAGGCGGATTTGATCTTCGGGTTATTCAACACAATATGGCGGCCGCGCTCACGGGGCTCACCGCGCAACACGGCGGAGCCGGTAATAAACCGCTCCATCAGAAATCTCTCCGCCGGATTGACGTCTGCCTCCAGCGGATTCAACCCTTTATCGCGTAACAGGTCGGCGCTGCGCCGGGCCAGCCGATGGCTGTGAAAATAGACTGCCACCACCGGCTCCAGGTTAAAGTCGCGCAGTTGCACGGGTTTAAACTCAACGCCGGAACTGCGTATTAGCAGCTCGCGGGCCTGCGCCACTTCGGATTCAGCGAGGAAAAACGCACTGCGTTCGCCCCTGACCAGCGCGCATACCGGCCCCTGGGGTGTCGAGAACCAAAACTCCAGCTCGATTCCGGCCTGGGTATCGCGCCAATTCCGGGTCAGAATAAAGCCCTTGTAGGTATGTATTGCCAAACTTTGCCTCAATCTGTGGGCCGGGAAGCTTTGCACGGACGTCACTCTGGCATAAGCTATCGGGTATCGACAGCGTCGGCTCTCTCACCTGGCGTGCAACCCAATAAGGTAAACCAATGAAGAAGCCTGTCATCAAGCAAGATCCCTTATACCAGCTCCTGCGCAACGAAGACATTGACGGCTTTAACGCACAGCGCGATGTACTTGATTGCAGCGAGCTTAAAAGCGGCGACTACCGCGGACGCGACCTGCGCCGCATGAATGCCGACGGCCTGGATTTTAGCAATTCCTACTTTCGCAACAGCGACCTGAGCGGCATTGATTTTCGCAATACCAATCTGGAAGGCGCCAGCCTGCTGGACTCCAAGTTGTCGGGGGTTTATTTTCCCAGCGAACTGAGCGCCGAGGAAATTCGACTGTCTCGCGACAATGGTACGCGGTTGCGTTATATCAAGTAACAGCCCCCTACCCCTGCGACAACAGATCTCTCAAGTCGATAATCGCAGCATTGGCACGACTGATATAAGACGCCATGACCAGTGAATGGTTGGCCATCAGGCCGAAGCCTCTGCCGTTGACAATCATGGGGCTCCACACTGTGTCCTGGGTGCGCTCCAGCTCCCGGATGATCTGGCGCAAGCTCACCCGGGCATTTTTCTTTTGCAACACATCGGCAAAATCGATATCCGCCGCCTTCAGAAAATGAATCAGCGCCCAGGCCGAACCCCGGGACTCATAAAAGACATCGTCAATTTCCAGCCAGGGGGTCTTTACAATAAATTCTTCGGGGGTGCGGGTTGATTGCGTCGCGCTGCCGTCACCGGCCAGGTCCGTATTGATTCGGCGCTGGCCGACACTGGCGCTCAGGCGCTGCGACAAGCTGCCCAGGCGCGTGTTCACCGTTGACAACCAATACCGCAGGTTATCCGCCCTAGCGTAAAACTGCGCATTGTGCGCCTGTTCATCGGACAGTCGGCGAGCGTAGTCCCGGGTGAGGGCCAGGGCCTCTTTATACTGGGACTCGGATGATGGCAGCACCCAGCTATCGGCCCTGAAATTAAATCGCGGCTCGGCCAGCGCCAGATCCGGATCTTCGGTGGATTGGGACTGGGAGCGGCTGTACACTTCGCGCATCGCGCGGGACAAATCACGCACCTGCACCAGGGCGCCGTACTCCCAATTGGGGATATTATCCAGCCAAACCCCCGGTGGAAACACGTCGTTGCGCAAATAGCCACCGGGCTTTTCCAACAGCATTTCCACGACACCCATCAGAGCGGCCGTGGTGGCTGAGCCGGTTACCACGGAACCGCCATCTTCTACGGCAACGCTGGCAGCCTTTTCCTGCACGTCAAACGTGGTAGGTGAAAAGCTCCAGTACACGCCCATAAGTGTAGCCAGAAGTAGATAACCAGCGACAACCCACATGCTGGTTTTCAACCAAGGCACCCCTTGTCCCTGGGGCAAAAGGTCAGCCACCTTGTCTCGCCAGTCGGCCAGTTTGTCTGCTATTGCGTTCATAGTTTCGAAGGTCCCCGATGTGTTGTATGTATGCGCTAGTGGTGGTGCATTTTGTCATGGGCAGACGGCGCGGCCCGGCGCACTTCCGCCACCGTACACGCGGCCTCCCGGGAAGCAATCTCCAGGCAGAGGCTAAGATGTTCCCCCGGCGCCGGCATCTTCTCCAGCCCGAGGATCATTAAATGCATGCCCCCGGGGGCGAACTGTATGGTCTGCCCGGGTGCGACCAGCGTGCGCTCCACACGCTCCATTCGCACCATGCCATCAACTTCGCGGGTGGTGTGAATTTCAACCGTGGCACCGGTGGTTGAGCTCGCGCCCAGGATGTATAAGTCGGTTTCACTCCGGTTGATCACGTTCATATACGCGGCGGTGTTGCGCTGTGAAGGTGGCATCGCCCTGACCCAGGCATCTTCGATAGACACTTCAGCCACCCCTCCCGCAGTCCCTGTCGCCATCACAGACGCCATGATCAGCAGAAAGCTTGTGCACCAAATCCTGGTCAATTCACCACTCCAATTTTGAAACTATCGCTCGTCTTGGGCATCTTAATGTTTGGGAGCGATAAACTATAGCACTATCACCTACTCCGACAGGATTGGGGCATCCTCCCTGGGCTGCTACAATCGCCCACTGGCACCCGCGGGGGCCACTATTCGACAAGACAAGAGGATCATCATGCGCGCACTGCTCGCGAGCCTGTTACTACTGACCAGTGTCCTGTGCCATGCACAGGTTCCTGCGATCGACCAAGGCTGGCCAAGACAGGCCGCCACAGAACTATCTGGACCGGAATTTTTGCCCGTGGAGGAAGCCTATCAACTCGCCATTGAGATTGAAAATGACCGCAGCCTCCGTGTCTACTGGCAAATAGAACCCGCCTATTACCTCTATCAACATCGGTTTGCCTTCACCCTGGAAGACGCATCGGGGCCGGTTGAATTGAGTATAGATTTCCCCCCGGCTATTGAACGTCATGACGAATACTTTGGCGATGTGAGGGTCTATTACCACAGCGCAGATATTACCCTGCACCCGCAAAGAGGCATCGACACCTCCAGAGCGAGCACTTTGTCTATCTCCTCCCAGGGATGCGCCGATGCGGGTCTGTGCTATCCCCCGCAGCAACAATATTTCCAACTGGACTTCGACAGCGGCGCCGTAACGCCCGGCAAGGCAACACCCCCGCGAAATTCCCCGCCGCGCGAGACGGCTGATTCCCAGGGTTCGACCTCTTTGCTCTATATGATGTTGCTGGCGTTTGTCGGTGGCACCATTCTCAATCTCATGCCCTGCGTATTCCCCATTTTGTCGCTAAAACTACTCAGCTTTGCTCGCAGCGACGACCGTGATCGCCACATTCATGGCTGGGTGTATTCCGGCGGTGTAGTACTCAGTTTTATTCTGGTCGCCGTGGTCTTGATCTCCCTGCAACAAGCTGGAAACGCCCTGGGTTGGGGGTTTCAACTACAATCTCCCGTCTTTGTCATAGCCCTGGCTTATCTTTTCATTGCGATGGGATTGTCACTGTCGGGCATTATCGAGCTGGGTCAGGGTGTTATGGGTGTGGGTAGCGGGCTCGCCAACCGGGCAGGCCTAAGCGGCAGCTTTTTTACCGGTGTCTTGGCAGTAGTCGTCGCCAGCCCCTGCACCGCTCCTTTCATGGGAACGGCCATGGGGTTTGCATTCACCCAGCCACCCCACGTGGCCATGGCGATCTTTATCTCGCTGGGGGCCGGCATGGCCGCCCCGCTGCTCCTACTCAGTTACAGCTCGGGCGCCCGCAACATACTGCCCGCGCCCGGCCCCTGGATGGAAACACTGAAACAACTGCTCGCTTTTCCCCTCTATGCCACCGCCATCTGGCTGCTGTGGGTTGCCGGACGCCAGACCGGAGTCAATACCATGGCAGTGGCCTTAAGCGGCGCCCTCATCCTGGCTCTGGGGCTGTGGCTGTGGCGCTATCAGGGTTGGCGCAAAGGTCTCGCACTGGTGTGTATCATCGGCGCTCTGGGGGTCGGAATCTCCGCTCCGGGAGATTCGTCCAATTCCACCGGCAACCAGGCTGTCGCCTGGACCGAGCAACAGCTCACGGACCTGCGCGGCACTGGCCGAGCGGTGTTTGTGGATGTCACGGCAGATTGGTGTATCACCTGCATCGTGAATGAACAGGCCGTACTGCGCAGTGCGGAAGTAACCGCTGCGTTCAAGGCGCACAACGTGGCCTATATGGTCGCTGACTGGACCCACTACAGCGCCGACATTGCGGACTTTCTGGCAAAATATGGCCGCAATGGCATTCCCTTTTACATCATGTATCCCGCAAACCCGCTACAGGAACCGATTATCCTGCCCCAGTTATTGACGAAGTCGACCGTGCTGGCGGCGCTTGCCAGCGCCGGTGGGCAACGGCTCGCGCAGATTAATGGTGCCGACCAGGCGCAGTAAATCAGGCTAACTTCTTAAAATCAGCGGGTAATTGCGGTCAAAATCCGTAAAATGTGCGAACACATAGACAGCCAAAGAAAATTACGGCAGAATTCATCGCATGGCCACTATACTAGTTTTACATGGACCCAACCTCAATCTACTGGGCGAGCGTGAGCCGGATATATACGGCAGCACCACCTTGGGCGACATCAACCGGTCCCTGGAACAACTGGCTCTGGAGCGGGGACACCACCTGCTCAGCATGCAGAGCAATGCCGAGTACGAACTGGTTGAACGGGTACAGGACGCCAAGCATGAGGGGGTGAATTTCATTTTGCTCAACCCCGCCGCGTTCACTCACACCAGCGTAGCCCTGCGCGATGCCCTGGCCGCCGTTGCCATTCCCTTTATCGAAATTCACCTGTCCAATACCCACGCCAGGGAAGAGTTTCGTAAGCATTCTTATTTTTCTGATATAGCCCAGGGCGTGATTTGCGGCTTTGGCGCCCAGGGTTATGAACTCGGCTTGCAGGCTGCCCTGCGCTCCCTGGAACAAGCCTGAACCCCACATTACCGATAAGAGATAGCCACTATGGACATTCGCAAGGTAAAAAAACTGATTGAATTGCTGGAAGAGTCCGACATTGACGAGATTGAAATCAAGGAGGGTGAAGAGTCTGTTCGCATCAGTCGCAATGGCGCGTCGCAAACCGTCCTGGCTGCTCCCTATCCGGTGATTGCACCCCCCTATGCGGCGCCGCCTGCGCCCGCCCCGATTGCTGCGCCCGCAGCCACTGCAGCGGCCCTGGCCGCAGCTCCCGCCCCTGAGGCCGCGCCAGCAGAGACGGCCACCAGCAGCGACCATGTGGTGAAATCTCCCATGGTAGGCACGTTTTACCTGTCTCCGTCACCCACCTCCGAACCATTTTGCGCAGTGGGCCAGGCGGTCAAAATTGGCGATACCGTTTGTATTGTCGAGGCAATGAAAATGATGAATCAGATTGAAGCCGACAAAGCCGGCACGATTACCGCCATCCTGGTCGAAAACGGTGAGCCGGTAGAATTCGATCAACCCCTGGTCACTATTGCCTAGAGAGGATCACACCATGGCCAAGCTGGAAAAGGTGCTCATCGCCAATCGGGGGGAAATAGCACTTCGCATCCTGCGCGCCTGCAAGGAACTCGACATAGGCACCGTCGCCGTGCATTCCACTGCTGATCGCGACCTTATGCATGTTCGCCTGGCGGATGAAGCGGTGTGCATTGGTCCCCCTGCCTCCACCGAGAGCTACCTGAATGTACCGGCCATCATCAGCGCGGCGGAGGTAACCAATTCCAACGCCATTCACCCCGGCTACGGTTTTCTGGCCGAAAATGCCGATTTCGCCGATCAGGTAGAAAAAAGCGGCTTCGTGTTTATCGGTCCGACCGCCGAGACCATTCGCCTGATGGGCGATAAAGTATCGGCGATCCAGGCCATGAAAAAGGCGGGGGTTCCCACCGTACCCGGCTCCGATGGCGGCTTGACGCAGGACACCGAGCGCACGCTGCAAATTGCCCGGGACATCGGCTACCCGGTGATCATTAAAGCGGCGGCAGGCGGCGGCGGGCGCGGCATGCGGGTAGTGCACAACGAAGCGGCCCTGTTAAATTCAGTACAGGTCACCCAAACTGAGGCCGCATCGTTTTTTGGCAGCGGCGTGGTATACATCGAGAAGTTTCTGCAAAAACCCCGCCACGTTGAAATTCAGGTGCTGGCCGATGGCCAGGGCAATGCAATTCATCTTGGGGACCGAGATTGCTCCTTGCAAAGACGTCATCAAAAAATTCTGGAAGAGGCGCCCGCGCCCGGTATTCCCGAGGATATTCGCCAAAACGTTGCGCAGAGCTGTGTCCAGGCCTGTATCGACATTGGCTATCGCGGCGCCGGCACGTTTGAGTTTCTGTACGAAGATGGCGGCTTTTACTTCATCGAGATGAACACCCGGATTCAGGTAGAACATCCGGTGTCGGAAATGGTAACCGGCGTGGACATTGTCAAAGAGCAACTGCGTATCGCCAGCGGCATGCCGCTGTCTATTACACAAAGTGACGTCACCATCAGGGGGCATTCTTTCGAGTGTCGAATTAACGCCGAAGACCCCAGAACTTTTTACCCCTCCCCCGGCAAAATAAAGTATTTTCACGCGCCGGGTGGGCCGGGCATCCGGGTGGATTCCCATCTTTACGACGGGTACACCGTCCCGCCTTTTTACGACTCACTGATCGCTAAAATCATCAGCTACGGCGAAAACCGTGCGGTCGCTCTCAAGCGTATGCAACAGGCGCTGGACGAATTAATTGTGGAGGGCATTCGCACCAATACACCGCTGCATAGAGAACTGGTTCGCGATAAAGCATTCCAGGCAGGTGGGGTGAGCATTCACTATCTGGAAAGCAAGCTCGAAGATTGATCGGGGCGACATCGTGAGCGACTGGCTACAATTGCGCGTGGACACTCGCCCGGACGAAGTTGAAGCGCTGCAAGACCTCATGCTTGCCACCGGCTCGGTGGCCGTTACCATG
>Ga0209987_10001031_pt1 | contig 15085 bp, 12 predicted proteins | sample N074metaG_FD_182134 | JGI IMG/M metagenome (GOLD analysis project Ga0209987, IMG submission 182134) | Deep subsurface microbial communities from Kermadec Trench to uncover new lineages of life (NeLLi) - N074 metaG (SPAdes) (version 2) | ecosystem: Environmental > Aquatic > Marine > Ocean trench... | reverse complement strand
GTAGCATAAAAGTGAAACAGCGCCGAATACGGCCATGAGCACGCCCATCTCGGTTTTGGTCAGCGCCAGCGCGGTTTGCGTGGGGATGTAGTACACCTCGAAGATGTAAACCACATTGAAGATGGTCCCGCCCGACAGGCAGAGAATCACCATGGTAAGCGTATGGCGAATCGAATTGCCTTTGGAATGCTCGCTGGATGTCGTCACATGCCCCCCCGGGCGACTGGAATCGTGGATCAAGCATAGCCCATCTGCGGTATCCTTATGCGTCAAAAAATGCGTCAAAAAATGTGTCACAAAAAATGTGTCAGGTTTATTTTTAGTAAATAAACCTGACACCATTAATTGCACAACAAAGGAGTATGTGAGGCATGGCTGGAGTTGAAGGGCGCGTAGCGCTTGTCACAGGTGGCGGGCGTGGCATTGGGCGTGCAGCTGCAGAGCTCTTGGCATCACGTGGCGCCAAAGTTATGTGCGTTGCCCGCAGCGAGCAGGACCTGGTGGACGTCGGGTTAGAGTATTCGGTGGCCGATCTCGGAAAGCCGGAGGGCTGCGCGCAGGCGATTGCCGAGACTGAGCAACGATTGGGTCCTGTCGAAATCCTCGTATGCAACCACGGAGTAGGCTCAGCTCACGAGCGAGTCGTCTGGGAGCAGGATCCAGACGTTTGGGACGAGACGATGCGAGTCAATCTTGATGCGCCGTTTCATCTCTCGAGGCTTGTGTTGCAGGGAATGACCGAACGCAAATTCGGGCGACTTGTTTACACAAGTTCTACCGCATCCCTTGTTGCCGAACATGCTGGAAGTGCATACAACAGCTCCAAAAGCGGGTTGCTGGGATTGATGCGCTCGGTCGCGACGGACGGTGGGCCTTACGGCATTACATCGAACGCCGTCTTGCCCGGTTGGGTTCGCACGGAGATGGCCGAACGTTCGGCCCGCGCAGAGGCGAAAGATCGCGGTATCTCAACCGATCAGGTGTGGCAGGAGCGGGCGGCAATGTATCCTGCGGGCCGGGTTGCCACTCCTCAGGAGGTAGCCGAATTAATTGCCTTTCTCGCGTCCGAAGAGTCGAGCGGCGTAAGTGGAGAGGCGATCCGCGTTGCACTGGGCAGCGTTTGGTAGAACGTGCCAACACATCAATAGTAGCGCCCACCTGTATTCGATCGAGTAGTCTTACTGAAAGTATTGGAGAACCGAGTGGATATCAAACCCTTTGGGGTCGAATTGTGGATGAACGAGTTCGAAATGCATTGCGAATTCAATCTCGCAGAGACCTGCGTCGAAAGCATAACGATTGCCCAGTTGCTCGAACTCGCAGGGCGTGACGAGACCGCTCTCTCCGAATTATTGCCATTGAAAATGACCTACGGCGCGATCGAGGGTAGCGACAGACTGCGTGATGCGATCGCCACACTTTATGACCGTCAGTCCCGCGATAACATTCTTGTGACGCATGGAACGATTGGTGCAAACGCTTTGGTCCATCAGGCACTGATCTCGCGAGGCGATAAAGTGGTTTCGATTGTGCCGACCTATCAACAGCACTACTCGATTCCCGAAAGCATCGGTGCAGATGTCCGGTTGCTGCAATTGCGAGCTGAAGACAATTTTCTACCTGATTTCGAAGAGTTGCGGACTCTGGCGACACCTGGCACCCGCATGATTGCGGTTACAAACCCAAACAATCCCACGGGGGCACTGATCGACGGCGACAAGCTGCAGGAGTTGGTCTCGATCGCTCGTGATGCAGGCGCCTGGCTTTTGTGCGACGAGGTATACCGGGGCACTGACCAGGAAGGGTCCGGCATTACAACGTCAATCGCCGATATATACGAAAAGGGAATCAGCACGGCGAGTTTGTCCAAGGCATTTTCGCTTGCGGGATTGCGAGTCGGTTGGCTTGCCGCCCCGCGCGAGGTATTTGAAGCAGTGATGATTCATCGTGATTACAACACGATATCCATCAGCATGGTTGATGACTATCTCGCGTCACTGGCGATGGAAAGCCACGCAAAGATTCTTGCGAGAAGTCATAAAATCACTCGAAGCAATCTCCGGACGCTGGCAGCGTGGGTGGAGCAAGAGCCGAAGATCTCCTGGGTGAAGCCGCGATCCGGAACGACGGCGCTACTCAAGTACGACTTCGACATGACGTCGCGAGAGTTCTGCACATCGTTGCTGCAAGAAACCGGCGTCCTGTTCACGCCCGGTTCCGCGCTCGACATGGAGGGATATGTGCGGATTGGATACGCAAACGGTCCAGCTGTTCTCTCGGCAGGGCTTGCGAAAGTCTCCGCTTTCCTCGCTGCCAGATAGTTCCAGCGCCGGAGTTTGCTATGGCGATTCGACCACGAGGTTTACCAGCTTGAACGTGCGGATACCGCACATCATTAAAATGACCCGGTACTTGCGCTGAAAATTGTCGAATCTACGTACAGGTCCCAACAGGCTCGAACCGCTCCATAGGCGCATATCTGCATAAATCGACTCGTCCTGTTGAACCTTTGCCCGGCGACCGGGCACTTACCTAGAAGGACAACACCGATACGGGCGACGACAAAATGAAAATAAATAATGTAACGGCACTTCAGCGTATCTCAGCATTGATATCTTCTGCGGTCATTTTGGCGGCCTGTGGCGGCGGGGGAGGAAGCAGCTACTCACCGCCACCACCACCTCCGCCTCCGCCACCACCAGTTACTTTCGGCCCGAATTTCTCGGAGATTCAGGCTGCCGTATTCACGCCAACTTGTGCCGTGTCAGGCTGCCACACAGGAGCCGGGGCGCCGCAAGGCTTGCAGCTTGATGAGGCGAACAGTTATACCTTGTTGGTCAGTGTTGCCAGCACCGAGGATCCCGGGGTGCTTCGCGTAGCGCCGGGTGACCCCGAAAACAGCTATCTAATTCACAAACTTGAGGGCCGCGCATCAGTGGGCGAACAGATGCCGTTAAACGGAACGCCGCTTAGCCAGGCGAACATTGACTCTATACGACAATGGATTACCGAAGGCGCGATAGACGATCGCGTGGCGGCATTGGATCCAATTCGCGTCAGCTCGCTTTCGCCGATGCCGGACGCTACATTAGACGCGGCTCCCACACAAATACTCGCCGGCTTTAGCCGGGACCCGGACGCATCGACAGTGAATATGAATACGTTCCTGGTCGAAGGAAGCGGTGGCGACGGCACTTTCGGAGACGGCAACGAGACCAGCATCACTGCAGCGTCGATTACCGTGCCTGGCGCCAATCTGGCCAGCGCCGTGTTCGATCTGACCGGTGTCGCGATGCAAGACGATACCTACAGGGTGCGGCTGCTTGGATCCGGAGCGTCGGTAATACTTGATATGGATGCAAACGCCCTTGACGGAGAATTCTCAGGCGCATTCCCGTCAGGAGATGACACTGCCGGTGGTGATGTTGTGGCGACTTTCGAAATTCGGACTCCCCCACCGGTCGGTTCAACGCTTGATTAAATTCAAGCCGCGGTATTTACGCCAAATTGCGCGACGGCCGATTGTCATACCGGGCTGACGGGCAATACCCTGCCGTCCGGCATGGATCTCACCGACGCGAACGCGAGTTTCGCGTCGCTGGTCGGTGTGACCAGCCTGGACGACGCGAATTTCATGAGGGTCGAAGCGAACGATCCTGACAACAGTTACCTGATTCAAAAACTGGAAGGAACAGCATCGAGTGGTGCGCAAATGCCGTTCGGTGCCACGCCGCTTGATCAGGCCACGATTGACAACATACGCACATGGATCACGAACGGTGCCGTGCGGTGACGGGAAAAGGTACCGGTTTTATTTCTTAGCGACAAATAGATTCGCTACCATTTCACAGGTTTCGGGTACCTTTTCATGTGCTTTACGCCTTCCTGGTGGCGCGGATCACGGTATTCCAGAAGATCAGCGAGATCGATATACCCCACAGTACGTGCAGCGCCATCAATCCGATTGCCTAATTCACCGCCGAGGTAAACCGCTCAACCAGGTATTCCCCGGCCTGCACCGGTCCGTGCTTTGGTTCCTCTCCCGATTTCAGACAGGTAGGAATGCATTCGATCTCCGCGTCGAAATTGGTGTTGTGAAAAAAGGCCATTGACTGGCGTCGACTGGTGGCATCTTCTGTTGGTACTGTTTGAATGACACGGTGCAACGTCGATACCCAGCGATCGTTGGTCCAGCGCGCCATCAGGTCGCCGATATTGACGATGAAGGCGTCTTCGACCAATGGCGCTTTCGCCCATCGCCCTGAGGGAAGCTTGATCTCGAGGCCTGGAACGTTTGGGTCGGATTTCAATAACGTGATGCTGCCGTAGTCGGAATGCTCGCCAGCGCCTTTCTGCCTGGGCTGCAGCGGTTCATCCGGGACAGGGTAGTTTATGCAGCGCAGCGCGCACATTGGATGTGTGTGAAAGCGTTCGAAGAAGTCGTGCGGCAATTCCAGGGCTGCCGCAAACAATCTCAACACTTGCGAGCCCAGATTTTCCATGGCGTCGAAGAAAGTTGTCAGTTCCGCGCGTAATTTTTCTGGCAGTGCGGGCCAGAGGTTCTCGCCGTAGTGAAACTCGAATTTTTCGACAGGCATTTCATACGGCGGTGCGCGCATCGGCCCCGGTCCGATACCGAAGCTCTCTTTTAAATCGGGTGGGGTATCCACGCCGAGTGATTTGGCCAGCGCTTCTGCAGCCAAGGGGAAGTACCCTCGTGGGCAAGTCGGATCGGCGGGCTTCCACTTGAGTTTTTCCTTGAGAGGTAGATCGAAAAACGCTTTTGTTGTCGACCAGGCATTGTCGGTGATCTCTGTGGGCAGGCCGTGATTTTCGATGATCAGGAAACCGATGCTTTTGCAGACATCATCGACCTGCGCGGCGATGCTCTGTTGCTCTTTGCCGGTCCCGCGGAGGAACGCGTGCAGGTCGATCGACGTGATCGCTGGCGCGTCTTCTGCAGCCGGGGAATTGGTTTCGTATAACGACGGCATAATTGATCAGACGTGTTGCTCTATCCAGCCAGTTCGCCGACTGCGCGGTATGCTTGCACGACGGCCGAGTTTACGTTCGCCGACGCGCCAGCATCGGAGTTTGCTATGGCGATTCGACCACGAGGTTTACGAGCTTGAACGTGCGGATAACGCTTATCATTCCTGTCATCATAAGTCTCATCTTCAATTCCGCTGTAGCCGTATGAGTAACCGTGCGCCCATCGATTAACCGTGATGCCGGCGATGTCGCGGGCCGGGTCGAAACCACCGTCCTTGAGCATATCCGCGAGTTGCTGGCGAATATTGCGTTCGATAGTCTCGAATGAGGTTGCCAGCAGCTCATGGCGGCCCAGCCGATACTGTTCACGCTTGCTCAAGCCATCGCCTGAGTGACGTGCGAATCGCTCCATGTGAACCGCTATCGGGTCGCCGGGCTCGTCGCCAAACCGGTAGTCGCCGAGACTTACCGGGAAGTCCAGTATCGCATTGACATGGTAGCTGCTCGGCGCAACAACACCGCCAATTTTAAGCTTCTTCCAGGCATGCCAATTGCGCAGGGCTACCGTCGAATACAGGATTGGCGTCTTGACCTGCAACGCCAACGCTTCGCGTTGCGCGACCGGTAGTTCGGGACACATCGACGGAATGGCCGCGTTGTAACAGGCGAGGACGCAGTGCCTGGCTTTAACGCGAGCCGCGCGACCGTCCTGCACATAGTTTACGGTGACCTGCTTCGCCGTCTCCGGTCCGCCGTCATTTTCGACGTGTATCACGGTGCTGTTCAGGCGCAGGCGCACTGCCGCGTCTGCACTATCAAGTTTGTCGTAATCAAAACGCGCTGTAACGATGTCTTCCATCGTAGAACCAGGCGCGACGTCTGGAATCATGGACCGCACTAACAGGCGTGCGATCGATGCGTTACCGTCCGGGAAATGATGGATATACGGATCATCCTCATCGTCGCGAATGCCGATCGCATTCCTGCCAGGCAGGCCGACATAAAAAAGCGAGGTTCCGGCAGTCGCCGATTCAATGCCAACGCCTGAGTCCGTTGAAAGATTTTGCATGGCGGCAAACACCTCGGGTTCTGTAATGTCGAGATGTTTGCTCAAGAATTCGCGGTAGCTGATGCTGTACAGGTAGCCCTCTTTTTCTTCCTGTGGAATATCCGCCAGCCGGTCTTCCGTGGTTGAGAGCAATCGTACCATCTCTGCACGTGCGGCAATGGACATCGGCATTTGTTCTGCCGCGTCAATCGCAGACAGCGTGTTGGGTGCGAACGGAATGTAATTTGCGAGCGAACCAAGATCACAGTGCACAAGACGATTTGTTCCCCAGTCATCGCTATTGAAAAATACGCCAGCTCCAAGCCCGTTTCGCTTGTAAAATTCATGGTCGAATGCCGTATCGAATCGCGAAAAATTCACGCCAAGTTCGCGCAGCAGCAACTTCGTAGAATTACTGTAGTTGGTCGGGTTTTCCATCGTCTGGCTGCCGCCATAACCAATTAGCGTGTGTCCGTCGACATCGAACTCATTGCGCTTGGCGTGACCACCGAAATCGTCGTGATTGTCCAGAATCAGGATGCGGGCATCCGCATGCGCCTTGCGATAAAAATAGGCGGCGGCAAGACCGCTGATCCCTGCCCCTACAACAACCAGATCGTAAACACCGGTATCGGGCTCTGAAACAGGACCCCAATCAACTTTTCCCTCGCGAGCCAGTTGATGGGCAACCTCGAACGAACCAGGGTGATTGCCACGCATTCCGGTCAGAGCGGGTGGATAAACGCCGGCTCTCTCCAGAGCAAGCATTTCGTCGGCAAAGGCCTGCCCGGGAACAAAAGAGGCGGCCGCAAGCGCACCAAAGCCATGCAGTACGTCCCGGCGCGAAATGCGCCTGTCCATACCCAGTTTACGATCTGATATCTTCATTTTGTTTCCACCGATTTTGTTTTGATTCAGCTCGGCAACGGAGCGGGTACCTGGTTGCGCCGCTCGAGGTTGATAAAGGCCCCGTCCCCAAGATCAACAGTAACCCGTTCACCATTAAGCTGTAACCATGCGTGTTCAGTGTCTTTGTACTCGGCCTGAATTGATGCGTGGCCAATCATGCGCTCAAGGCCCCAGGACCAGCTAGAGCAGGCGGCGAAACCGATTTCGATAGTCTCACCCTCTATTTCGGCAAAGACGCTTTCGCCATCCTCAATTTTAAGCTGTTGTGTTAACTCGAATCGTCGTGAATAAAATCTCGGTCCGCTGCGTTGCTGCACAATCAAGGCGTCCCGGCCGACGAAATCTGCTGCGTCCAGGTTGACCATCCAGCCCAGGCTTGCCTCGTATGGCGTCCGCTCGAAGCCTGGCTGCGGGTCGAGTTCGGTGGAAAAATCCCAGCCTGCTACAACAAACCCGCCTTCGAGCCGACAGGTTTCCAAAGCCCTGAGACCATATCCCGGCATCGACAATCCCGTTTCAAGTCTCGTTGCCACGATTCGTTGCTGGAATATCAGGACCAGGTCCGTTGTCATCCAGCACTCGTAGCCGAGATCTGCCGTGAAACCGACCCGGGACACCCGGACAATCGCGCCATCGAGAAAGTAGTCCCGAACCTCGAACGGGCGTAGTTCCTCCACGCCCTCGAAACCCATGTGCAGCAGTGCCGATGCAGAAGCGGGACCTTGAATGGCCATTCCGGCAAACTGTTCGCTGACATTTGTGAATGAAACATCTTTAAGGCCGAAACGGCCGCGCGAGGATTCGAAATACGGCGTGTGGTCGATGTCCGATGGCATGATCAGGTAATCGTCATCGTCGAACTTATGGAGGATTGCATCATCCTTGATGGTGCCGTCGTCGTTGCACATAACGGTGTAGGTTGCACGCATCGTTGGCAATGTGCTGACACGGCGGGTCAGGATGCGGTCAAGAAAGTGGCCGCAGTCGGAACCGCGTATTTGAATTTTTTGCAGCGGCGTGGAATCAAAAATCGCGCAGCGGCTTCTTAACTCAGTGTATTCAAATTCGTCGTTGCCATAATCGAATGGCAACACGAACTCATTCCAATTGATGTAATCGTCATCCAAAACCGATGCGACGACGAATTGCTTGAAGTCCTGATTCTCACGCCGGTTGAGGAAGTCGAAAAAAGGGCTCTTTCGCAGCAACTTGGAATCCTTTGCTGAGTGACAGCGAATGTCATTGTTGCGTATTTAGACTGGCGATATGTCCTCCCGTGTAGGCTTTTGACTCCATCCAGTTCTTTCCCGGCGCCTTGGCGGGCAGAATCAACGAATAGAGAGCGCAGACCGTCTTATTCCACGGCTGAATGTGACGGTATCCACCACTGGTAACCATATCCGAACGGACTGCCGTCCTCGGTTGAAACACCCGCACCTTCGGCTGCGAGCGGTGCTGTTTGAGACGTTGATATTGCGACCCACTTCGCTGGGATAATTTGCTTACCACCTCTTCTGCCGTGGTTGCGAATTAGTTCACCAAACAATGCGTAATCTCTCGTACGCATATTGAGGCCACCGAGTGCAAAAGCGACGCCATCACCATCGGTAGAATACTTTGCATCCGCGCTTGCGCCGATTTCCGACCACAAATTCTCGACGAAATATTCTTGTAAAGTTTTGCCTGTGGCTGCTCGTGACACCATGGAAACAACATGAGTATGGATCGAACAATATTGCCACGCAGTGCCAGAAGATCGGGCAATGTCGGTTTGCTCGGCCATACAGGCCGACCACTGGTGGTTTCCCCGGTGACTACCGTCGCGTACGTGTCGATCGTGTTGGCGGAACCGAGCTTCGTATTTGGTCCGGCGCTGCTGCCGATGAGTTACACGACAATCATGGTGGTTGCCGGTTCTTTATGGGTGCTCACATTCCTGCTGTTTACAATTGTCTACGTGCCGATCCTGCTCGGACCGCGTGTTGACGGAAAGACGGGCTAATACGAAGCTCGGTTCGACCCCTGCGATCCGTGGCTTCCACTCGATGCACTATCGCTGGTCGGAACAATGCAGATCGTATAGCAGCGCCTGGCCTGCATCCCGGTGCCACGCGCATATTTCTGTCCAAATCTGCTCTGCAGTTTCGGCGTATGAGAAAAGCTGCCGATCCCCGGCGGCAATTACGCCTTCGCTGATGAGAAAATCGAAGTCAAGGGCACGTCCCCAAAAATCCTCGCCCACAAGGATTACTGGCAGCGGTTCGATTGTTCCCGTTTGAATTAGTGTGAGGGTCTCAAATACTTCGTCGAGCGTGCCAAAGCCGCCCGGGAACGCAACCAGTGCCCTGGCCCGCAGCAGGAAGTGCAACTTGCGAAAGGCGAAGTAGTGAACGGAGAAGGCCAACTCCTCGGCAATGTAAGAATTTGGATTCTGCTCATGTGGCAAGGTGATATTCAAACCGATGCTCTTGGCGCCGGCGTCGTAGGCGCCGCGATTTGCAGCCTCCATGATGCCGGGTCCGCCGCCAGTCATGACGGTGACTCGCGTGTCGTCTGGTCCCTCGCCCGACTTGCCGACCAGCGCCGCGAATTCTCTTGCAACAGTGTAATAGTTACTGTTTGCCAGAATGCGTTTCGCAATAGCCAATGCTTCCGTTAATGCCGCATCGCCCGGTGTTTTTTCCAATGCGGTATGAAGGTCAGCAACTCGTTCTTTCGCGACGACCGGATCCCAAATGCGCGTGCTGCCAAAAACAACAATTGTCTGTTCGATTCCCTGTCGTCGCAGGTTGAGCTCTGTCTTCAGGTAGTCGAGTTGCAGACGCGTGCCGCGAACGTCATTGTCATCGAGAAAATCGATGTCACGATCGGCCCTCCGGTAAGCAGGGCTTTCGAGAATGCGACGTATTCTGCGTGAGCGGACAGCCCGCCGATGGTATGCACCTGTGCACGAACCGGGTAGTAATCGCCCCACAAACGAATTTTCTCAGCGCCGTCGACCAGGCGCCTGCCGAGTGTGCCGGCAGCCTGATAACCAACGATGACCAGGTGGCACTCGGGACGCCAGATGTTGTTTTTCAAATGATGATGAATGCGACCACCGCTGCACATGCCGCTGCCGGCGATGATGATGGCACCGGACTTTATCGAGTTGATCGTCATCGACTCTTCAGTTGAGCGGGTCATGAAGATGTTTGGCAAATTGGGCATGTTCGAGCCCGGCTTGAACAGGTGGGCACCGTAAAGATTTCGATAGCGGGCATAGACGCCGGAATCATGATATTGCCCTGCGCCGCGCGGGCACTGTGAAAGAGCTACGCAAGCTCTGCCGTGGTCTCATCAAAAGCGCGGTGCAAGCGATCGCCATAGGTACTTTCCATCAGCACAACGTCGGCTTTCCTCGGCATCGGCGAATGTCATCGGATATCGCTCTACCGCAATTCTATGACCAGTGTCTGTTTTCCGCGGGCCCTCAGCAATACGTAACTTTACGGCTTGTGCTTGCTTTACATGCGTCCCATATTACATGCTGGAACATTGTACTCAGGAGTTGAAAATGACACTACAGGCTTCAAGCGACGACAAAGTTTATTGGGTCGTGGTGGCTGATGAGGCCATCGCTATCGTATACGCCCGCGATTCATTGAGTGGCCCGCTGCGCGAGCTGTTCTCGCTGGACAATGAGGCGGCCCAAATGAAAATGGATCAACTCATCAGCGACAGCGGGGGTCGCAGCTTTGACAGCCACGGCAAAGGCCGGCATACCATGACCAGCGAAAAAGCCGACCCGAAGAAAACCGCCGCGGCAGCATTCGCAAAGCGGATCGCCGGACGCATCGCCAGGGTGATGCACGATGGGAGCTGCCGCGGGTTCGCACTGGTGGCAGCGCCGCGGTTTTTGGGCGTGCTTCGCAATGCCATTTCTGTTGCGACAAATGCAGAGCCTTACGCGACGGTTGATAAGGAAGTGGTGGGTCAGGACACAGACGTTATCGAGAAGCTGCTGCGATAAAAAGGTGCCTTTAACCCGTCGTGAACGTTGGTTCCCTTGACTTGTGCACTATGCAAATGCGATTGGATGCATTAGTGTTGCTGGTCATCAATGATATTTCCGACGTATTGGTTTCGGTGAGTTAACTCTTTGAATCTATTAGCCGTAATGCGACAACGACGAGGCCCATGGGGGACAAGCGTCCTTGGGTTGTTTGTTGTGGTGTGGCTAAACGTGATCCTGCAGCCCTGCGCCATGGCTTTCGGCGGTGACAGCGATCATGGCTGTATGCACTGTCCGCCAGCAATTTCGGGTGAGGCCTCTTCGCATAGCGCGCACGAGGCAGATCCCTCAGAGCTCGGTAGCGCGCCGTGTGAGACAAACGCATCACAATGCGCGTTTCTTGACGACTTCAAATTCGATGGCCGCACGGCCAAAGCCAAGATCGAAGATGCACCAGCCGATGTGCCGGTTGGCATCCTGCCTTCCGCGGCTGCTTTTCCGCTTGGCGATAGTCTGTCCTTACTTGCCGGTATGGCCGACAGGTCGTACTTGCCCGGTGACCCTCCGTCCTTCACCGTTCTCTACGGCGTTTATCTGATTTAGAAATCTCCACGTTTTAAACCGTTCTTTTTTTGGTTTCCTACGAAGGAGATTTTTCGATGTTTATTTTCCGCGGGCGGATGCCCAAACCCATTACGGCTGTGCGCCAAGACAGATGCTTTGAGCGAAAGGTTTTTTTTCTCGCTGCGCTCGTCGCCGCACTGCTAAGTGCTCATACAGTAATTGCGCAGGAAGTGTTGCCACTCACGCTGCAAGAGGCCGAAGAGCTGGCACTCTACGATGAGCCTGGCCAAAACGCCTATTTGTCTCGTGCAGAAGGACTCCGGGAAAAGTCGGTCGCCGGCGGGCAGTTGCCTGATCCAATGATGCGCATCGCTTTGGCGAATTACCCAATTCAATCCGGTGGCTTTACCACCGAGGGTATGACCCAGGCCCAGTTGGGTATTCGCCAGGTTTTCCCTGGCGGGGATACACGAGAGTTAACGACTCAAAAGTTTCGTTCCCTCGCTTCAGAGATGACGCACAAAGCCAACGGGCGTGGCCGCAACGTGTTGACCTCGGTACGCAGAACCTGGCTGGAAACACATTACTGGCGCGAAGCACACCAGATCGCTGCGGATTCGCGGCCTTTTTTCGATGACCTGGTGACCATTACACGGTCGCTTTACTCGGTCGGCCGAAAAAACCAGCAGGATTTGTTGCGGGCCGAGCTGGAACTCGGTCGCCTGGATGACCGCATCATCGACATGGGCAAACAGCATTCGCGTTCTCGTGCTGCGTTGTCGCAATGGGTGGGACTCGAATCCAGGCGGCCGGTCGCGGCAAAATTGCCAGAGTGGAATGCTGTACCGCCATTTGAAATATTGCAGGAAAATCTCCAGGCGCACCCCGCTTTAATGGTTGCTGACGCCACTATTGGAACAAGCATCGCCGGCGTTGAACTGGCCAGGCAGGAATACAAATCAGATTGGACGATTGACCTTGGCTATGGATACCGTAGTGGCGAATTGTCGAATGGCGATCCGCGGTCGGACTTCATTAGTCTGGCGGTGACATTCGACTTGCCGTTCTTCGGCGGCAAGCGGAAGGATCATTCGCTCAGTGCCGCACTAAGTGAAAAACGAGCAGCAGACCAGTCTCGCGAAGAGCTGATGCGGCGACTCTTAAGCCAGCTGGAAGCGGAATATGTGCGCTGGCAGGACCTCGGCAAGAGGCTCGATTTGTATGAGCGACTCATTCTGTCCGTATCCGCGGACAACGCCGCCGCCGCGCTTGCGGCGTATCAAAGCGATGCCGGTGACTTCGCCGACGTCATGCGTGCCTATGTCGATGACCTCGACACACGCCTTGACTACATTCGACTGCAGGTTGAACGCGATCAAAGTTTCGCGGTACTCGCAAACCTCGGAGGAATTTCCCGATGAAAAATACAATCACTCTGATCGTAGTGCTAATGGTTGGCGTAAGCATTGGTTTTGGCGTCAGTCGCTGGTCACAAGGCCCGGCCGATTCTCCTGCCAGCGGCTCGTCGGAACCCGGGATTTTGTACTGGAAAGCACCAATGGACCCGAACTATCGGCGTGACGAGCCTGGCAAGTCACCGATGGGAATGGACCTGGTGCCGGTATATGCAAGTGACATCGGCAACGACGATGACGAAAGTGTCGTAACCATAAGCCCGCATGTCGTCAACAATCTCGGCGTGCGCACCGCACAGGTGCAGTATGGCGTACTGTCGCGGCGCATCGATACGGTTGGCTATGTGGGGTATGACGAGGACACCCTGCAACATGTTCGTACGCGAGTGGACGGCTGGATCGAAAGCCTGGAGATCACGGCGACAGGAGACCCGGTAACCAAAGGCCAGACCCTGTTCGAACTGTACTCGCCAATACTCGTGAATGCGGAGGAGGAATACCTTACTGCGCTGAGAAGCGGTAACACGATGTTGCTAAAAGCATCTGGCGAGCGGCTGGTCGCGCTGGGGGTGTCGGCAGGCGAAATCGATCGATTGAAACGCAGTCGAAAAGTGAGCCAGACGTTGTCAGTCACTGCACAACAAGACGGGATCGTTGCAGAGCTCAGCGTACGCGAGGGCGAATTCATAACGCCAGCTTCTGCAGTCATGTCGATCGCGAACCTTGATCGTGTGTGGGTATTGGCGGAAGTTTTCGAACGCCAGGCAGACTGGATTCACGCGGGGCAGCGTGCCGAAGTCGTGCTGGACTACCTGCCCGGAAAACGGTTGCAGGGCACGGTAGATTACATTTATCCCGAGCTCGATCGAAAAACCCGGACACTCAAGGTTCGCCTGCGTTTCGACAACAAGTACAACGTGTTCAAGCCAAACATGTTTGCGCGAGTGACGATTCACGGTGATGAGTCATCTGCGGTCGTGCATGTGCCACGCGAGGCATTGATTCGCGGCGGAATTACGGATCGCGTTGTATTGGCGCTGGGCGATGGTAAGTTTCGTGCACAGCCGGTACAGATCGGCATCGAGTCCGGCAACCGTGTTGAGATTCTCTCGGGTCTCGGTTCGACTGATTTTGTTGTCACTTCCGGGCAGTTTCTTATCGACTCCGAGTCGAACCTGGAGTCTGCTTTGGCGCGCATGGACCATCGAGCTGGCGACAAACCGGTTTCGATTGTCACCGTTGCCGCAACCGTTCTTGGCATCGATAAGATTAAACAGAAAATTGTTTTACAACATGATCCGATCCCGGAGTGGTCATGGCCGGCCATGGCCATGGGATTCGCCGTGGAAAACGAGCATCTGCTAATGGGCCTCGAAGAAGGGCAGGCCATTAATGTCACTATTGAAGAACAGGTTGGCGGTATCTATGTAATCACGGAAGTCAGGCCAGAAGAAAAGGTCGAGCAGCCTGGGGAAGGAATTCCACAGCACGATGCGGCTACGCACGAACCGGGGTCGGAGCAATGATTGCCAGAATAATTCACTGGTCGATCCACAACCGGTTTCTGGTTTTGCTAATGACCGGTTTTCTGGTTGCCTGGGGTGCGTATTCTATCAGCCAGACGCCGATCGATGCTTTGCCGGATCTGTCCGATGTGCAGGTCATAATCAAAACATCGTTTCCGGGACAGGCACCACAGGTGGTCGAAGACCAGGTGACGTATCCGTTGACCACGGCGATGCTGGCAGTGCCGAAAGCGGTCACGGTGCGCGGCTATTCTTTTTTCGGTGATTCGTTCGTTTACATTATCTTCGAGGATGGGACAGACCTGTACTGGGCTCGCTCCCGCGTGCTCGAATACCTGAGCCAGGTTGCGGGCCAGCTGCCGGCGAGCGCCAAACCCGCTCTGGGTCCCGATGCAACCGGCGTCGGTTGGGTTTACGAATACGCACTGGTTGATAGAACCGGAAAGCATGATTTATCTGAACTACGCAGCATTCAGGACTGGTTCCTGAAGTTCGAGCTGCAAACGGTTCCCGGTGTCGCGGAAGTCGCCACCATCGGCGGCATGGTCAAGCAATACCAGGTCGTTCTGGATCCTGACAAGTTGCGCGCGTTTAACCTGACAATCGGTCACATCAAGCGAGCAATCCAGGCGGGCAA
>Ga0209987_10001030_pt1 | contig 15087 bp, 16 predicted proteins | sample N074metaG_FD_182134 | JGI IMG/M metagenome (GOLD analysis project Ga0209987, IMG submission 182134) | Deep subsurface microbial communities from Kermadec Trench to uncover new lineages of life (NeLLi) - N074 metaG (SPAdes) (version 2) | ecosystem: Environmental > Aquatic > Marine > Ocean trench... | reverse complement strand
AACATTGTAGTCGCTTTTTAGTCTCAATGCTAATTGTATAAACTTATTTAGATTCCATTCTTTAGCCTGCCAACCTGCAAAGGGATGGATTAAAACCCTATCTATCTGATAATTTCGATTATTAAAGTTTAGTATTTGTCTATTATTTTCAAACTCTTCTTTTGAGTGTACTGCATCTAAATACATTTCAATAAGGTGAGGTGCTTTTCTAACGGGCGAATAATAATCATAGATGGTTTTAAAAAGTTCTGAATTCATTCCTATTATTTTTCTTGCTCTTGAATTAAAAATTAAAGTTGCAGAAGTGATTACTCCAGTTATATCATAAATAATCTCCGGCTTTGTTCCTTCTAATAATTTTCTAGCCTTACGTTTGGCAAACCGACCATTAAAAGAAAAATGTCCATGTTCAATTTTGCAATAGTTAACAGATGAAAGATCAATTCTATATATTGGAATAGATTCAGGGAAGCAAACAATAGTAATTTCATTAGATTCAATTTTTTGAATTTCTTTAATGGCGGGTATTGTGAAAACAGTATCGCCCATTTTATGTAAAGAGATAACAACTACATTTCCTGTCCCTGCAATTTTGGTTCTCATTAGATATCGTATTACAGAAAAGAATAGGTGCAGGCATAAATTCAATGAAAAAATTAAAATTTTATGTCGGTTAATAAATCCTGTGGTACTTTTCATCATGAATCAATCATAGATAAGAATTTGTAAACTATATTTCATACAAAATTTTCAAGTATTCTTTAAAAACTAAATAAAAATTATAATTAGTTATTCAGTTCAATTAATCAATTTTTAACGCTCTTAAATTGGTGCCGGTTATTCGATTTATCACTTCATAAATCAGCAGAAAGGATTTATGTTTAACTAAAAAAGCATTAATAAGATAGAAAACTAAAAAGAGACTTAAATTAATTAAATCAACGATCAATTCTGTATGAATAACCGATTGTACTCTACAAAGATAAACCAAATAGTAAGAGAATAAACCATTGAATCCTGAAAACAGTAACTCTACTAAAAATGTATTGCTACTCTTGAATTTCAAACGGTTAAATATTACCAAATAACTAACTATAAAAAAGAAAAAATAGGTGAGACTTGTGCTTAAAGCCAATCCGTCTTGCTTATAGGTTGTTACAAGTTGAAAACTAAGAATAACCTTAATCAGTATCCCCATGATTGTAATAAGAAAAAGAGATTTAATTTTTTTAATACTGTAAAACAACTTATTCAATACAAAGTATGATGACAAGAATACATAACTAAGAGAATACAATATCAAAACGTTGTAAGTCATGGATGTAGCACGTTGATCAAATTTACCATGCTCAAATAAAATTTTTATTAAGAAATCCCCATAGAAAATAATTACAATTGAAATTGGGATAAAAACAAACAAATTAATACTAAAAAAATTCTTTAGGAGATTCGATATTTCATCAAAGGATTTCTCACCAGATAACTTTGATAAAGTTGGGAACAATACTGTAGTTAGTGCGAATGCTATTATGGTGATGGGAAGGTTAAATAAGATAAATGCATAGTTCAATGCCGCTATCCCTCCTTGATCTATTTGCTCGAAAAAGTATCTATCAATTATCGAATAAGTTTGACCAAGTATTTCGATAACAACAAGCAAAAAAAATGTCGAGCTAAAAAATGCAAATTTATCGGAGGTAAAAAACTTTTTGAAATCAGGGATAAGGAATCCCCGGACTTTAGAGTACAAATATAGCACCTGAAGAATGGTACCTGCTAAATAACCAACTGGAATACTAATAATATTTAGTTGGCTATTAAAGAAGAATACAAATATGATAACTATGAAATTTAACAACAGTTGAGAGAAGATTGGATATTTGAAATTAAACTCCGCTTGAAGTAGAGATGCAAATACCGAAAATATAGTATTAAATGGGATTGTAAAAATAAAAATTCGAAAAATAACTAAAGTACGATTTACCAGTATAGCATCATCAGTTTGCAAGTAAAGTTTTAAAATTGATTCTGACATTAGGAATAAAACTATTGCCAATAACAATCCCGAAATGCCGAACATCCAGAGAGTTGTATTAGAAAACCTATGAGCCTCCGTTATAGATTCAGCCTTTATAGCGTGGTAATTTGGGATAAAATAATTTTGTGTGATGTATAAAATAACAGAATTTATACCAATTGGAAGGACAACAGCAATTAAATAAATGTCATAATCTGAACTCAGTCCAAAATAATTTGCGAATAACGATTCCCGAGCTAGCCCCAACAATTTTCCGAAGAATCCAAAAAATGTTAATAAAGCAGCGGTACCTGCAATAGTAGTTGTAACTTTTTTCTTCATCAATATTAAGCTACAAAGTTTAACTTCCCGAAATAATCAAGTGTGTATCTTAAACCATCACTTCTTTTTACCAGTGGTTTCCAGTCCAGAATTTCCATTGCCCTTGTAATATCAGGTTGGCGGATTTTGGGGTCATCCACAGGCAAATCATTAAATATTATTTTACTCTTACTTTTAGTAATTTCAATTATTTCTTCTGCTAACTGGATTACTTTAATTTCATCAGGATTACCAATATTTACGGGATTAGATTCTTCACTCAAAAGTAATTTAAATATTCCCTCGATTAAATCTGTTACGTAGCAAAAACTTCTTGTCTGAGTACCATCACCAAATACTGTTATATCTTTACCTTTCAATGCTTGCCCAATAAAAGTTGGCAGAGCTCTCCCATCATTTGGTCGCATTCTTGGTCCATAAGTATTAAAAATTCTTACAATGCGAGTTTGAACATTATGATATCTGTTATATGCCATAGTTAAAGCTTCGGCAAATCTTTTAGCTTCATCATAAACTCCGCGGGGTCCGATGGGATTTACGTTGCCCCAATAGTCTTCATTCTGAGGATGAATTTCCGGGTCACCATAAACTTCAGAGGTGGAAGCTAATAGAATGGTCGCTTTTTTTTCCTTTGCCAGACCTAATACTTTATGAGTCCCAAGCGATCCGACCTTTAAGGTTTGAATTGGAAGTTGGAGATAATCAATGGGACTAGCTGGTGAAGCAAAATGTAGAATGAAATCCACATCTCCAGGTAAATAAATATAGTTTGTTACATCATGTTTAATAAATAAAAAATTCTCATTACCTGCAAGGTGCGCTATATTATCGGTATTCCCAGTAATTAAATTGTCAACACAAATGACTCTGAAATTTTCACTAATCAACTTATCACATAAATGCGAGCCCAGAAATCCTGCCCCACCAGTAACGACAGCTGTTTTCATCTATTTTATATTCTCTCTTTTTAATATTTGGATTTTTTTATCTTTAATAATGAAGTAAAATGAAATAAATAGGAAGGAAAAGATGAATGTTAAAACAGTAGAATAGACCGTTTTAGGTGCGGTTTTTTTTAGCGGTTTAATAGCTTTATCTAATATCTCTATTGTTGGCAGGTCCCGGTTTTCCTGAATTTTCTCTTTGTAATATTGTTGCTGCAAAAGCAGATAAATTTCATTTTGAATTTTAACCTCACGAATATTTCTTGCAAATTCCATACTTAATTCAGGCACATCGTTAAATGCGATCAGATAATCCTCAGTACCTGTTTCAAATTTTTTATATTCCTGATTCAACTCAGATAATTTTTTCTTCAAAGAAATTAATAATTGGTTATCTTCCTGTAAGTTTGGTTCAAGCAAACCTATTTCTATCTTAGTTTTAATTATCTCAGCTCTAATATTGGCAGAGCTTTCTATAGCAACTTGAAGTTGCTCTGGTAACGAAATAGTTTTATTTTTCTTCCGGAATTGCATCAAAACATATTCAGCCGTTTCTAACATTTCTTTCGTCGCCACAAGCTGTCTTTCGATATATTCGCGGGCACGTTTCGCTTTATAAGATATTTTTTCACGGTTAATTTTATCGAGTGCTTCAACATAAGAGTTAGATAAATCAGCGGAAAATTGATGAATAGAATCTGAACTTGTAAAAAGTGGGAATAAACCTGTTGATACGTCTACACTTAAAGTTATAATACCCTCTTTAGATAGTTCTGTAGTAAGATCATCGCGAAGCTCATTACTCGCTTTGTATTCATTATCAACATCATAGAATTCGATCAGATTATATTTGTTTACAATGTACTCAGCTGCTGTGCGGCTTTTTAAAATTTCTATATAAAGTTGAGAGTTGCCCTGGGCCATGCCACCAGTCAGCATGTTTGAAAAAACGCCATCATTAATTAAACTGCCTAATCCACCTAAATTGCTTTGCTCAGACGGAGGTAATATTGTAACCGGAGCATTATAAGTTCTTGGAGATATTAATAGTAAATAAATGAATACCAGAGATGTAATTATACCGCTAAGAAGAAAAATTATTTTCCGATTGAAGAGAATAATATTTATCATATCATGGAAGGTCAATGCATTGCTCTTTTCTTATATTTCGTAAAATTATTTTTATAAATCATGAAAACTCAATGATTACCTCGTCGCAATAATGATTGCAGCAGTTGCAGCCACAATTGTAGCTAACTGCGCAAAAATTTGTAATCCATCCATAAATACTTCCCAGAATTTCGGCCCGGGTGGATCTTCCGGAACCCAGATTGTATCGCCAGGATCAAGTTTAACTACATCATCCGCATCAATCCACTCTCCTGTTGTGGCTTTTATTACTCTCACCTCACCCTCCAAAGCACGCCAACCGAATCCTTCAGCAAGGGCTATATAATCTTCTATTGTGAAATTCGGATTGTAAATTATTTTACCGGGATTAACAAGCTGTCCAAGCATAATAATATAATCTTTTTGCTCAGGGATGGTGATTATATCACCTCTTTTAAGGACTATGTTTTCAATAAGATTATTGTTAATAAATAGATCAACAAAATCTATTACTACCCTGCCAGAAGTTTGTCTTGATTTGGCTTTAAAATAATCATATTCATCCTCAGTCATATCGGCAGGACTAATCAGTTTTAGTCTAACGAATTCAGGATCTTCTTTTTCATTCTCTATATTACGTGTTAGGGTTGCCTCCGTTAACGATGCTTCTTCTAAAAAACCACCCGCTTGTTCGATTATCTCTTTTAATGTTGTTTTATCTTTAATGATTTTATAGAACCCGGGGTACTCTACAAATCCATCTATTATTACAAAATATTCTATGTAATATTCAGGAATTTCTCTTATTATAACATGATCTTTGTTCTTAAGTAATAAATCATTGTTTGTTATGTAATCGAGAGTGTAAAAATTACTTTTCTGGTGACTGCCATTATCGTAAAATCTAACAATTTCGATCGTATCCTTTTTTGCTTTACTTAAAAATCCTCCTGCCAGTTGTATTAGATCATAAACGGATTCGCCTTCAATAAACTCATAAATTCCAGAGTATTTAACCAATCCTGTTATTGTTACTGTTTCATCCGCACGATCAATTAAAACTACATCACCACCACGAAGCAACGGATTACTATCAAAATTTCCGAAGCGCAGGAAAGATAATAGGTCATAATATTGTGCGGAATCCTCTTTCGAAATTATTTTAATATTTCTAATATTAGCTGTTTCATTCAAACCGGCAGATATTGAGAACAAGTCCATCAATCTTGAGTTTGCTGCTAAAACAAAGTTTGAAGGTTTAACCACATCGCCAACAAGTGAAACCCTGATTTGTCTGAAATCGACCAACGAAATAAAAATGTTTACATCTTTATAATATCGGTTAATTGAATTTTCAAGTTTTGTTCTTGCTTGTGCCATAGTAAAGTTATTTAAATCAACACCGCCAACCTGAGGTATGTATATCCAACCTTCCTGATTAATACTTAAGTTGTAAATGAATTCCCTTATTCCACTAATAGATATGAATAATTTGTCGCCCGGTCCAACATGATACTCATACGGGTCAATACTGCCTTCGCTAGCTCCGGCTGAATAAATAGTGGTTGTTGCACGCTGCGAATCTAATTGGTGTTGAAAAGCTCTTTCAGAATAGCTGGGTAAATCCTGAGCAATAAGAGAACCAGCAGCAATTATCAAAGCACAAAGAGTTATTTGCGTTAATTTAAATACGTTCAATTTCAAAAATATTTTATGGTTGGGATAGATTGTTATGATAGTATTATTGTTAAAATCAATTTATTAAAATTAATAAATAATACCCCTACATCAAATCTTTAATGTTAATTTTCTTAATGAGTAAACCGTAACTAAAAAACTTAAAACAGGACCTATTATCAGAAGAGTAACCACATAAAAATATTTATTTGCAGTTATAAACTTATTAACTAAATAATATTGATCTACCTGTATTGAAATAAAATAATAAACAGCAATTGATATAATACTTGCAAGTAAACCCGTCATCAATCCATTAAGTATGATGGGCATTTTAATTGTAGAAAGTTTTGCACCTACTAATTTCATAGTTTCCAATTCTTTCATTCTGTTGTTGGTTATTAGTTTTATTGTACTGTAAACAAGGTAAACAGCAATCAAAATGAGTATAGCAGTTGCAATAAAAAGATAATTTTTCCCTGCTTCGAGATACGACAAAAGCCGGTAAACAAAGCTATCCTTGAAAACCACTTCATCAACCCATTTTAAGGAAGATAGATTATTTATTACCGAATTAAGAGAATCTTTTGAGACAACATCAGTATTTAATTTAACTATAAATGAAGCAGGTAGCGGATTGTAATCGAGTATCTCTCTGAAATCCTCACCAGTTTCTCGCATAAATGATTTCGCTGCTTCATCTTTGCTTACATATTTTACTGATTTAACATAGTTTTTACTACTTAACTCCGATTTGTAATCTTTAATGTTATTTTCATTAAACGGATCTTTAATAAAAAGACTAACGTTTATATTACTTTTTATTTTCTTTTGAAATATTTCGGATAGTTTTAATGCTGTAATTGATGCTTCGATTAAAATAACTGCAAGAGTTAATGAAATGAGTGTGAGAAAAAAAGAAGACTTTGCCCTGCTAATTGATTTAAATGCTTCTTTGAACCAGAAAATAATCATTAAATAAGTCTCAAATATGTAACTTCATTTATTTGAAATATTCTTTTAAAAATTAGATTCATCTAACCATCTCGTAATTTGCCATTTTTTTGTTTCTGCATCCTTCCTTAAAGATAAATTTACTCTGCCGTCAACTCTTACAACATCAGTAGGATTGAATGTGATGTTAAGATTAAAACTTCTGATAATAGTCGCTGTCAGCGAGTCTTCGGTACTGAGAATAATGTTGTTCCAAATTAAATCTAATCTTTCAGAGTTTTTGAATAAACCATCCGTTGTTCTTAAATCTTCATCGCGCGCCCAGGATACATCAAACCCTTGATCATAATCACGGTAAGTAAATATAAAATCGGGTGCAATTAGCTGACCATAGATGAGAGTATCTTTAAAGCTGTATGAAAATTGGAAATTTTGAAATACACCTTCAATTGTTGTCAGGTCCGAAATTCCGGGACGATTATCATCATAATTCTCATCAAACGCAGGCGCAAACGGATTAGTGCAACCAATAATAACTAAGAAAGAAAAAACAATAAGTATGTAAAGCTTTATTTTAATAAGCGCTACCTTTTAAATCACTCCAGCTTGGATTATCTTCAACTGCATTATCTTTCCAAAAATAAACCAGCCAAACGGTGCTTACAATTGCCATACTAAGCTCTAAATTACCCTGAAAAATCAGGGGCTCGCTATTTCTTTGAGGAACACTTATAAAATATTCTGAATTATATTTTAAGCTGTCGCCAAATATACTAAATGACTCAGGTGAAACAGATAGAGAGAGTGAAATGGGTAGTTCATCAGGAACTGAAGTTTTCATGTTGTTAAAATATTGTACCTCATCATCAATGTTCCAGGTTGGCCATAAATTTTGAAAGCGTGATAATGCTGTGCTCGATGGAATAAAAGTAAAAATTCTATTTGATAAACCTGTTACAAATGTATTTTGATAATTCACCACATCTTTATCGGCAAACGAATCTATAAGATTTTGTATTAAGATTTCAGGAGATGTCGCGGGTATAAAATTCGATCTTGATTGATCGGGGGATTCCGCATCTCTTGTTTCAAAAATATCGCAGCTAATAACTGAAAACAGCAGCATTATAAAAATTAAATTTTTCATTTACCTGCAATAATAATAATTCTTGGCGAAGATTCAAGTTCAAATGAATTTCCCATAAAATCTCCAAATGTTTTCATTATCCTGAATCCCAATTTTTGCAACATGTTTATCAGCTCATCCTTGCTGAACATTCTCACAGATTCGAAATATTTATTAATTTTTCCTTTATTATCAATCGTTATTTCTTTAATAATTCTTTCCCCTTCAATGAAACGATTTTGTGTGATAACACTGCCGTCAAACTCATCAACTGTGCTTGGCACCAGGTTGTTTTTCACAAAATTTTTGTTGAAATAATCTAAAACAAAGTAACCGTTATTCTCCAAAAAATTATATGCTTTGTTCAGAATAAAATAATTTTCTTCATCTTTTTCAAAATAACCGATGCTTGTAAAAAGATTTAGAATTAAATGGTATTTAATGTTGGGATCGAAATGTCTTATATCGGAATGAACGAACTCTATTTTTACATTTTCATTTTCAGCATTTTTTTTGCCAACCGATATTAAATTCTCACTCAGATCAACTGCCGTAACGTTGAATCCTTTCTTAGCAAAAATTACAGCGTGTCTTCCGGAACCAGAAGCCATATCGAGCACATTTTTTACTTTGGAAACATCGATATTGTCAATAACAAGTTGTACTAATTCGTTTGCTTCCTTTTGGTCGCGGTGCCTGTAAACTTTCAGATATTCTTCAGAGTTGAACCAGTTTTTATACCATTCCATAATCAGATAGATAATCGATTTATCATTGCTCTGCCAATTGTTGCATCATCTGCAAATTCAAGATCTCCGCCGACTGGCAAACCCCTGGCAATTCGTGTTACTTTCATATTAAGTGGTTTTATTAATTTTGCAAGATAAAGTGATGTTGTTTCACCTTCAGTATCAGGATTTAGCGCAAGAATAACTTCTTTAATATCTTCTTTTTCAAATCTTTTCATCAATTCTTTTATTTTTAATGAATCCGGTGTTATTCCTGTTAGAGGTGAAAGAACTCCGCCGAGCACATGATACAAACCACTAAATTCGTGAGTTTTTTCTATTGCAATTACATCGCTTGCTTCTTCAACTACACAAATAATTGATTTGTCACGTTTAGTGCTTTTACAAACTTCACAAAGTTCATCTTCAGATAAATTATTACAACGAGAACAAGATTTGAGTTTTGTTTTTAGTTCTTTTATTGATTTTAGAAGATTATTAACCCGATCATCATCCATTTTTAAAATGAAAAGTGCCAATCTTTGGGCAGTTTTCTTTCCAATGCTTGGCAGCTTACTCAATTCCTCAATTGCTACTGCTAAAGGTTCCGCTATTTGCAATTTTATAATCCCGGGATGTTCATTCCAGGCGGAACCATCCCTTTTGTAACTTTTGCCATTTCTTCTTCAGCTAGTTTGCCAGCTGAACCAAGCGCTTTATTTACAGCGGCAACAACCAAATCTTCCAAAATTTCTTTATCATCTTTATCTATGACTTGCGGATCAATTTCCACAGATATTATTTCTCTGTTTCCATTTGCGGTTGCTTTAATCATACCGCCGCCGGCTTCTTCGCTAACTGTTAAATTTCCTAGTTCACCTTGCACTTTCTGCATTTCCGCCTGCATTTTCTGCACTTGTTTTAACATTCCTTGCATTCCGCCTTTCATCGACTATCCTCCTTAAATTAAATAAATCTTTTTTTTGCTAATTTTTACACCAAATATAATACAATTGATTGACTTTATATACCGAATTTTTATACCTTATTAAGTTAATTTCTTTGAACTTATTAAGATTTTTTTAATTATAAATAAATGATACTCCACAATGTAAAGATTGACCTTCCTTTTGATGATCAAAATTATTTGATGATTGAATACCCGGATTATTTTTATCCTGCACAAAATAAAAAAGCAAAAGTTAAAGATTTAGGTAAAAAGTTTGCCGCAATCAATTCCTTCTTTTACGATTATCTGAAAGAATATCATATTCCCTGTGCTTATATAAAAAATCATAATGAACGTTCTTTGGTTTATATGAATTTTGAACAATTACAATTTTCAATAAAAATTTTGAATACTGCAGATAAAAGAACTGCTAAAATATTCTCAATTAAGGAAGGTGCTGATCTGGAATTACCAATTTTTGAATATCATTACGGAAGCTCTAAAGGATCATTAGTTTCTGAAAGCCATTTAATAGCTTTTGATATTTGTACCTACGAAGATTTAAAATTGATAAACAGAATCTGCTCAAAAGTGAATGCTGTTTTAAAAGCATTTTTTGACAGGAGGGGCGAAATAGTTGCAGAAGTAACCTGCAGTTTTGGTAAAAGTAAAAATAAAATTTATCTAATAGATGATTTTTCACCTTTGAGTTTGAAGATTTTTCCAAACGGAAATGCTGATAAATGGACGAATCCTTACTTACTTAAAACTTCGGGTAATATGCGTAAATACACTAATTTTCTTTTCAATATTACCAGTTCATAAAAAATGTTTACAAAATACGGTTACACTACAATTGGCATAACAGCAATAATCTCTTTTTTGCTTATTGTACTTGGAATTTTTATTAATAATAATATTGCAAAGTATGGTTTAATTGCGGTTGCAATTTTTCTCATTTCTTTCACTCTTTATTTTTTCAGGGACCCCGATAGAAAACCGCCGGCAAAAGATGGAATTGTTGTTTCTCCCGCAGATGGAAAAGTTCTGTTTATAAAAGAAGTTATTGCCGAAAAGTTTATAGGTGGTAAAGCAAATCAAATTTCCATTTTTATGTCGCCCTTAAATGTTCATGTAAATAGAATACCGATTAGCGGCACGGTCGAGCATCTTGAATATATAGAAGGAAGTTTTGTGGCTGCTTTTGAAGACAAAGCTTCAGAACTAAATGAAAGATCGATTACAGGTATAACAAGTAAAAACGGTAAGATTCTTTTCACACAGGTTGCCGGATTTATTGCACGAAGAATTATTAATAACTTAACGATTGGAGATGAAGTAAACATCGGCGAACGGTTTGGTATGATAAAATTTGGCAGCCGCGTTGATGTAGTTGCACCGCTAAACTGGATACCCAAAGTAAAAAAGGATGAATTGGTTGAAGCGGGTGAAACCATATTATTTGAGTTAGCAGAATAATATGCGCCTGCGAATAACCCGGTCGGTAATACCAAACCTTTTTACCGCAACAAATATGTTTTGCGGTTTCCTCTCTATAATTACAGCAAGCAATGGTAATTATAATTACGCAGCGTGGTTAATTATTGTAGCTGCAATCTTCGATGCGCTGGATGGATTGGTTGCACGACTAACAAATTCTAGTTCCGAACTCGGAGTTGAACTCGATTCTTTATCCGATATTGTTAGCTTCGGTGCTGCTCCTTCTTTTCTTATCTACTCAACATATTTAAACCAGTTTGATAATGTTGGAATTATTCTAAGTTCGCTTCTTTTAATTGCAGGCGGATTCAGATTAGCAAGGTTTAATGTTCAGTTAGTAGGTTTTGAAAAATCGTTTTTTCTCGGTCTTCCAATTCCTACTGCTGCATTAACAATCACTTCATTCGTACTTGCTTTTTACAACGATGGTTTTGCCAAACCTTATTCAGATTTGGTTATACCACTTGTTGTTATTTTATCTTATTTGATGATAAGCAATATCAGGTATGAATCAGTTCCAAAGTTTTCTATACAAGGGATTAAGGATAAACCGTTTCATTTTATATTTTTAATAGTGGCAGTTATTCTTGTGTCGTTAATGTACACTGAAGGATTGTTTTACTCTTTTATTTTGATGATACTAATCGGTATTTTTCGATACATTTATAATTCATTTAGAAAAAGAGTTGCATAGCCAATTTCAGTTAAACTTTAATTGGAGAATTAACAAATTGTACAGAGCAAAAGTTTTAATTAAAAGAAGACCATCGATTCTCGACCCGCAAGGTAAAGCAGTTGAAATTGGTGCACAACATCTTGGATTAACGAACATTAAAAATACAAGAATCGGCAAATACATTGAGTTTGATGTTGACATTGAAGATAAAACTGAAGCCGAAAAAGAAGTAAGCAGTTACTGCGATAAACTTCTTGTAAATCCTATAATGGAAGATTACGAATTTACTCTGTCCGAATGGACTCCTTCAAAGGAAGAAGTATAATGTTGAGTGAAACGAGATCTCGCTTGCGCGGAAGAAAACCAAAATTTGGAGTGGTGGTTTTCCCAGGCTCCAATTGCGATCACGATGCGTTTTATGCATTGCACAAAGTGCTTGAATACGATGTTAATTTTTTATGGCATAAAGATACTGATTTGAAAGAAAGTGATGTTATAATTTTACCGGGCGGATTTTCATACGGAGATTATTTGAGAACAGGAGCTATTGCAAGGTTCTCACCTATTATGAATTCTGTTATTGATTTTGCAAATAAAGGTGGTTATGTTATAGGCATCTGTAACGGTTTTCAGATTTTACTGGAAGCAGGTTTATTACCGGGTGCTTTGTTACAAAATATATCATTAAAATTTATATGTAAAGATGTTTATCTTTCGGTTGAGAATTATGAAAGCAACTTTACAAAAGGGATTAATGACAAAATTGTTTTAAATTTACCAATTGCACATGGCGATGGAAATTATTTTGCAGATGAGAATACACTAAAAGAATTGGAAGCTAACAATCAAATTATTCTAAGGTATTCTTCTAAAGATGGAAATGTATCGAATGAATTTAATCCGAATGGTTCACTAAAAAATATAGCTGGTATTATTAATAAAAACGGTAATGTATTAGGTATGATGCCGCACCCTGAAAGAAGCTGCAATCCCATTCTTGCAAAGACAGATGGTAGTTTAATTTTTAATGCACTTGTAAACAATATTTATAATTAAAAGGTGACACAATGTTTGGTAATTTAGGCGCCGGGGAAATAATCTTAATCTTGCTTGTTGTCTTAATCCTTTTCGGAGCAAAGAAAATACCGGAACTTGCAAAAGGTTTGGGTAAAGGAATGAGCGAATTCAAAAAAGGATTGAAAGAAGTAGAAAACGAAATAAAGGATGCTGATAAAGAGGAAAGCAAAAAAACAGATAATAAAAGTTAATCTGCTTTATAAAAAATTAAGGGGGATGTCCTAAAATTATTGTATTAGAACATCCCCTTACTGCTATTATTCATTCATAATAACAGCATTCGCTAACACAATTATCATTTTATTAGAATCATCTTCCTAGATTCGATAAAACTTCCTGCCTGCAACCTGTAAAAATAAATACCGCTGGTAAGGGACAGAATACTATTCTGTCCTACAGAAAATTCAACTTCATAACTTCCGGCAGGTTTTTCTTCGTTAACGAGTGTTGCAATTTCATTTCCTAAAACATCATACACTTTTAAATTAACAAATTGCCTACTGCTAACTGCATACTGGATAATTGTTCTTGGGTTAAATGGGTTGGGGTAGTTCTGGAGTAGTTTGAATGTATTTGGTAACTGAAGTTCTTCTGCAATAGAAATTATCCCATCTTCATTAAAAACAGAAATTGCATCAGGATGAACTATCCACTTATTATTAAATTCATCAATTTGGATTCCATTAATACTTGTAGAATATAAACCCGAATTCTGCGGCGTGTATATAGTGAAATCAATTCCATCGTACATTATTAAGCCATCTCCACTCATCCAAAGATTACCAAGTGAATCAGCAACTAGATTCCATACGTGTTCAGTTGGCAAGTTAGAATTTTCTGTTGTCATTACAGTCCACTCATCACCATCATACTTAACCAAACCAGAGGGTTCAATTGGTTGGGTATACCAACTCATCCATACATTTCCATAGAAGTCAGTTTCAATAGATTGTGCAGCACCAGATAAAATATTATATGATATTGTAGAATCACCAGTAATTCTATGTACAAAACCAAAAAGATTGTCCACTGTATACCAGACGCTACCGTGTAAATCTTCTTCAATTTCCTCGGAGTGGTTATATGTTTGCTCTTGACTGCTATACCAAACATCATTAGTTAATTTTTGAAGTGTCCCCCACCCATCCAGAGTTCCAGGCCAGGAAACCATCCACACTCCATCATCTCTTGAAGGTGATAGACTGGAAATACTGATATAAGCGAGTGAAGAATTAAGAGTATCATAAACAGTCCACGGAATTGAACTTACATTAACCAAACCAATATTATACTCTCCCCAACCACCAAATCCACCTATCCAAACATTTCCATCACCTCCTCTCGTAATAACTCCGTCCCACCAACCACCTGGCATTAATGAGTTTGAAGAATCAAATACTTCCCAGTTAATCCCATCAAACCTAATTAGGCTATTAGAAGCCATAATCCATTTAATATCATTGTTTTCAATAGCAATGCTTGAAAGAGGCAGATCCGGTAACCCGGAATTTGCAGGTGTATAGACTTTCCAATTGGGATCTTGTGCAAATAATAGGAAGGAGAAAAGAAGAAACCATAATGCAATGTTTAAAGTTTTCATTTTAATATCCTTATTATTTTAATAATATCATCTTTTTTGTTTGAATAAAACTTCCTGCTCTGAATTGATAGAAATAGATTCCTGATGCAGGATTCAGGATACTGGATACAGGATTGAATTCAACTTCATAACTTCCTGCAGGTTTTTCTTCGTTTACTAAAGTTGCAATTTCATTTCCTAAAACATCGTAAACCTTCAAGCTAACAAATTGCCTGCTGCTAACTGCATACTGGATTCTGGTACTTGGGTTAAATGGATTGGGGTAGTTTTGATGCAAATAAAATGCATTTGGTTGATTAGCAGTACCATCTATAATACTATTTGGTTCTTCCAAACCAAAATGGATTAATACTCTTTCAAGAAATTCTGAATGATGAATTAGATTGT
>Ga0209987_10001029_pt1 | contig 15092 bp, 12 predicted proteins | sample N074metaG_FD_182134 | JGI IMG/M metagenome (GOLD analysis project Ga0209987, IMG submission 182134) | Deep subsurface microbial communities from Kermadec Trench to uncover new lineages of life (NeLLi) - N074 metaG (SPAdes) (version 2) | ecosystem: Environmental > Aquatic > Marine > Ocean trench... | reverse complement strand
CTTTTCAAGGCGGCCGCGGCAGTGGTGTCGATATCGCAACCAGCTTCCACGGCGGTTTGCTGGAGTTCAGGAAAGAGTCTGACATGCCGCCACGCCAACTGACGTGGCCCGGTGGTCTTGCGTATCGTTTTCTGTGGAGCGGTCACCCAGCCAGCACGCGCAGCAAGTTGCGTCTGCTCCGCGATACTGCGCACAACAGAGAAAGTACGCTGGTGCTCGGTACAGCCGCGGAAGATATTGCGTCCATTTGGTCGACTGGCGCCGTCGAGCGGATTATGGACGCGATGCGCCATTATATGGAGGCACTGCGGCAATTCGATGTTGACCACGATCTGGGCATATTCGATGCTGGACATGCCGGGTTGGTCGAGATGGCGGCCGCCAGTGATCTTGTATATAAGCCTTGTGGGGCGGGTGGCGGCGACATCGGTGCAGTATTTGGAGCCGACGAAGAATCTGTCATTGAATTCTGCAGGCAGGCGAAAGATCATGATTTCGTGCAGCTGGATCTGCAGCCAGATGCACAAGGTGTACAAGTCAGGATTGAGCAAGAAGTTGAGTGATTCACGTATAAGCGGTTTTTATCGAATGTCGATTGCCGACAGGATTCTGGCGCTCGCCGTCCGTGGTTTCATCACGCCACTGGACGCTGATGCCTTGCTGGATGGTAACGGATTACTGACAGCTCCGGCAGCGGATAAAATGATCGAAAATGTTGTCGGTGTTTTTGGCTTGCCATTCGCCGTTGCGCCTAATTTTCTGGTCAATAAGAAAGATTACATCGTGCCAATGGTGGTTGAGGAGCCGTCCATTGTTGCTGGCGTTAGTGGTGCCGCAAAACTTATTCGCCAGAGCGGCGGCTTCACCGTTACCGCAACCAAACCGATTCTGATCGGACAAATTCAGATTATCGATGTCGAGGACCCGGATGAAGTGATCCGTTCACTCTATTCATCCGAGCCAATGCTCATTGAGCTGGCAAACAGCCTGCAGCCGAAACTTCTGGTTCGCGGTGGTGGCGCGCAGGAAATCGAGTACTACAAGTACCGGCTGCCTGATGGTCGCTGGACAGTCGTGCTGCACTTGCTGGTCGATACACGCGACGCCATGGGCGCCAACATTGTTAACAGCATGTGCGAGGGATTGGCGCCGCAAATCGAGAAAATCTGTGGTGGTCGGGTCAGCCTGCGAATTCTGTCCAACCTGGCAGACCGGTCACTGGTGAGCGCGCGTGCAACGATCCCACTGACATCGCTGGGAAATGAGGACTATGCAGCGGATCATGTACGCGATGGAATCGTGCTGGCAAATGATTTCGCGAATAGCGACCCGTACCGGGCGGCAACGCACAACAAAGGCATCATGAACGGAATCGATGCGCTCGCCCTTGCGACCGGTAATGACTGGCGCTCTGTTGAGGCCGGCGCGCATGCCTATGCTGCGCGCGATGGCGCTTACCGCGCACTTACGTCCTGGACGATCGAGGCGAACGGCGACCTGCTTGGAGTGCTCACGCTGCCGATAAAAGTAGGCATTGTTGGCGCTTCGCAGGCTGCAAATCCGGCGGCCGCTCTTGGACTAGAACTTGCCGCGGCTCACACCGCTACCGAGCTGGCTGAATTGATGGGTGCGGTCGGTCTGGCACAAAACTTCGCGGCACTGCGTGCGCTGGTTACCGATGGAATTCAGAAAGGGCACATGGGCCTGCATGCGCGCGCCCTGGCAGCGTCAGCGGGCGCATCGCCTGAAATATTCGACCAGGTCGTCGCCGGGATGGTGGCAAGCGGGGAGGTCAAGTCATGGAAGGCTGGCGAACTTGTCGAGCGCTTGCGCGGCGACGAGGTGCACAAAGCAGACAGTCTGCCAGCGGACGCGGCCAGCGGCGTGGCATCCGGAAAGGTAATTCTTCTCGGTGAGCATGCTGCTGTCTATGGCAAGCACGTACTGGCGTTGCCTGTGGAGGCAGCCATTACCGCGCGCGTGGCGGAGCGTGTGTCCGGGATCAGGATGTCAATTCCCCGGTGGGATATACAGCAGGAATGGCTGCCAGGGCAGCCCGCACCCAGCGGCGCCGCGGCGGTAGTTGCCCTGATCACGGAAAAGCTTGGCGTTGCCAGCCACGGTTTCGAGTTGCACATTCACTCCCGTATTCCTGCGGCGATGGGGCTTGGTTCGTCAGCAGCGCTTGCGGTAGCCGTTATTCGCGCCTTTAACAATTTACTGCGGCGCAAGATGAGCGATATTGAGGTCGACAAACTTGCCTTTGAATGTGAACGGCTGGCGCATGGCACGCCATCCGGAATTGATAACAACATTGCGACCTATGGTGAGCCGGTTCTGTTTAGCAAAGGAAGTCGCAGCAGAACGAAACCCGTAAAACTTGCTGAAGTGCCACCGCTGGTCGTCGCCGCAAGTGGCATAAAAGGCAGTACGAAAGAACAGGTAGCCGGGGTAAAGTTTCGCTACGAGCGCAGCCCGCAGCTTTACGAAACAATATTCGATGAAATTGACGAGATCAGTGTCGCAGGATCAGTTGCCCTCAGGGAATGTGACTACGAACAGCTTGGTGCATTGATGAATGTCTGCCATGGGCTTCTCAATGCGCTTGAGGTTTCGATGCCAGAGCTGGAAAAGATGATAGACATCGCGCGCAAGAATGGCGCGATTGGCGCGAAATTGACCGGCGCTGGTGGTGGCGGGTCGATCGTCGCGTTGTGTCCCGGCAAAGAAAACAACGTTGCTCATGCGCTGCAGGAAGCCGGTTACCAGATTATTCGAATGACAGAGCGTCAATGACTGAGTTGCCGGCAAAAAATGTTTCAGCGGAAGACGAGCTGTTGATCCTCGTTGATGCGGCCGACAATGAATCCGGTCAAATGAGCAAAGCAGAGTGCCACGATGGCAGCGGTGTGCTGCATCGGGCGTTTTCTGTTTTCTTGTTTAACGATCGTGGCGAAATTTTGTTGCAACAACGCAGTGCGGATAAAAGGCTGTGGCCGATGTACTGGTCAAACAGTTGTTGCAGTCACCCGCGAAAAGGTGAGTCGATTGGGCTTGCAACAAGCAGGCGCCTTCAGGAAGAACTTAATGTCGTCGCAAGACTTGAGTACGTGTACAAGTTCACCTACCAGGCGAGTTTCGGTGCGTTGGGTTCCGAAAACGAATTGTGTTCGGTTTTTCTCGGGCGCATTGAAGAGGAAGCCAGCGCCAATGCAACAGAAATTGAAGCGCTACGGTACGTAACGGTGGACGCTTTGCGTGATGAGCTCGTAGCACAACCGGATTTGTTTACGCCCTGGCTCAAGCTGGAGTTGCAACGACTTACTGGGGAGTTTGCAGAAACTCTTGCGATGTTCAGTACGCCACGCTAGAAAGTTGTTGGCATGCGTATCTGCCGTGATCGCCAGGAAAATCAGCTTACGTAACGGTAATACTCGATGCCGATGTCCTGGAACTGGCGCTTATCCGTGTGGCCGATTTTTTCGATGACGAATTCATTTTTGGGTATATAGTCCAGGTCAGGGACGCGTCTGCCATCGTGCAGGGCCTGGTATTGTTTCTCATTCAGGTCGAGCGAAAACTCCATCGCGTCGGCGAATCCAATTGCTGCGGTTGCTTCACGCCAGCCCTCTGCAACGATGAACGGAATCACTTCGGCGGCGTCGCCGCTGCCATAGCCGAGGGTTAATATCTCCTCACCCACGCTAAGACGGTCTTCTTCGGCTGCCTGTTCATAACCTGCCGCAATCCACGCCGGCAGCGCTGCGGTGTATAAATTGCCCAGGTCCAGCATCGTATCGCTGCCGAGTGCGAGCTTGTCGAGGATTTCGCGGCGATAGCGACGCGACGCACGAAAATTCCTGAAGACTGCCATGGTCAGCGGATAGGCTTCGTAGTTCAGACGCTCCGGATCGGCCAGCAGGGTGATCTCCGGTTTCGAGGCCATTTCGGTAAGCAACGCGTCCGGTTCGATGCCCGCCTCGTAACAAAAGGACGCCAACTCCGCCCGGTCTTCAGCGTTGCCGATTCCCAGCGCGAATAAATAAGCGACCGCCAGTCCGGTTTCGGGCATGCGCCGGTAGGGGCGATGCATGAAGATCGTCTTGAGTGAGCGCAGGTATCGCGTTGCGTCCAGGCCGCGCTTTTCGTACATGTCGGTAAGCGCGTGCAATGTCTCATCAATGTAGCAGGTGGTTGAGTACTTGCCGTTGAACACCGGGAAATCCTGCACGTGGTGGCTTTCGCTGCGGTCCTGGCCACAAAAACGCAGCATTGGTTTGCGAAAGTCCATGATGCGGTAATCTGACGCTGAGCCGGAGCCAAGCAGGTCGACTACAGCGAGTTTTGGATCTTCTTCGATCAACATGGCAACGGCGCCAGCGCCCTGGGTTGGTTCGCCACTGCTGCCGCGGGCGTATTCCGCAATATCGGCACAGACTACAATCGCCTGACCGCCAGCGCCGTCCAGCGCCAGGTGGCGAATTGCGCTTTTCATGCCGTATACACCGCCCAGGCAAGCATGCTTGAATTCCGGCACCTCGCAACTTCTTGCGATCGGTGCTTTTCCCTGGGCTACCAGGGCTCGGTCAACCATGCCCTTGACGATAATCGCACCCGCAGAATTGTCCGTGCTGGATTCTGTGCCAAGGCCAAGAAACTTTACCCGCGTCGGATCAATGTCGTATTGGTTAATGAGGCGCAAGACGGCTGTAGCAGCCATCGTGTAGATGCTCTGGTTGGGACCCCGCAGGCGAAAACTGCGCCCAACGACCTCGCGCACTTTCGGCCACTGGTTGCCCGTCCATTCGCACCAATCCTCGAGCCAAACCCGAAATGGCGGCACATAGGCAGCTAACCCGCTGATTCCTATTTGTTTTTTGTCCATTTTCAGTACGTCAAACCGTCTTTAATCCAATGCGCGTGCGTCTTAACCCTCAAATACTAGTGGTCCGTGGCCCAGTAGTCCAACAAGGTAGGTTTGATGGGTTCAGCGAGTTGTGAAGCGGTTGACCGCAAGGCGCGTCTTGAAGGTCAATGGCGCGTCCTTGCCAAGAGGCGCAACACCGCGGACGAGCGCTTCACGACTCGCCCGAAGGGAGCCACCCGGATGATCCAATACGGCGTTGCAGCCCTTGAAAAGGACACGCCATTCTCTGCAGACTGCGCCTTGTCTTGGATCATCCGGGTGGCTCTGAACCCATCAAACCTACCTTGTTGGACTACTAACACTCAAGGCTATTGTTGGCGGTTATTCCACAATCACTGTAATGCGGGCTGAATACACCGGCGGATCATGCGGAATATGCAAGTAGTCGCCGAGCAAAAGCTGCAAGGTATGCTCGCCAGGCGCGAGCGTTAGCTCGGTTGCCGAGCTGCCGTCGCCGAAATGCACATGATGCTCATCCGCGGGTATCGGCCTGTCCAATGGTGGCAGACCGGTGTCGATCAGTATGTGATGATGGCCCGTGTTTGGCGTATTGTCGCCCGCCCGCACGACTGCCATCGTGCCGATGCCAAACTCCACTGTGAACGGACTGGATACGGTGTCTCCGTTAGCAGGTGACACAATAAATACGCTGGCGCCCTCTGCCGACGCAGATCTTGGCATCGTTGCTGGCGCCGGAGTTTCAGGTTCTGCTTTCGTGGTGCTGTTTTGTGCACCATCATCGGCCGGGCTGCAGGCTACACCGGCCAGTAATACGATCACAGACAGCTTGGCTGTCTTAAATGCTATTTTCACCGTTGATCTCCCAATCTGTCGTGCATTGTGGTTTCGCGAGTGCGCGAAGCTATTTTGTCAAATCGAAAATGCCGCAAATATTGCCGCAAAAAACAATATAAAGGAAAAACCGAAGAAATAGGTGAACATCAGGAGCATAAATTTCGGCATGGTTATCCAGCGACGTTGTTCGTATACGTGGCGCATGGATTTGTAGAGGTATACGGGAACGTAGAGTGATACGGCAAAGATTGCGATATCGATGGCCGGCTCCGGCAATCCAACCAGCATGCTCAAGCGCGAGAAAATAATCTGTAGAATCAGGACCAGGAAGAAGAACGCGTGAAAATGCAGGACGAATAACAGGTGTTCGACATAGAAGCGCCTGGATAATGGGTACAGCAGTTTCAGAACAAGCGCCATCAATGGCAGCAGGACGAATAACGCGACAGGAACATTGTCGAGTAACTTACCTAAAAAAGCCTTGCCGTCATCCGCTATTACCCGCTCACAAACAATCAGCAGCCGTTCTTTGGTCAGGCGGGCCGCCAGCCAGTGAGGCATGTTGGCGTCTGCAAAGTTCTCAATTTTACATTGTCCCTCGACATCCATGCCCTCGTCCGCCAGCGATATTCTGAAGCCACTGTCCTCGGCATCATTGTCCGCGCTATCTTCCAGGGCATCTGTTGCGGCGCTCCCGGTCGATTCATCACCGTCAGGCTGATCGAGGGAAACAATTCCTTCTTCCGAGAGCTCTCGCAAGATTTCTTCGCGAACCTCTGCAGAAGTCTGCGGGTCTTCTTCGGGCTCGAACAGAATTCCCAGTTCCTGTCCGGGGTCAAAGAAGGCGACCAGGAAAAAAACAATACTCAACACCAGGTAGGTGCGAAACGGTGGCATATAACGCGCTCTGCGACCTTCCAGGTAGTCACGGGTCAGTTGTCCGGGTCGTGTTACCAGCGGTATCAGTGTTTTCCACAAGCGCGAGTCGAGTTCGAGCAAATCACCAAACGCATCCCGTAATAGCTCCCAAATATTGATGAGGCGACTTCTCGAGCGTTGGCCGCATTGGCCACAATACTGACCACCAAGCGTCGCGCCGCAGTTAAGACAGCTCTCTGGTAGTTTCAGCGCGCCATCGAGCATGTCCGCGCGGTGCAAGACCCGTCGACTTGCGCTGAATCTGCCGGCAAAACGCTCGGTCGCAGATTGCCGCATGATCTGCGCCGGTCCGGCCAGGTAGTTGTCGAGATCTGCCTCGCTCTCGAGATAGTAATGAGTGACGCGCTGCGGCTTGCCGGCTTCGTCATCTTCTGCTGCAAAGGTGTTGGCGCGGATGAAGCCCGGAATTTGCAGCATTTCCTCGACATGCTGTGCCAGCCAGGCGTCAAACTCAGCGATGATCTCCCGATCAACGCTGAGCGTGACTTCGTAGATTGGACCGACGTTTTCTGACATAAATCAGCTCGCGGTTATTTTTTCTTTTTGTTGCTCTTTTTCGCAGTCGTTTTCTTACGGCTGGTCTTTTTTCCTGCGGCTTTCTTGTCGCCAACTTTTTTCGTTACCTTCTTCTGCCTGGATTCGCCGACCTCTGCATTCGAAGTGGAGGCCACGTTTACTGCAGCAACAGAATCCGAATTCGTTGCAGATCTTCGCAATTCTTCAGGCGCAAAATCGTCCACGGACAACAGGTAAGACACTTTTTCGTGATATTCGCGCAGTTGGGTTGTTTCTTTGGCGTTGATAATGCCGGCTTTGGCCGCCTCATCGATTTGATAGCCAAGATAATCAGATTTGATCAGACCTTCCTTTTTCGCCTGGCGTAATTTTATCTCCAGCGGTTGCAGCTGTTCAGACAAGACCAGTGCCTCTTGCAACAAACCGAGTGGGTTGTTCGGCATCAGTGTCGTGAAGGCCTGCTCGCTCAGGCGTTCCCTGGACTCACCCGTCTGTGTAATCAAATCCACAACTTTCTTGCCAAGTTCATCAGACGGCGAGTAATAGGTGCGTCCGCGCGGGAAAATAGTCCGCCGCAGCATGAAGGCAACCGGACGATTGGGGAAATTCCTGAGGAAGCTGTGCAGTTGTTCCTGCGCGTGATACATCAGGGTCCGGATGGACCATTCGACCAGCGGCAGGTCGGCGGCGCGTCGCCCCTGATTCTCAAAGTGTTTCAGGACAGTCGAGGCGAGGTACATGCAACTCAACACATCGCCAAGCCGGGCCGACAGCAATTCCTTGATCTTCAGTTTGCCGCCAAGTGTCAACATCGCGAAGTCCGTCGCCAGCGCGAATGCGGCGCTGTAACGATTGATATTCTGATAGTAGCGGTGCGTCGGCGTATTCAGCGGTACCTTGCTGAATCTTGCATGTGTGAGGGCGAGGAAAAACGACCGTGCGGCGTTGCTGATCGCATAGCCAATGTGAGAAAAAAGTGCGTCATCAAAATCGATGAGCCCACGTTCCGTGTCGGTATCCTTCGCGGCCTCGAGTTCACGCAACACATACGGATGGCAGCGCATCGCGCCCTGGCCAAAAATAATCAGGCTACGCGTAAGAATATTCGCACCCTCGACCGTGATCGCGATTGGAGTCGCCATATAGCTGCGGCCGATATAGTTTTTCGGGCCCATCATGATGGCTTTGCCGCCGTGGACGTCCATCGTGTCGTTGGCGACCTTGCGGCCCATTTCTGTACAGTGATATTTGAGTATCGCCGAGGGTACGGACGGTTTTTCGCCCTGGTCGATCGCGCCCGCTGTTACGGCGACCGCTGCATTCATGATATAGGTGTGCCCGGCTATCCGTGCGAGGGCCTCGCCAACGCCTTCAAATTTTGCGATTGGTAAATTGAATTGCTTGCGTATCTGCGTATAGGCGCCAGATGCATAGGTGGCTGCCTGGCCGCCGCCGGCCGCCGTGGATGGCAAAGTAATGGCTCTGCCGACCGACAATAATTCGACCAGCATTTTCCAGCCTTTGCCGGCCATATCCTGCCCGCCGATGATGCTGTCGAGGGGCACGAAAACGTCTTTTCCCGAGGTCGGGCCATTCTGAAAAGGAATGCTCAGTGGATGGTGGCGTCGCCCGATGCTTATGCCGGGCAAGTCGGTTGGAATCAGGGCGGCCGTTATGCCGTATTCATCCTTATCACCTATCAGGTGATCCGGGTCATAGAGTTTGAACGCCAGGCCGAGAACGGTGGCGACCGGCGCCAGTGTGATGTAGCGCTTGTCCCAGTTCAGCCGGATGCCGAGCGTCGATTTTCCCTGCCACTGTCCCTTGCAGATAACGCCGTTGTCTATCAATGCAGCGGCATCGGAGCCTGCCTGTGGAGAAGTCAGTGCGAAGCAGGGAATCTCATCGCCGCTGGCGAGTCGCGGCAGCCAGTATTGCTTCTGCTCGTCGGTGCCGTAGTGCAGGAGGAGCTCTGCCGGGCCAAGCGAATTCGGCACGCCCACCGTCGACGATGCCGTGGCATTGCGGCTGGCAAGCTTGGTGATGATCATCGCATTCGCGTAGGCAGAAAATTCCAGGCCACCGTATTGTTTTGGAATGATCATCGCGAAAAATTTGTTTTGCTTGATGAACTGCCAGGTCTCTGGCGACATGTCGCCGCGTTCGTGGGCGATATCCCAATCGTCCAGCATGGCGCAGAGTTCTTCACAGGGACCGTCGAAGAATGCCTGTTCCTCATCTGACAACTGCGGTGCCGGGAACGACATCAGGCTATCCCAGTCGGGCATGCCGGAGAACAGTTGGCCGTCCCACCAGACATTGCCGGCTTCGAGCGCCTCTCTTTCGGTATCCGACATCGAGGGCAGCATCGTGCGATAAATGTCCAGCGCCGGGCGGGTGATTTTTTCGCGGCGAAACTCGCGTAGGTTGGGCACCACCATAACGGCGAAAGCCAGCCACAGCAGCAACAGCCAGAAAAAATTGCCGTCGCCAAATACCGTGTAAGCGAGAAGTACGAAGCCGCTGGCGATCGTCGATGCGAGCAGGTTGATGCGATTGTAGGCCAGATAGATGGTGCCGCCGAAGAACAGCAGGAACCAGGCAAGGCCAATCATGAAACCGGACACGAATTAATCCTCAATGAGTGTAGTAAATCACCGCTAAAACTTGTTGCCGCGCCGTATGACGATGACTCCCAAAGCACCCTATCACCCGGAGATTCATGGTGCCAGACCCCCGGCCGACCCCTGTGAACTGAATCTCAGGCCGCGCCCGGATTCGCGAACCAACCGACATCAAACCACCCTTGTTGGACTACTCGCTCGATGGAGTACTAAAGCAGTGATTCGATGGCTGCGCGCTCCTCGCGCAATTCCTGCTCTGTCGCCGCCATACGTTCACGACTGAAATCGCTAATCTCAAGGTCTTGCACGATTTCGTACTTGCCACCGCTGCAACGAACCGGATAGGAATAAATGATGCCTGGCTCGATGCCGTAACTGCCATCAGATGGTATTGCCATGCTGACCCAGTCATCGGCTGGTGTGCCCAGCGCCCAATCGCGCACATGATCAATGGCGGCAGAGGCTGCCGAGGCGGCGGATGATGCGCCCCGGGCTTTGATAATCGCCGCGCCGCGCTGTTGCACCGTCGGAATGAATTCGTTAGCCAGCCAGGCTTGGTCAACCAGATCCAGGGCTGCTTTCCCGCCGACCGTCGCGTGGTGAACATCAGGGTACTGAGTCGCCGAATGATTGCCCCAGATGATCAACTTGCGGATTTCGGTGACGGGACTGCCGGTCTTTGCGGCCAGCTGGGCAGCAGAACGATTGTGGTCCAGACGCGTCATGGCGCTGAAATTCGCAGGGTCAATATCAGGCGCATTGCTGCTGGTGATCAGCGCATTGGTGTTGGCGGGATTGCCAACCACCAGTACCTTGATGTCATGACTCGCATGATCATTGATCGCCTTGCCCTGTACGGAGAAAATCGCCGCGTTGGCTTCCAGTAAGTCCTTGCGCTCCATGCCCGGACCGCGCGGGCGGGCGCCAACCAGCAGAGCATAGTCGGCGTCCTTAAACGCAACGTCTGCGTCATCTGTTGCCACGATGCTGGCAAGCGTGTCAAAGGCGCAGTCATCCAGCTCCATTGCGACGCCCTGCAGCGCCGCCAACGCCGGGGTTATTTCCAACATCTGTAATATGACTGGCTGATCCGCGCCGAGCATCTGCCCTGAGGCAATGCGAAACGCGAGTTGATAGCCGATCTGGCCGGCAGCGCCAGTGATCGTGACGCGAACGGGATTTTTCATGGTTGGTCATCCTGCGTTTAGGGAAAGATGCTATACAAGCGACTGTCGCTGCCGCCTTCATCAGGAAGGCCTGCAACTTCGCCAATCGCGGCGCGCGATTTTAGCACTTGAGGTGGTCCTATAGTGGATAGAATCTCATCCGGTAGCGAATTGAACGAGGCAGACCCTGGTGGATAGCCTGTAAAACAGACGTCATTGCGAGCCCGAAGGGCGCGGGGCGACCTCTATCAGGGTGTAGTAGCGCAGAACGAAGCCCTGCGACAGCGTCAAGAGGTTGCCGCGTCCTTCGGGCTCGCAATGACGTTGGTTCTTAATAGCGTTATCGCACTATCGCCGGTGTCGCTACTACCTTCACCTATTTAGCAGGAACGTACCGCGGAAACGTTTTGTGCAGGTTTGCCAGTTCCGACTCTGCTGCACCAGGATGACCCGCCTCACGTAGTTCCTGGATGCATTGCCACCACGCTTCCGGTCGCACGAGTTGCTCATCGTTGCACTGTTGATCCTCAACTGTGGCACTTTTTGTAGCAGTAATAGCTTCAGTACCGCTGCTGCCCTGCTTCGAGAGCTGCAGCGATTCGTCAGCGGTAGCATCTGATTCCCGCACGCTGATTGCTGCGTTTTCTGCGGCATCCTGAAAAACGCTCGCCCCCGGGGCAATGTCCGGCGGGGGAGCAAAACTCTGCGGTTGGCTGAGCTCCAGGATCAATGCGACGCCAAGACCCACAGTTGCAATGACGGTTACCGGCCGATACCAGCTGGTACTCCATCCAGATGATCGTCTTTTGGTGGCCTTAACCGCGGCGCGCAGGACTATCGTGTCCAGCTCCTTTGGTGTCGTCTCTGTTGCGAACGCACGATACTGAGCCGAGAGCTCGGCATCGTGCTTGCTGTTCGCCAGGTTGTCATCGTAATTGGTCATCTTGAATATCCAATGTCGGCGTACAAAATTGCCTGTCAGGTATCTCCCGCGCTGCTTGTTCCGGTTTCGATCAGTGCCGCCCGGAGTTTGGCAACCGCGTAGCGCAGGCGGCTTTTCGCGGTCTCGCGATTGACGCCGGTCGCTGTCGCAATGGAATCTATGCTTAGTCCCGCTTCCTCATACAACAGGAACACGTCACGTTGCTCGTCAGGCAACGCCCGCAAAGCGATTGCCATGCGGCGCCTGGCGAATTCCTTTTCGGTTGCAAGCTCCGGCTCGTCTGCCGGGTTGGGACGGGTGTCCGGGTCAATCGCCCCAATGTGTGTATGCCGTTTGTTGCGACGAAGGTAGTCAATAAAACAATTGTGCGCGACGCGAAACAGGAAGGTGGAGAATTTGGCGGTAGGCCGATAATTTTCACGCGATTTTATGATCTTGCTCCAGACCTCCTGGAACACGTCCTCGGCCGCATGCTGATTTTGTGCAAGGCGTAGCAAATACCGATACAAAGAGTCGTTATGGCGCCGATAAAGCGTTTCAAACGCCGCAACGTCACCGTCCTTGTAACGCAGCATCAAGGCCGAGTCTTTCGTAGGGGTGCTCATCGGATGAGCATAAGCGAGCTTTTCGCAACTGGAAAGCTGCGCATCACCAGCCACCATGACATCCGTTACGACAGCCACGGGATGCAACGTTCAGCAGGGCTCGCAGGTGAGCTGGCGATCGCCCGCAGCCCCTGGAACGAATCTGCTGAGGTGCTTTTGCGCCCCGGGGACCCGATCTTTTGATTTGCTAAGCAGTTGATATTAAAGGTATTACGTTGTGCATGCATGTCTGATTAAACGTCGCTGCTCGATTTTTGGGTTAAATCGCTTGCAATCAGTAAAACTGGTGTTATAGTCAACTATAACACTATGCCACTTAAATGAAGATCACTGTGCCGGGCAGGCGCGTGGGGCAGGAAAATGAACAAACATTTTATTCAGGTTACCAATGGTCTGGTCCCGATTGCGGTGTTATTGCTGCTGGTGGTCGCACTGGTTGCTGGCCAGTCACGCGCCAATCTGCCGGGTCCGGTAACTGCAGCTGCGAACCCTTCACTTTTAGCCCGGACCAATGTCATTCTCAACACTGAAATGCTTAAGAACATCGAGTCATTGCCACAGATCGTAGATTCGATCCGGGCACTGCCTGCAAAGTTAGAAATAACCATCGACATGTTGACACTGCCCACGACAATTGACGTTGGCGGTGAACAAGAGTGGCCCTCGGCTCAGTAAGGCTTATCCAGCGCATGAAAAACGAAACAGCAACCGGTGCTCTTGCCGACTGGCGTGACTCGCTGAATGCAATACCTGAACCACGACATCCAGCCTCGTCCTGTTACTATTGGCGCGTGGATTGTCATCACAATGCTGCACGCCGTGCAAAATACAATAACAAATGACGGGCATCGGACACTCAATGGACCCCAAGTGGAACGAAGACCTGCCGATCTATCGCCAACTGCGTGATCGGGTCGTGGCAATGATGCTCGAAGGTGTCCTGAATGACGGCGACGCACTGCCGTCTGTGCGCAATGTTGCCGCCGAGTACCGCCTTAATCCATTGACCGTATTGAAAGGTTACCAGGAGCTGGTTGACGAGGGATTGGTCGAGAAAAAGCGCGGACGTGGCATGTTCGTAACGGAGGGCGCACGCAAGCAACTGTTAAAGGATGAGCGCAGGCGTTTTATCGACAAAGAATGGCCACTGGTTGTCGCAACCATCAAGCGCCTGAGATTGAATGTCGATGAACTGCTAAAAGAAATTGGCGAGCCAAAGTCTTCTGCAGGTTCAAAAGAGGAGCTGCAGGGTGACTAGTCTCGTCAGTGCGCGCAATGTGACGAAAAACTACGGCTCTGTAAAGGCTGTCGATAACGTCAGTTTCGAGATCGAAAAAGGTCGCATTATGGGTCTGATCGGGCCCAACGGCGCAGGAAAAACCACCTTACTGAAAGCCCTGCTCGGGCTGACCGACTGCCAGGGAAGTCTTTCCGTTCTTGGCCTGGACCCGTTTCGACAACGCAAAGAATTAATGCAGAACATCTGCTTCATAGCAGATGTTGCCGTTCTGCCAAGATGGATCCGTGTTAATCAACTTCTGGATTTTCTGCAGACTATTCATCCGCGATTCTCCAGGAGTCGCGTTGACGAATTACTTGCCAGGACCAAGATTCGACCAAAAGCGAAAGTTCGTGAGTTGTCGAAGGGCATGGTAACGCAATTGCATTTGTCAATTATCACCGCCATAGACGCGAAACTGCTGGTTCTGGATGAACCAACAATCGGTCTCGATATTATTTTTCGCAAAGAGTTCTATGCAAATTTGCTGAACGATTATTTTGACGAAGAACGAACCATCATCATCACGACACACCAGGTAGAGGAAATAGAGAATCTGCTTTCCGACGTCATGTTTATTAATGATGGCCGCATTGTTCTGGATGCGAGCATGGAGGATCTGCCGGGACAATTCGTCGAGCTCATGACCTCGGGCGAGAATGCCGACACGGCGCGCCATCTCAATCCGATTTACGAACGCGATGTATTCGGCCAGAAAGTCCTCACATTCGAAGGCGTAGGTCGTGACAAACTGTCGGGCCTCGGAGAATTACGCACCCCGGATCTCGCCGATTTATTCGTCGCCAAAATCAAAGGAGCCGGCGCATGATCAGGACCCAGCTGGCGCTGCTGCGGCGCGAGATGTGGGAACATCGGTCGTTGTACGTGACTCCGATTGTCATCGCACTGCTGGTGATCCTGATAGCGTTGACTGGAAACATTTCCATCGGTGCCATCGAGCACGTCGATCTGGGCATCGTTGGTGCGAGCAGTATGCCTGAAAATACCCGGGCGGCAGCCCTGACCGGGATCATGATCGCGCTGTCGAGCACGTTTGTATTTGCGATGTGGATACTGACCATCTTTTACACGCTCGACTGCCTGTACGCAGAGCGCAAAGATCGCAGCATTCTGTTTTGGCGGTCGATGCCGCTGACCGATTTTGAAACCGTGCTGTCGAAACTTCTAACTGCGGTGCTGCTCATTCCCCTGGTGACCTTCGCACTGATCGTGTTCACACATATCGTTGTGCTGCTGATCACGAGTGCGTGGATCGGTATGCGTGGTGGCAACGCCTG
>Ga0209987_10001021_pt1 | contig 15119 bp, 9 predicted proteins | sample N074metaG_FD_182134 | JGI IMG/M metagenome (GOLD analysis project Ga0209987, IMG submission 182134) | Deep subsurface microbial communities from Kermadec Trench to uncover new lineages of life (NeLLi) - N074 metaG (SPAdes) (version 2) | ecosystem: Environmental > Aquatic > Marine > Ocean trench... | reverse complement strand
TAATTTTTACTCTAGCCGATGGGTTTAGTTTTGCCTGGGGCGCAGTTGTCTGGGTAGTTTTTTTACTACCGACGATTATTTTAGGGCATTCGGAAATACGCCAGAATATTATTTCAAATCCCCTGCTAAAACGAGTAAAAACTGTATTACCACCAATGTCTGATACCGAACGCGATGCCATTGAAGCGGGGAGCGTATGGTGGGAGTCGGAACTTTTTCGTGGCGCGCCCGACTGGGGTAAGTTATTGCACTACAAAACCCCGGTATTAAGCCGCGAGGAAAAGGCTTTTATCGATGGCCCCGTGGACCAGCTCTGCGCGATGATTGACGACTGGGATATTACTCACAATCGCATGGATCTGCCGGAAGAGATCTGGACGTTCCTGAAGCAGCATTGTTTTTTCGGCATGATAATTCCGAAAAAGTATGGCGGCCTTGAATTTTCCGCTTACGCCCATTCCTGTGTAGTGATGAAAGTATCATCCCGAAGCGTCTCGGTCGGTGTAACCGTTATGGTGCCTAACTCACTCGGTCCTGCCGAATTGCTTTTACACTATGGTACGCAAGCCCAGCAGGACCATTATTTACCGCGCCTGGCTGATGGCCGTGAAATCCCATGTTTTGCGTTGACCGGTCCCGATGCCGGGTCGGACGCTGGCTCACTTCCGGATACCGGAGTGGTGTGTAAGGGTAAGTTCGAAGGCAAACAGGTGCTGGGACTGAAGCTTAACTGGGAAAAGCGATATATCACACTAGGTCCTGTAGCGACGGTGCTGGGTCTAGCGTTTAAGGTTTATGACCCAGACGGGTTGCTCGGTGGAGAAGTCGATCTTGGTATTACCTGTGCTTTGATACCCGCCAATACCCAGGGAGTGGAAATAGGTAATCGCCATTTTCCGTTGAATGCAGCATTTCAAAATGGTCCAAACAAAGGAAGGGATGTTTTTATCCCGATGGAATATCTTATTGGCGGCCAGGAAAATATCGGTAGGGGTTGGCGCATGCTGATGGAATCCCTGTCGGCTGGTCGCGGTATATCACTCCCCGCGTTGGGAGCAGCTGCCGGGAAATCTTCTGCACGGTTAACAGGGGCTTACGCTCGTATTCGAAAACAGTTTAATACTTCTATCGGAAAATTCGAGGGTGTTGAGGAAGCTCTGGCGCGTATTGGCGGCCTGACCTACCTGATGGAAGCCGGGCGGTTGTTAACCGTTTCGGCCCTGGATAGCGGTGAAAAACCGTCGGTAATTACCGCGATATTGAAATATCACAATACCGAAAAAATGCGACAGGTAATCAACGATTCGATGGATATACACGGTGGTCGCGGAATTTGTATGGGTCCGAGCAATTACATTGGCCGGGCCTATCAGGCAGTGCCTGTAGGTATTACAGTCGAGGGAGCCAACATACTTACGCGCAGTATGATAATTTTTGGACAGGGAGCGATTCGCTGTCACCCGTATCTGGTCAGGGAGATGGATGCAGCGACATCTGAAGATGAAGCCACCGGACAGCAGGAGTTCGACAGCGCCGTGGTCGGTCACATGGGCTATTTTGTGAGAAATCTATGCCGTGCCTTTGTGTATAGTATTAGCGGCAGCCACCTGGCTGAATCTCCTATGTCTGGGCGAATTGGAACCTATTATCAACGGCTGGGCCAGATGAGTGCCGCATTTGCAGTAACAGCCGACCTGGTATTGATGATTTTAGGCGGGGCATTCAAACGCAAGGAAAAATTGTCCGGGCGATTTGCCGATGCCTTGAGTTATATGTTCTATGCCTCGGCAGTACTGAAGAAATTTGAGGACGATGGTCGTCCCAGGTTAGATATTCCATTGGTCGAGTGGTCAGCCAAATACTGCCTGTATCAGATCCAGATGGCGCTTGACGAGATTCTGCGTAATTTTCCGATCAAGTGGCTGGGTTTGCTGGTGAGAGTTGTCCTTTTCCCATTGGGTCTGAGCCTGCGTCAACCTAACGATTCCCTGAGTCACCGCGTGGCGGCGTTGCTGATCAAACCTGGTGAGGCAAGAGATAGATTAACCCAGGGCATTTTTATCAGTGACGATGAAAACGATATCACCGGGTGCCTGGAAGATGCTCTGTTGAAGGTGATTCGGGCGGAGCCAATCGAGCGCAGGCTGCGTGCAAACCATCAGATGAAATCCGATTTGCAAACTTACCAGCAGTGGCTAGATGATTTGTTGGGAATAGATTTGCTTACCGTCAAAGAGGTGGAAATTTTGCGGCAGGCACAGGCAGCGACAAGAAAAGTAATAATGGTCGATGATTTTAAGCCGCAGGATATTGCGCAAGTAAAGAAAAGCAACCGCAAGGTTGCATAAATTAGACTTGCCGACCGTATTACCTGCCGGCAGTAGTAATGTGCATCCTTTGGCGTAATTTGATTTAGTCGATCTAGAGGTAGATAGTATCTACTGCGGCGTTCAGACCACGCAGAAAATGAAGGAGTACTGATGGATAAGGCATGGTTAAAAAGCTACCCCCCAGGCATGCCGGCGACTATCGACGTCGATGCTTATCAATCGATAGCCGAGGTATTTGATCGGGCTGTTGCCGAATTTGGTGATAGCCCCGCGTTCACTAATTTGGGCACAACACTTAGTTATGCCGACATGGATCGTTTAACCGGTAATCTAGCCAGCTATCTACAACGGTTACCCAACATGCGTAAGGGTGATCGTATTGCGATAATGATGCCCAATGTTTTGCAAAACCCGATAGCTATATTCGCTGCGCTGCGCTGTGGATTTACCGTGGTCAATACAAATCCGCTCTATACCACGCGTGAATTAAAGCATCAACTCAGCGATTCAGGCGCGAAGGCAATTATCGTGATGGAAAATTTTTGCCAGGTTTTGCAGGAAGTCATCGATGAAACACCGATTCAGCATGTCATTACCACGCAGCTTGGCGATATGCTGAAGTTCCCCAAATCGCTAATTGTGAATTTGGTGGTGAAATATGTGAAAAAAATGGTGCCAGTTTTTTCCCTGCCGCGCCGTGTCACCTTTAAAGATGCCTTAAAAAATGGGGCACAGAAACCTTACGAGCCGGTTGAATGCTCTCATCAAGACCTCGCTTTCTTACAATATACCGGTGGCACTACGGGTTTGGCGAAAGGCGCGATGCTGACGCACCGCAATATGGTCGCCAATATGCAGCAGGCATCGGCCTGGATTAAGGACCATCTCAGCGCTGATAAGGAGGTCATTATTACCGCCCTGCCGCTTTACCATATTTTTTCGCTCACTGCGAATTGTCTGACTTTTATGAAAGAGGGAGCAGAAAATTACTTAATCACCAATCCCAGGGATATGCCAAATTTCGTCAAGGAGCTGAAAAATGTTTCATTTACCGCGATTACCGGCGTCAATACCCTGTTTATTGGCCTGATGAATACCCCGGGTTTCGATGAAATCGATTTTTCGGGATTGAAAATAACACTGGGCGGAGGCATGGCCGTGCAGAGGCCAGTCGCCGAACGCTGGAAAAAAGCTACGGGTGTACCCCTAATCGAAGCCTATGGTCTCACTGAAACTTCTCCGGCTGTTTGTATTAACCCGTTGAACCTGGTCGAATACAACGGCAGTATTGGACTGCCGATACCGTCGACTGAAGTTTCGATTCAGGACGAAAATGGGAAATTAATGCCCCAGGGAGAATCGGGCGAGCTTTGTGTCCGGGGTCCGCAGGTAATGAAAGGCTACTGGAACCAGGAGGATGAAACCGCGAAGGTATTTACTTCCGATGGCTGGTTGAAAACCGGTGACGTGGCCAAAATGGATGCGAAAGGTTACTTTCGCATCATTGACCGTTTGAAGGATATGATTCTGGTATCCGGGTTTAACGTTTACCCAAATGAAATAGAAACGGTCATTGCCGGGCATGAAGGCGTTCTGGAGGTCGGTGTTATCGGTGAGCCCGACGAAAAATGTGGGGAAATCGTGAAGGCGGTTATTGTTAAAAAAGACCAGTCACTGACAGAGAAGGACGTGATAAAACACTGCAAAGAGAGCTTGACCGGCTACAAGGTTCCCAAAATTGTTGAATTCAGGTCCGAGCTGCCGAAAACCAATGTGGGTAAGATACTGCGGCGTGAATTGAGGCAGGCTTGAGTTGTCGCTGCCTTCGTCCAAAATGTGGGCTAGTAACCAGTGATTTTAGCGTGTAGGTCGCTGGTTTCCTCGAAGCGTTTCTTTTGCTCGTCGCTGGCCTTACCCTGGAAGTTTGTTTTCCATTCGCCAATCTCCATGCCGTAGATAACTTTTTGCGCCCTGGGGTAATCGTATTCGAGACCCTGGTCTTTCGCTGCCGCGGAATACCATTTCGCTAAACAGTTACGGCAAAATCCAGCCAGGTTCATCAGGTCGATGTTCTGCACATCGGAGCGTTGTTGCAGGTGTTGCATCAGCCCGCGAAATGCGGCGGCTTCGATTTGGGTTTGTTGATCTTTTGTCATTGAGAGGCACTGCCCTATAATGCGGACGCAAATTTAATCAAAGATTTCCCGGCCAGTCCACTCAATAATGTCGAATGCCAGTCCACCACCAAGCATCCCTAAAGACGAAATTATAAGTTGGTTGGGACTGTTGTCGGACGAATTGCGGGGTGCCCACCAGCGGCTAGTTTTATCGATTGAGGGAGATTGGGCCTGGTGCAGGGAACTTTTTCTTTCGGTGCAATCGTTATATAAGGATGTATTGGCAATATCAAACCGTGAGTTGTGCGAGCAGCCAGTCTCTTTCAACAGGGTTGAAACTTTACTGGGCAGCGAATCGCCTGTCGTTGTGATCGACTTATTTGATGGACTCAACCCCGATGTACTGTGTATCGCGAGTGGACTGGTCAGTTGTGGCGGTTTAATGATACTACTGTCACCGGGTCCTCAGAATTGGGGAACGATTAAAGATCAGTATGGTATCTGGCAAGATAACCTGGAATCCAGGCACCCGGTGTTTGCCGAATCACTATTTAGCAGCCTTGGCCACCCGTCGACCGGGGGTATCACACTGACACAGGGTAAAAATCTTCCCCCGATTCCGAAATTACCCAGGGCACAGCCAACCCCACTAATCTCGGGTAAGACTGTCGAGCAATCAGCGGTCATGGCAGAGGTCGATGAATGGTTGGGTGATCAAAATCAATCCATCGCTTTGATTACTGCCGATCGTGGTCGGGGAAAAAGCACCTGCCTCGGATTTATCCTGGGCAACTTATTATTAAGTCGGCAGTCGTCAGTTTTGGTGACGGCCCCTTCCCGACAATCTGCTGCAATTTTGATACTTCAGGCGAAAAACCAGTCAAACGCCGGACTCGATATTGACTTCATTGCACCCGACCGATTGATTGCCGAGCAACAGGCTGCCGATATACTGATCATTGATGAAGCGGCCATGTTGCCTTATCCGATGCTGCAACAACTGTGCAGGCAATACCGAAAAATTATCATGGCTACCACTACCGGCGGATACGAAGGTACCGGCCAGGGGTTCCTGCTGCGTTTTATCGCGCGCCTGCCAAAAACGCAGCTGCGACGACTGGAATTAACCCTGCCGGTGCGCTGGGCCTCGGGCGATTGTCTCGAAGCCTGGCTAGAGTCCACGCTGTTACTAAAGCCAGTATCCGCCTCCATACCTATGGATGCCGGTAGACGTAAATCATGCAAGCTTCGGATACTTGATGCAACGGCACTTGGAGGCAACCCTGAGCTACTAGAAAAAGTCTATTCACTGATGACCTCCGCGCACTATCGTACACGACCCTCGGATCTACGCATGTTGATGGAAAATCCACATCTTCGGGTCATTTTGGCCGAAGCAGGGTGTGATCTGATTGCTGTGGCCCTGTTAAATGTCGAGGGAGGGCTGGATAGGGAACTATGCGAACAGGTGCATCTCGGCACACGTCGACCCAGGGGGCATTTGCTGGCACAAATGATTACCGCCCATGCGGGGGACAAATACTTTGCTGGCTACAGGGGTCTGAGGGTTCAGCGAATTGCAGTGCTTGAGCCCTGGCGCCGAATTGGAATAGGGCGACAGTTGATCGAAACCGCCACACAGCATGCGGAGGACCAGGGTTTTGACTATATCGGTGCGAGCTTCGCGCTTGATTCTGAGTCGGTGGCATTTTGGCATAGTTGCGATTTCTCTCTGGTGCACATCGGCTTCGGCTTGGGAAAATCGAGTGGCAATCATTCGGTTGCAGTGCTCAGGAGTCTTAATCAGGAGCTAGACGACCATATAATTAAATTGAAGGATCGCATCCAGGAGTACCTGCCGGTCTGGTTATGCCAGTTCTTGCAGGCGATGGATGTAGCGAATGTCGTTGCCCTGTTAAACTATTGTCGCTTTAATCCAGTGATGTCGACAATGGATCTAGACGAAGTGCATGCATTTGCCTGTGGCCACAAGGGATTCGAACTGTGTTTTGGTAGCTTGCAGCGGTTTGTCATGCAGAAAATTGCCAGCTTACCAGCGGGCACCGAGGTACACCCCTGGTTGATTGAAAAGGCAGTGCAAAATCGGGACTGGGACCGGCTCGATCGATCTTCTGAAGTCGTTGGACGAAAACAGGTCCAGCAGAAGTTACGCCAGTTGATAAAGTCTTTGCAATCATGCGAGTGACGTATGCCGATACGAAATATGCATGAATTGAGTGCGAAAGTCTTATGCAAAGGGTTAGGATGTAGCCGCCTGACCAGGGTAAAATTTGACGATCACCCGATTCGGTTTCAAATAACAGTAATGCGGTCAGTCACTACAGAGATGAGACTATGTACCAAGATTTGATAGATTTCTGGTTTTCTGACGACGCAAAAAAATACTGGTTTAAATCGACTCGGGCATTTGATAGGCGATTACTTGATTCCTATGCCGATACCTGGCAACAGGCAAAAACGGGAGCATTAGATGACTGGCAACGGACAGCAGAGGGAAGCTTGGCACTGGTCATTGTGCTCGATCAATTTCCGCTTAATATGTTTCGCGGTACGGCAAAAAGTTTTTCCACCGAGGGAAAGTCTCGCGACGTAGCACGCAGTGCTATCGAAAAAGATTTTGACAAGGTGTTGCCGACCAATCAGAAACCATTCCTGTATATGCCGTTCATGCATAGCGAGGACCTGGACGACCAGGCTCTGGGTGTTGAGTACTTTAACCAGCCGGGGCTGGAAAAAAATTTTCGTTTTGCCAGACACCATTCCGGTATCGTCGAACGCTTCGGGCGTTTTCCCCATCGAAACGAAATTCTAGGCCGCACTAGTACCGAGGCTGAAATTAATTACCTGAATTCGAAACAGGGTTTCAAGGGCTAAACGATAATCCTCCATAGAGAAACCCTGACTATTTTTAAACCTGGACTTATGTCATTTAACGCAGCAACAACCAAGGCAAAAATTGTTGACTATGTCTGGACTTACAATCCCTGTGAGCCTGGAGAGCGGCGATCCTATTGGCACCATTTTTTGCAAATAATGGCACTGGTCGGACGCGACCTGATCAGTGGCCTGCTGAACTTGCGGTCGATGAGCCTGGTTTATACGACACTCCTGGCATTCATACCCCTGCTTGCAGTCAGTATGTGGTTATTAAGATGGATTGGTGTGCACGAACAATTAGAGCCGGGACTGGCGAGTTTACTCGCGCCGCTGGGAGAACAAAGCGTTGAATTCAGTTCCAGGATCGTCACATTTGTCGATAACATGGAGATCGGCCTGCTTGGAATTCTGGGTGTTAGCATGCTGATATACACCGCAATTTCATTAATGAGGAAAATTGAGTCGGCGTTCAATCATACCTGGCGACTGAAAAACAGGCGCAGTTGGGTGCAACGTATCAGCATATACCTGGTTTTGCTGTCGGTCGGCCCGACCTTGTTTTTCTCTGCCCTGGCTGTGACTGCGTCGCTGGCTGCCCAATCGATACCTGCGGTGGTCTTCAATTTTCCGGTACTCGGCGATATGGTCGGGGTATTTGGGAAATTTCTGCCTTATATGCTGGTGATAAGCGCATTTACTCTAATTTACTTCACCGTGCCAGATACCAGTGTCAGGCCCGGTTCGGCTTTTTATGGTGGTCTGTTAGCCGGCGTTCTCTGGCAAAGTACCGGTGTATTGTTTGCTGCATTTGTCGCTGGTTCCACCAGTTATACAGTGATCTACTCGGGATTCGCGATCGTAATGTTGTTCATTGTCTGGGTCTATTTGAGCTGGCTGATATTACTCATTGGATCCAGTATCGCCTATTATCACCAGCACCCTGAAGTCCTGAGATGGCGCAATTTGAATGTCCACCTGACAGGCCGAATGCGTGAGCGAATAGCACTACAGTTGATGCTGACAATAGGCCGTTCGCAGGAACAGCAATCAAAAAAGCAAAGTTCGATCGAGAAGCTTGCGCAATACCAGCAGGTGCCGGTGGAAATACTCCGACGCCTGTTGGATGCGCTGGAAGATGGTGAACTGGTGCACCGCTCCACGGATGATCCGTCGCGTTATCTACTCACGCGGTCGATCAGTCGCACACGCCTGATTGATATTTTACGCAGTTTGCGCGGTGCACAGGTTACCGGTTCCGGCGACGGCATTTTTTGTGACAGTTCAATTTTGAAACTACAGAGCGACATCGAATCCAGCTATGAATCTGTTTTGGGTGAACGCACACTGGCTGATTTACTGGCGCTAAGTACCAGGGGAAATAATGAAAATAGTCTCGTTTAATGTAAATAGCATTCGGGTGCGATTACACCAGCTGGCACGGGTGATCGAAAAACATGCCCCGGAATTTATAGGCTTGCAGGAAACCAAGGTGCAGGATCACGAATTTCCGCTTGCCGAGATCGAGGCGCTCGGGTACCAGGTCATTTATATGGGCCAAAAAACCCACTACGGAGTTGCATTGTTATCGAAATCGCACTGCCGCAGCGCATGTTACGGATTACCAAATGATAACGATGAGTCGCAAAAACGTTTTATCGGTGGCGAATTCGAAGTTGATGGCAAGCTGATGAATGTATTTAATGGATATTTCCCGCAGGGCGAGAGCCGCGATCATCCGCTAAAATTTCCAGCTAAAACCTTGTTTTACAGGGAGCTGAATGGTTTTCTGAATTCATTTGATATGGATAAGACGCCTCTGGTTGTGATGGGTGACTACAATATTGCACCGCAGGATATTGATATTGGAATTGGCGAAGACAACGCCAAGCGATGGCTCAAAACTGGAAAAACCAGTTTCCTGCCCGAGGAAAGAGAATGGTTCGAAGCATTGGTTGCGCTCGGATTACACGATGGATATCGATTGTGTCATGCGCAGGAAAACAATATATTTAGCTGGTTTGATTATCGAAGCAAAGGTTTCGAGCGTGAACCCAGGCGAGGGCTGCGAATCGACCACCTGCTGGTATCAGAGAATCTGCGACCTGCGGTGGTTGATGCCGGGGTTGACTACGATATCAGGGCGATGCCTAAACCGTCGGATCATGCACCGACCTGGATTGAATTAGGGAACCTCTGATTAATTCTGGGCACAACGCGTTCATTCATGAATTGAACAGAGGCTCCTTAAAGATGATCTGGTAGAATTTGAATCCAGGCAATTGGCACAGGTCAAATGCGGTACTAGTTAATTAACGAGGTCAAAATGTTTAGCAAATCAATGGAAATACCCAGTTCAGCCCAGGCCTTACCCGGTCGTGAAGAGAAAATGCAATTAAACCCTGTGCACTATGTGCACGGCAGAAGTATGGTGGGGCCATTTCCGCAAAATATGCAACAGGTGATTTTCGGCCTGGGTTGTTTTTGGGGTGCTGAAAAGAAATTCTGGAATCTGGAGGGGGTTTATACAACCGCGGTAGGTTACGCTGCCGGCCATACATTAAACCCCAGCTATGAGGAAGTCTGCACCGGTATGACCGGGCACAACGAAGTAATCCTGGTAGTTTACGACCCAGCAGTAGTGTCGCTGCAAATTCTATTAAAAGTGTTCTGGGAATTGCACGACCCGACGCAAGGTATGCGTCAAGGCAACGATCAGGGTACGCAATATCGTTCTGGAATTTATTACAGCAATGAAAGCCAGCACCAACAGGCGGTTTCTAGCATGAACGATTACCAGGTGAAATTGTCAGCACAGGGTTTAAGTATGATTACCACTGAAATACAGGCGGCAGGAGAATTCTATTATGCCGAAGACTATCACCAGCAGTACCTGGCAAAAAATCCTTCGGGCTATTGTGGTCTGGGTGGCACTGGAGTTTTGAGCTCATAATCATTTTAGAAAAATCACCTAAGTTAATAAAAATTATAATAAAAAAGTAAATCAGAAATTATGCTGATTATTTTCCAATACGATTAAATTCAAAAATATTCGATCGCATGTAGTTATTGACGGGCGTTGTCATTCAATTCGAACTGCCGTATTTGACGCATGCTAATGGTGCCGTGGCAAATAAAGTCGTCGAAATTTCTAATGATATTCCATGTAAATTGAGAGAATCGGGCTATAAGAACTATAAATTCCCAATAGAGTAAAACATTGTTGGACCGTCTCTACAGTTTTAAACTAATAATCGGTATAGCAGTTTTATGGTTAACGCTGCTGGCTTACGGACTGGCATTTTACAGCACCCAGGTTTATCGCGAACTGGCGGTTGAAAATAAAACCGAATCTGTGCAATTAATGTTGGAAACAAAAAGTCGGGAGATAGTCGACAGCTTGTACGAACGGCAAATCCGTTTTGCCTTGAGGCTGCAAAATACAAACACTTTTAAACGGGCGCTGAAGAACCCGAATGGAGATCGCCTGAGAACCTGGGTGACAGAAAATTTCGACAACCTCGCCAGGGACGCTGATAGATTCCGCTTAAAATCGATGATCATTCGAAATCTCGACGGTGAAATTCTTGCCGAGGCCAGTGATAATGGCCAGACTTATTACGGTTGCATATTGACTCTGAACGCTATAAATGAGGCCAGTTTCAATCGCCAGGTTTCAAAAAATGTGCTGTGCTCGCATGAAAATAATCTCTACACCGAAGTTCTGTCACCGATTAATATTTTGAATTCGCGGGTCTATTTGCAAATTATCGCCTACGCCATCGACAGTCTAAAAGCGCTCGAAGAGCATATGGATATGCCGGTGAAGATTATTACCGGTGATAAAAATGTTCGCTACCGCTCCAGTAATTGGCCAGATACCAATACTAACCACCAATTGCGTTCGGTTTTCAGCCTGTACGGGGACGACCTGATCCTCGGCGCCAATATCATCGGGTTGTTCGATCAACAGCTTTTCCTCGATCAGCTCGAGCGCACCAGAAGCAATTTTATGATCGTCACGACCATAGCAACGGTCCTGGTGTTGATAGCGGTAATATTGCTGTTAAGCCGCGCCTTTTTACCTTTGAATGCACTACGAAATTCTGTCGGTGCACTGCTGACTGGTAAATATGCCTCGATTGGTGAAAAAAAATTACCGTATGAACTGCGTGATTTGGTGTCGTCCTATAACGAGATGGTCGAAGGGCTTGAGACCGAGACAATCAACCGTCGGCAAATGGAAGAAAAACTTCGATCCGAAAAAGACTTTATCGCAACCACGCTGGATTCGATTAACAACCCTGTCATCGTCATCGATTCCAAGGGTGTGATCAAACTGGTAAATCCAGGGGGCGAAAAGTTATTCGGCGACAAGGAAATAAACCTGGTAGGCCAATCGATACACGAAGCTTTAATCCTCTATTCGAACCGGCAGGCGACCCATATTGTTGACATCAAACATTTGCTGACCAGGAAAACCGTACTGAATTCGATGTTTTTTTACGACCCTGGGCGGAATATCGTTGAACTGGAATTTTCGGCTTCTCCGATGATCGATATGGAAGCCGAGGATGTAGGCTATGTCATCATACTGAAGGACGTTTCAGAAGACCGCAAACTGCGGCGCAAACTCAGTTACGAAGGTAGTCATGATCGGCTCACTCGATTTCTCAATCGTGGCGCTTTTGAACAAAGGTTTGAAAACCTCGTTACTGAAGACTATGGTACCAACTCGCAGCATGTGCTGGCATACCTTGATGTCGATCAATTCAGAATTGTGAACGAAACCGGCGGCAATACTGCAGGCGATGTATTGTTGAGGCAGATCGGTTCGATAATAAAAAAGCATGTACGCAAGTCGGATATATTGTCCCGTCTGGGCGGAGACGAATTCGGTCTGATTATGCCGTTTTTCGACATCGATAAAGCGATGCAGGTAATGCAGCAGATTCTCATTGGAATACAGCAGGCAGGCTTTGAGTGGGAGGACAAGCAATATCAGGTTACCGCCAGTATTGGCGCGATGGCTTTTGGCCAGATGAATGACGAATATCCTGATTTTTATTCGAAGGTTACCACCGCCTGTGCTTTAGCGAAGGAAAACGGCGGTAATCAGTATCACTATATCGGCGAAAACGACGAAGGTGTTATGGCGCAGCAAGTGTCCAGAGACTGGGTTGCGGGTATTATGAAGGGTTTTACCGAGGATCGTTTTTGCCTCTATGTACAACCAATCATTTCGATGGACGAGAGTGATAGGAGCGCCCACTATGAAGTATTGATACGCTATCGGAAACCAGATGGCACTATTGTTTCACCCGCCGATTTTTTACCGTCGGCCGAACGCTATAACCTAATTGAAAAAATTGACACCTGGGTGGTCAAAACTATCATCCAGTGGCTAGAGGATCATCGAGATCAGGAAATTATGTTTTCAGTCAATTTATCCGGACGCAGCCTCGGTTCGCAGACCTTCCATAAATTCCTGTATGAAAGTCTGCAACAAAGTGACATCAAAAAAAGCGCACTATGTTTCGAGATTACCGAAACTTCGGTGGTTGAAAATGTGGAAAAATCGGTCGAATTTATCAACTCTATCAAACGGCTAGGGGCTAAATTTTCGCTGGATGATTTTGGCACCGGCCTGTCATCGTTTAGTTACCTAAAACGGTTCCCGGTTGATTTCCTGAAGATCGACGGTGAATTTGTTCGCGACATCATCGAGAACGACACCAGTTTCGTGTTTGTGCGCTCAATGGCCGAAGTGGGACATAGTCTCGATATGAAAGTAATTGCCGAGTTCGTCGAGTCGGATACGATGTTTGACCGCCTGCGCGAAGCCAATATCGACTATATACAGGGTTACTATGTCGGTAAACCCGCCCCAATAGAGTCGTTGGAGTTAAAAACTGCTGAAGTAAAGAAAACCAAGTCGAGACCGAAGCCGAAGCCTAAAACGAAAACGAAAGCGAAAAAGAAGGCGAAGCAATAAACTGCTCAGGTTAGTACTCGTGAAACCCGGCAACGCGATGAGCTTGCTTGGTATTACTTGTTATTCCCGGTTTGCGACCCAGAAAATATTAAAGACTTTACCCTCGGCGATATATTAATTTCATCGAATACTATATCCGGACTGCTCTGCAAAAGTTGCAATATTACCTCGGCTATGTCCTCGACCGTAATTGCATTTTCTGAATTTGCCGCCGGCGAAAATGCTAGCCTATCAAAAAACGGACTTCTCACCAGGCCGGGATTTATCAGGCTGACATTGATGCCGTCACTGGCGCAATCTTCACGCAGCGCCTGGCAAAAGCCGCGCAGACCAAATTTCGCAGCGCTGTAAAGAGCCCCCTTTCTTCCCGCGCTCAGAGAAGATTCCGATCCGATAAAAATCATACGCCCCTGTTTTCTGCGTCGGAACAGGGGGACGATCGAACGGCTCAGTACCAGCGCACTGGTCAGATTAAGCCTGATTGCCGCATCGATTTGGGAGACTGAAAATTGTTCGATCGATCCAAATTGGCCATTGCCGGCAGCATGGATAAAGCAATCGAATTGACACTGTTTTAATATAGCCCCGATCTGAGCGTCTATTTTATCCGGTTGGGAGAGATCGATGGCGACACCGGTAAATTGATCGTTTTCGAGTCCGGGTACTGTCCCGCGCCGACTGATACCAAATACCTGGTAATTATTTTTTAATAATAATTTGGTAGTGGCGAGACCTATACCGGAGCTGGCCCCGGTAACCAGTGCTGCCATGCCAACTGCTGCATTAGTCATGCCAATTGCAGGGGAAGTAAATTTCGGCTGGTATCCATTGCAGTAATTGCTGTTCACAAAACGAGATCATTTCCTGTTCCAGAGTCAATGGATAGCTGATGATATCATTGTTGAGAGCCAGGTTTTGGGCAAACAAGGGTTCGTCAGGGAAAAGCTTGTGAACCTGTTTAAAATTATTTTTCGGCAATCGAAATGCGCCAAGGCTAACCGAGTGCAATAATGTTGGTTCGATTACCGCAAAAATTTGTTCAAGTAGTTGTATAAAAGCCGCCTGGTAATCATGGTGATAGATAATCGGATCGAGCCTCAACCCTACTGGCCAACCCGACTCTACTAGTGCCTGCATTGCATCGATGCGTTTTTTTATCGAAGCCACACCATGTTCGAGTTTGCGATGGCTATGCTGATCGGTAAAGCTGAATGCGGTGATGACACGAGGGCAGGGTTCCAGTTTCAACAATTGCCTGATTTGAGTACTTTTGGTACGTAGCTCCATCCAGCTGTTATCCAGCCTGGCAAATACAGGAACGAAGTATTCCACAAACCTGGTTAGCGGTTCGTTGGCCAGACTGTCACAGTCGTACCCGGAGAAAAACCAGACTGGCTCTCCATCATGCTGGGCGGTAACTCGTGAAATTTCTGCTGCGAAATCTTCATAGTTGATAAATACTAGCTGGTGTGCCGATCGATACATACCCTGCAAAAAACAGTAGCGACAATCGTAAATGCAATTGAGCATGTGCGAAAAGTAATAATTATGATAGCCGCCGATGCCATAAGATTTTGGTGTTTTCAGTACCTGCCGCTTGTGCTTTCTGGCGATAATTAACGCGGGATTTGATTTTTGTAGACGGAAATTTTGCGCCCTTGGATTGAAAACTTCACCATAGTGTCTGATCTCGACAACGGGCGTGTTGTTAAGTCGTTTTAATATGCGTTGGGTACGTGGATGCTGGCGAATCTCGGTCTCGACATAAACACAACTGACCAT
>Ga0209987_10001018_pt1 | contig 15140 bp, 9 predicted proteins | sample N074metaG_FD_182134 | JGI IMG/M metagenome (GOLD analysis project Ga0209987, IMG submission 182134) | Deep subsurface microbial communities from Kermadec Trench to uncover new lineages of life (NeLLi) - N074 metaG (SPAdes) (version 2) | ecosystem: Environmental > Aquatic > Marine > Ocean trench... | reverse complement strand
AACCGCCATGCCCAGGCTATCCTGGCGAAGCGCGACGCTATCGAATCTATCATCTCCGCAGCCGCGTTTGTCGATCAACATATGACGTTAATGCTGGCGGCGTCCGATGCACTCCTGAATCAATCCGGCGCCACAGCGACGATCCAGGAATTCCAGAATCGCGGCGCCGCAGTACGGAATTCGCTGGCGTTGCTCGCGGCAAATGTCGGCTCGCGAAACGCAGGGACGATTACTGCAGGCATGGCAACGGACATGGTTTACCTGCGCATGGTGACCGATGCACTTTCGGGCGTCGCCACCAACCTGGATGTCGTAGCCCTGGATGATGCGACCAGGGAGGTTGTTCTGATGCCTGTCATCAGCGAGCTCATGGATATTGAGACGCAGGTTGAATCTGCTGTTGCCGCTGATCTGGCCGGCATTGGCGCCAGCCTGTCAGGCGCTGCCAGTCTTTCGTCCAGTCTACTGGCTTCCGAGTTTTCCGACGACAGTTCCGGGGATGAGGGAATCTTGGCGCAGCCGTTATTGCCGCTTGGATTGCTGGGTCTGGCCCTGTTGCTCGTCGCCGGCCTTATTTACATATATTCTAAATCAGCCGTTTATCAAAAATCATCGAGAGAGCAGGCGGAACAGAACGAAAAAAACCAGCAGGCTATTCTCAGGCTGCTGGACGAACTGGGTAGTCTGGCCGATGGTGATTTGACGGTGGAAGCAACTGTCACCGAAGATATCACCGGCGCGATCGCCGACTCGATTAACTACGCCATCGAAAAATTGCGTGAGTTGGTGGCGACGATTAACGAGACTGCCATCATGGTCGATTCGGCAGCGAAACAAACCGAAAGTACGGCCGTGCATATGGCACGCGCTGCCGATACTCAAACCAAGGAAATCGAGGCTGCAACCGAGTCAATCGTTTCAATGGTCAGATCGATCGAGGAAGTATCCGGAAACGCGGAACGTTCATCAGACGTAGCGCGACATTCAGTCGAGGTTGCTCACAAAGGCGGTGACGCGGTGCGTCGAACGATCGACGGCATGAATGCCATTCGGGAAACCATTCAGGAAACCTCAAAACGAATCAAGCGCCTCGGCGAAAGCTCGCAGGAAATCGGCAACATCATCGAACTGATCAATGACATCGCTGAGCAGACCAATATCCTTGCACTGAACGCGTCGATTCAGGCGTCGATGGCTGGCGAAGCCGGACGTGGTTTTGCCGTCGTTGCCGACGAAGTACAGCGCCTGGCGGAACGATCGACGAACGCCACCAAGCAGATCGAAGTGCTCGTCAGAACCATCCAGTCAGACACCAACGAAGCAGTCATTGCCATGGAACGAAGCACTACCGACGTCGTTGGCGGCGCATTGCTGGCCGAAAACGCTGGTGCGGCGCTCGATGAAATCGAACAGGTATCTAATCAGATCGCAATCCTTGTACAGAATATTTCCACCTCGGCGAGGCACCAGGCCGGATCGGCCGCCGACGTTACGCGCCGCACGACCAAGCTCAAGGAAATCAGTAAACAGACCAGCAAGGCCACGATGGCTACCGCCGCATCGATTTCCAAATTTTCCGAACTCGCTTCTCAGCTTAGACAGACGGTCGCCGGATTCACGTTGCCGAGTGCCGCGCTCGCTGCCAGCAAACTATCGGCAACGACCAGGATAAAACCACCGATACAGCAACAGGTTGCGCCGCGACCCGCTCCCGCACCGCCACCGGCACCGGCATCCGCACCGGCCGGGAATAAAGCCGCAGGTTAGGTTCCTGTCAACGTCCTGACAAGCAGATGAGTAGCCACACGGGCATTCAGGAATCGCCAGGCGAAAACACGGCCGTCGGGGCTAGGGTAAACGCGCTTGGGCTCGTCAGCGAGGAGCTGATGGAGACCATTCGGAATGCCCAAGTCGCCCTTGAGGATAGTATCGATGGCCGCGGCGGATCGACGGCGCTGGTCAGGAGCGGCCAGTTACTGCACCAGGTAAGCGGGGTCCTGAAACTCACCGAAACCTACGGCGCTGCATTGCTGGCCGAGGAAATGGAAGCGGTCTGTAACTATCTCGCCAACCTGCGCCCGGGTAAGGGTCGCGAAGACGGGGTGGAGGCCCTGACGCGGTCGATGGTGCAATTGCCGATCTACATCGAGCGACTTTTAGGGGGTGGTCGCGATATCGCGCTGGTGTTGTTGCCTATGTTGAACGACCTGCGCGCGGCGCGGGGACAGCCATTGCTGTCGGAGGGCACCTTGCTGCTGTTGAATCTGTCGCCGCAACATGAGCTCGACGGAAAAGCTGATCGCAAGACGGGAGGCGAAGACCCGGTAATAGTTGCCACCCAACTCAGACCAAAATTCCAGCTTGCATTGCTGGGCTGGATCAAAGGTGCGGATGCGGAACAGCATCTGCGCACGTTGTCGAGCGTCATTGAGGCACTGGAAGGTGCCGCAAATCGCAATGACATGTATCAGCTCTGGTGGGTCGTTGGTGGTGTGCTCGAATCGCTGCAAAACGGTGGACTTGCAACGTCGGTCGCCATTAAACGATTACTGGGACAGACGGACCGGCAGATCAAACTGATGATCGATGAAGGAATCGGGGCCTTCGACAAACATCCCGTCGCCGATCTTCTGAATAATCTTTTGTACTATGTTGCTCGCTCGAGCAACGCCGGTGAGCGTATCAGTGAAATCCGCGCCGCGTTCAATCTCTCTGAACTGCTGCCCGGCGACGAGCAGGTCGAGCACGCCAGGGAAAGTTTGTCCGCGCCAAGTGTAAAGCTCATGAAGACGGTTGCCGCGGCGATCAAGGAAGATCTTGCGCGTGTCAAAGACGTGCTCGACATTTACGTTCGCACCGGCATGAAAAAACCAGCGGAACTCGTGCCGCAGCTCGATTTGCTCAAGAAGATCAGCGACACGCTCGGGGTGCTGGGTCTCGGTGAGCTGCGCGGCGACATCGAATCTGAAATTGGTCGGCTTAAGACCCTGGTCACCCAGGGCGGTGCTCCCAGTGAACAGACCATTATTGATATCGCGTCGACGCTGCTGCGTGTAGAAGATCGTCTTGATCAGCAACTGGTGCGGCAGATTGTACCGCCGGAGCCGATAGTACCCGGTGATGAACCCGCGTTGCCAGATCTCGAAGATGCGGACTACCAGGGCGTTGCGGAGGCGGTAATGCGAGAAAGCATTATCAACCTTGCGCGCATCAAGGAGACATTCAGTCAGAGCCTCGGGTCCTACGGCACCTCGCAGGGACTAGACAGCATTCCTGCGCTGATAGGCGGCATCAAGGCCGGCCTGATGATGCTCAACAAGTCGCGGGCTGTGGATGTTGTGGACCGCATCGGCAACCTGATTTCCCTGGCCCTGAGCGGCGGCGGCCCGGCCAGATTGTCGCAAAAGGAAACCGATCGGCTGGCCGACGCCATCGTCAGCATCGAATACTACATGGAGACCGTCAAAGCCGGGCGCAGCGAACCCTGGTACATGCTTGACAACGCAGAGGCCTGTCTCGCCGTATTACGCGATCTGGAAAAACGCCTCGCTACGGAAGCGAAGGACGAAATTCCGAAATCGAAGACGATGAAAATTGCGCGGGCAGACCTCGATGCCATTGCCGCGGATCATGAGCGTGAAGCCGAGAGGGTGACGGCTACCAATGTGATTTCGATGCAGGTCGTCGCGTCGGACGCCGAGCATCTCGATCCGGAACTGCTCGAATTGTTCATTGAGGAAGCCAAGGAAGAAATCGTCACCATCAAACGCGACTTGCCAGCGTGGGCAGAGTCACCGGATGACATGGAGACGCTGATTACGGTGCGCCGGTCATTCCATACGCTCAAGGGAAGTGGACGGATGGTCGGCGCTGAACGCATTGGCGAGTATTGCTGGAGCATCGAGAATCTGCTGAATCGGCTGATTAACCGAACGCTCGTGTGTACGCCGCCGATGATTGAATTCATTATCGAAGCGGCAGCGGTGGTGCCGGAACTGGTTGAGCAACTGGAGGTTGGCGCTGAACCGGCTGCCAATGTCGACCTGATGATTGCACGCGCGAATGCATTTGCCGACGGTGATCCCAACGCGGCTGTATTGACGATTGCGACCTCAGCCGTAGAGGATATGGACGCCGCCGCGGACGGGCTGGAAATGGACCCGGTGCTGCTCGACATATTCTCGAAAGAGACTGCGGGTCACGTAAAGGTCATCAACGATTACCTGGATGCGTGCCAGGGGCACGAGCCGAATTTTCACGTAACCGACAAGATGTATCGTGCCTGCCATACCTTGCACGGTAGTGCGAACATGGCCAACGTCGAACGCGGTGTCGCCGTTGCCGGCGCATTGAATCGCTTCGTGCGTAGGGTTTATGACCTGAAAATCGGCTTTGAGCAGTCGGGAATCGACGCATTACGCGCTGCAGCCAAAGCGATTGCGACGATTGTTGATGACATTAACCAGGCCGCTCGCACTCGTTCTGATTTTGCGGTACTGATCGAGCACCTGACGAATCTGACCGACACCATTGAGCCGCCGTCAGACCAGGAACAGGCAGCAGGGACGGAAATTGTAGAACAAATTGTGGAAGTCGCAGAAGAACCGGCGGAAGCAGCGGATTACGATGCCGAGATCGCAGCCATATTCTCCGAGGAGGCGGCCGAACTCCTGGAATCGGCGGACCAGGCATTGAGTCGCTGGGCCAAAGAGCGCGGGTCGCGCGATCATATCGAAGCGCTGAAACGCCATTTGCACACCCTGAAAGGGGGTGCACGCATGGCCGGCATCGTGGCCATGGGCGATCTAAGCCATGAACTCGAAGCGCTCCTGATCAATATCGATGACGGAGGAATTTCTCCGAGCCCGCAAATTGACGACCTCCTGCAGCTCAGCATCGACGAATTGCATCGCATGCGGGATATGGTTATCTCCGGCAAGAAAATAGCGGCGGCGGCGGAACTCGAGCAGCGGATTCAAGCGCTCAACGCCGGAGACTTGTCAGCTGCCGAGCCTCCGCTGACGACCGATACCGTGACGCAGCCTGATTCGGATACTGATTCCGTGTCGGTCGAATTCACGATTGAACCCGAAGTACCGGTCAGCATGGTCATCGTTGATGCGCCGGTCGAGGAGGACGTGGAGGAAAGCAGCGCACCAGAACCAGAGCCGGAAGCAGAGGCGCCCGCAAAAAAAGGCGGCAAAAAGAAAAAGGCTGCTGCAAAAGAACCGGCAGCCCCGGAGCCTCGGGAAGAACCGGATGCAGAAGTGGCGCCGGAAGAATCTGCAGCCGAGAGCCAGGTCATACCGGATCAGCGAAGTGGCGATGCCCGCCAGGAATTTGCGCGCGTCGATTCAGAACTCCTCGAAAGTTTGCTGAATGCGGCCGGCGAGATCAGCATCTATCATTCGCGGCTGAGTCAGCAGATTACGACCATCGAGTTTCACGTCGATGAACTCGAACAGACTGTCGCAAGACTTCGCGAACAGCTGCGGAAACTCGAAATCGAGACCGAGGCGCAAATCAAGCATGGCCACCAGGACACGGTGGTGGCAGAGAACTTCGATCCGCTCGAGCTGGATCGTTACTCCAATATTCAGCAATTGTCACGCGCGCTTGCCGAATCGGCCAGCGACATGTTCAGTCTCAAGGACTTGCTGCGGGCAGTCACCTCAGATGCTGAAACATTGCTGGTGCAGCAGGCACGCGTAACTGCGGAATTGCAGGACGGACTGATGCGCACTCGCATGGTGCCGTTCCAGCGCCACGTCCCGAGGTTTACGAGACTCGTCAGGCAGGCGGCCCAAGAGGCCGGCAAGCAAGCCGAACTTGCAGTCGAGGGTGCATCCGGTGAGATGGATCGGCAGGTACTCGACAAGATGCTTCCGCCGTTCGAACACATGCTGCGCAACGCTGTTGTTCATGGCCTGGAAAAAGCGGAGGACAGGCTGGCCGCAGGAAAACCAGCGACCGGGCGCATCACTATTCGCTTGCATCGCGAAGGTTCGGAAATGGTGATCGACGTAGCTGATGATGGCGCCGGTCTCGACGTCGATTCGATTCGTCGCAAGGCCTATGAGAAAGAACTACTGAGCCCGGATAGTAAGGTCGGCGACGACGAGATCATGCAACTGATCCTGATGCCCGGGTTCAGTACGGCGCGCAAGGTGACCCAGTCCGCCGGTCGCGGTATCGGAATGGATGTCGTCGCCAACGAAGTCAAACAACTGGGTGGATCGTTACAGATCTCGTCGGTTACCGGTCAGGGCACGAACTTCACGATTCGTTTGCCGTTTACGCTTGCCATCACTCAGGCATTGATCGTCAGGACAGGCGACGAAGTCTACGCATTGCCTTTGCCAACCGTCGAAGGCGTGGCGCGCATTGCGAGAGCCGATCTGGAGCACATGCTGAGCCAAAGTGATCCCACCTACGAATACGGCGAGCAGACTTATCACTTCCGCCAACTTGGACTGTACCTTGGCGGTCAGCCCGCCGAGTTGCCCGAAGATGAGGCATTCGTGCCGGTAATCCTGGTGCGCGCCGGCGAGAATTCCGCCGCGTTGCTCGCCGATGAAATGATTGCCAGCCAGGAAATCGTGGTCAAATCCGTTGGCCCGCAATTGGCAAGTATCCGGGGTATCTCCGGCGCAACGATCCTTGGTGATGGCCGCATTGTGCTTATTCTCGACGTCAACGCGCTGGTGCGCAGCGGCGCACCCGTGGTCGAGCTCAAGAGTAAGGCGCCAACACCGACCGACGATCGGCCGCTGGCGCTGGTCGTCGACGATTCGATTACGGTGCGTCGCGTGATGGAGCGATTCCTCGGACGCAACGGCATGCGTGTGGTCACTGCCAGGGATGGAATCGACGCCATCAGCGTACTGCAGGATGCGAAGCCGCAGATTATCCTGCTGGATATCGAGATGCCGAACATGGACGGATACGAATTCGCGAAGCACGTTCGCAATGACGAACGGGTGTCGGATGTGCCAATTATCATGATCACGTCGAGAGTTGGTGACAAGCACCGGGCCCGGGCGATCGAAATCGGTGTCAATGACTATCTTGGCAAGCCGTATCAGGATGAGCAGCTGCTCGACGCGATCCGGCGTTTACTTGACGAACAGGGAATTACATTAGCGTGAGTGCCGAAGCCGAAGAGCTATACAGTCTGCTGGTACCGTTGTCGGAGGACCGTTTGATTCTGCCACGCGCCTGCGTTGCCGAAGTCGTGCGCTACACGCAGCCACAAAAGCAGCCAGGCAGCGAGGACTGGATGCTGGGCACGATCAACTGGAATGGTCGCGAACTTCCGGTGGTTGCATTCGAGGGAACTATTGGAAAAGATATTCCGGCGCCGACAGGTCGAACCCGTGTCGTCGTCTTCTATTCAAGCACTGGAAAAATCAAGACGGGTTATTTTGGTGTGCTGACGCAGGGGTTCCCGCAGCTCGTGCGGGTTAATCGCGAGGTTCTCAATCTCGACTCCACTGACGGCTGGCCCGAAGATGCGCCGGTCCTGTGCCGCGTCAAAATGATCAACGAGTACCCGCTGGTGCCGGACCTTGAGGCGCTCGAGGGTATGATCATGGAAGAATCCTTGCAGGCCTGATCGCTGCGTTGCCAACGTGTTGCAAACCAATAATCGCTGCAGTATTGTTGCTCACGATTTCGACAGGTGAATTTCAGGTGTTTCACACCGGAACTTCAACGGGAAGACGGTGCGCAAGCAGTTGCAATGCCGTCGCTGCCCCCGCAACGGTAAATGAGTCAGTCGATCAAGGGCTAACCCTGGCCACTGCACAAGTCTGTGTGGGAAGGCGATCGACAAAGACGTCTCGGCGTCACTCATGAGCCCGGAGACCGGCCTTTCGATTGGTCCACAGTTTGATCGCGGCGGGCGATTTCGTGCAGATTCTTAAAATCTCCCACACACCCTTCCCCGATTGACTCTAATCGCGTGGCGCGGGGAGCCGGGCGGGAGAGGCTTCATGTCATATCGTCTTGTATTCGTTTACCTGGTAAACGGACTGGTTTTCTGCGGCCCGGTTTTCGGCCAGACAAATGGTGACTCGACGGAAGAGATTGACACCATCATTGTTACAGCTTCGCGCTCGCCGATTGCGAAAGTAAACCTGGGTAGTTCCACGACGGTCATCACTCGGGAACAGATTGAACTGCGACAGGCACGCTATGTGACTGACTTATTGCGAGCCGTTCCCGGTTTCACAGTGAGTCACGTCGGAACGACAGGATCGCAGACGCAGGTTCGGGTCAGGGGCGCAGAGGCCAATCACGTATTGGTAGTAATCGATGGTGTAAGGGCGAACGATCCTGCCAGTGGAGACGATTTCCGCTGGGAACTGCTCAGTACCAACAATATTGAGCGAATCGAAATCGTTCGTGGGCCGCAAAGCTCTCTCTGGGGTAGTGATGCTCTTGCCGCAGTAGTGCAAGTCATCACACAGTCTGGTCGCGATAGTCCGGGCATCAATGCGTATGCAGAAGTCGGATCGTTTAATACCGTAAACGGCGGCCTCAATGGCGGAACCGGTGGCGATATCTGGTCGCTGGCATTCGGTCTGGAACGCCTGGATACGGACGGCACCAACATTTCGCGTAGTGGCAGTGAAGACGACGAATCTGACATGACCACTGCGTCAGTTTCAGGACAACTGCGGCCGTCGGAAAACCTGACATTGAAACTGGGGCTGCGCGCGGTAGATGCATACTCGCAATTCGATCCCGTTGATTTCTTTGTCACCGGTTTGCCGCAGGACGGCGACGTCGCAACGGATTCGGAGCGTTTTTACTTGAACGCCGGCGCCACTCTCAGTACGCTCGACGGTCGCTTGTTGCATCATGTCTATGCCAGGTACCTGAATACAGACAACATGAATCTGGCCGATGGCGCCCAGAATTCATCAACTGCATCCGACAGGAAAACGTTCACCTATCAAGCGGATATTCAGATGGGTGAAAACCTGTTGTCGATGGCAATAGAGCACGAGCGCACACGTTTTGAACAGCGGGGTGAGATCGGTTTCGGCGATCCTAATCAGGATCAGCAAATGAGTGTTAACAGTTTCATCGCGGATTATCAGGGCAGGTCGATTGATCGCCTGACATGGTTGTTGAGCGCGAGATATGATGATAACAGCGATTTCGACGGCGCCGTGTCGGGCCGCCTGTCACTGGCATACCACTTTAGCGACACGACGATTGTTCGGGCGAATCTTGGTACCGGGCGCAAGGCACCGACTTTCATAGAGCGATTCGGTTTTTTCCCGGGCCAATTCATTGGCAATCCTGACCTGAAGCCTGAGAAATCAAAATCGATCGATCTTGGCATAGACCAGTTGTTCTTTGATAACGCTTTTGAGTTACAGCTCGCGGTGTATTACCAAAATCTTGAAGATGAGATCAACGGATTTGTTTTCGATCCGGATACTTTTCTGTTTACCGCAGAAAATATTGACGGCGACAGTATCCGAAAAGGTGTGGAAGCGGCGGCGACATTCAATGTCACGCAGAACCTGAGCTTTGGCGGATCATATACGTATACCGATTCAACGCAGAATGATGGATCGGGTAGCGACGTGCGGGAGTTGCGTCGTCCACGCCACAGCGGCAGTTTGAATGGCAGTTTCCGGTTCCTGGATGAGCGGGCCAATCTCACGGTTGTGGCGGACTACGGTGGCACGAGTACGGATATTTTTTTCCCGCCTTTTCCTCTGCCACCAGAAATCGTATCACTCGACAGTTTCTGGTTGCTGGATCTCACGGCAAGCTATGACATTAATCGAAACACCAACATTTTCGTAAGAGCCTTAAACCTGCTTGATGAAAACTATGAACAGGTGTACGGATACCGGACGCCCGGTCGATCCGCATATGTGGGAATTCGCGTAAGTTTCGGGAAATAGCGGAGCACTCAAAATGAGCAAACTATTGTTAGCACTGGTCACCGCACTGCATTTGATTCCTCATCCATTCGGAATCTCGCCGATCGGGGCCACTGCCCTTTATGCTGGTGCATACGGCAATCTGCGTATAGTCTGGTTGGTTCCACTGATCCCGTTATTCATCGGCGACGTTTTTGGCGGTTTCTACGACCTGACGGTAATGGCGTTCGTCTATACAGGCTTTGCGCTTAGTGCGCTGATCGGCCGCCTGTTGCTTGCTGGGCGGCGCAATTCACGACGTTATGCGTTGGCAGTGGTGAGCGCCGCTGTCGTTTTTTTTCTGGTTTCGAATTTTTCAATCTGGCTTGTTGGCATGTATCCGCCAACCGTTGCAGGGCTGATCAGCTGCTATGTTAACGGCCTGCCCTACCTCGGGATGGCAATCATTGCCGACGCGGCTTATTGCTTGTTGCTGTTCGGCGCACACGCCATGATTGAGCGAGAGCAGCCAGCGGCCGCAGCAGCTTGAGAATTGTCACGCTGTTGCCGAGCGCGACAGAAATCGTCTGCGCCATCGGGCTGGCAGATAAGTTGGTCGGTGTGTCGCATAGCTGTGATTATCCTCCGCGGGTTCGAAACCTCCCGGTGATGACAAGTACTCGTGTGCCGCATACCGAATCGAGCGACGCAATTGACTCGTTTGTACGCGGTCACCTTGCTGACAATGCGGCATTGTACGATCTGGACATGCAAGCGCTAGAGGCTGCGGCACCGGACATCATCATTTCGCAAGCATTATGCGACGTTTGCGCCGTATCGACCGGGGACGTCAGCGCCGCAATCGATTCGTTGCCGACAAAGCCGGAGCTCGTAGATCTTGAGCCGAATACCCTGGATGATGTCCTGGACGACTGTGCGCGGGTGGGTAGATTACTGGGTTGTGAACGCTTAGCCGAAGAACTCCTGGACGATTTGCGAACACGGCGATCTGCAGTTGCCGAACGTACGGCGAAGATCAGCCAGGATCGGCGACCAAAAGTTGCGTTTCTCGAATGGCTGATGCCGCCGTTCAACGGCGGTCACTGGAACCCGGAACTGGTGTCACTCGCCGGGGGAATCGATTTATTGGGTACGCCGGGGAAACCGTCGCGTTCATTAACCTGGGACACGGTGGCTGCCAGCGAACCCGATATCTTTTTTATTGCCTGCTGCGGCTTTCTGAAGGATCGGGCGCTTGAAGATATTCGCATCGTGCTGGATCAGAAGGTTTGCCGCTCCATACCGGCCGTCAAAGCAGGCAAGGTATTTGTCGCGGATGGCAATGCCTATTTTAGCCGGCCCGGGCCCCGTCTCCTGGATGGCCTGGAGATGATGGCCCACGCATTCCATCCGGACATACATCCGGTTTCGATGCATGGTACGTGCGACACAGTGTCGCTTTGAGGTCGCGGATCAGGCTCGGATCAGCATATTTAAGTCGGTTTGCCCAGGCTATCTCGTCAATCGGATGCTGGCGCCAGATCCGCAAAGACGAATCCATCCCGCTCGACAATCTTGCCGCCGATCACATCGATTGGTGCGTCAAACATTGGACCGTCAAAAACAAATGTATGAAATTCGCCGTTTTCGCCGCATGGGTCGACATGATCGGGAAGCTGGTCCAGCAATGCGAGGTCGTACTGCCGTCCAACGAAATCACGTGAACACTGATTTGGGTCGACGCAGGTGAGGATAGCCTTCAAACCGCTGTCAACCATTTCTCTTGAAAGCTCGACCGTTGGCATATTCCAGATTGGAAACAATGGTTCAAGGTGCCAGGCGGACATTTGTTTTTCACGATAGGACCGAATGTCGGCAAGAAAAAGGTCGCCGAACGCGACTGCCTGTATATCTAACTCCTTCACGGCACGTTGCAACGCGCACTGCATTGCACTCTCATACGTGTCGTTCGGACAAGGCCAGGGCAATTCGACAGGTATCAGCGGAAGCCCCGTAGCTTGCGCCTGCAACTCCGCCAATTGCCGCCGCACGGCATGCATTGCGACGCGATCTTCCAATTTATTGAATGTCGTCAGAAGGCCAACGACTTCGACTTCAGCTCGTTGCCGCAGAACATGCAGACTCCAGGCAGAGTCTTTGCCACTACTCCACGAAAGCAAGATGCGTTGCTTGTCGTCACTCATGGTGCCCGGTAATCACCCCAGGTTGCCTGGGCAATGCTGATTGCAGCCAGCGCCGCAGTTTCGGTGCGCATGATGCGAGGACCCAGTTTGACCGCCGTAAGCCCCGCCATGGTCGCGCGTTCGACCTCCGCCTCGCTGAATCCACCTTCCGGGCCAATAAGGATGGTCAGATCGCTGCCCGGCACCTCGATCGCCGGCATGGCGTCAGCAGCGTCTGCCCGCAACATCAGCTGCAGTTCATCCGAGCCGGCGTTATCCGCAAACCAGTCGAGCAGGGATTGCGGTGCGTCGATGGCCGGCACGATGTTCCGCTTGCATTGTTCGCACGCACTTTGTGCAATTTTTTGCCAGTGCTCACGGCGTTTCGCAGCACGATCCGGCTCGAGTTTGACAACGGAGAAATCCGTTAGTACCGGGGATATCCGGTGAACACCGAGTTCGGTCGCTTTCTGCACCACGATATCCATTCTCTCGCCCCTGGATATGCCCTGTACCAGGCGTATCCTGAGTGGCGATTCCATACTGCGGGAAACATGTTCGCCGAGGCTCAGATTCAGTTCCTGCTTGGAGATTGTGTCGACGGTTGCGGGGTACTCACCGCCGCTGCCGTCAAAAACGGTCAATACATCACCCGGCCTGAGACGCAATACGCGCCCAACATAACGCGCCTGTTCGCTGCCGAAAGACAGCCCCGCATTTGCGCGCAATTGAATCGGACTAAATAGGCGTGATGCGGACATCGGTTCTCGTTTTCGCGGGGAACGCGCACTTGCGCAGGTGGCGTTGACATCAAGGGTACCTCTATCTGCCTCTCTTGGCTCACGAAAGTAAATAGAGGTACCCTTATGCCCCGATACGAATGACCATGTCAAAGCGTCGGCTAAACCGGGTATGGACAATTGAGTAAAGCAGTGCAACTGAACTACGCCGTTAGCCCCGGAGCCGGGCTGATTCGACCGGGGACACAGTGTCCGTCGCCGAATCAGGATGACCGCCCGGCGGGCATGGAGCCCGAACTCATCATTATTCACAGCATTAGTCTGCCTCCCGGAAAATTTGGCGGACCGCAGGTGCAGGAGCTATTTACAAACTGCCTGGACTGGGACGCGCATCCTTACTTCAATGAAATTCGCGACCTCAAAGTTTCCGCGCACTTATTGATTCGCCGCGAGGGCGAATTAATTCAATTCGTTCCACTTGGCCGGCGCGCCTGGCACGCGGGAGAATCCAGTTTTCGAGGGCGCTCCTGCTGTAACGATTACTCGATCGGCATCGAACTCGAGGGCGACGACGAAACGCCTTATACCGATGCGCAATATAGTCATCTCACGGCCGTGATAACAGCGATTCGCGAATGTTATCCGGACATTACAGTGAGGCACATCGCAGGACATTGTGACGTGTCGCCCGGCAGAAAATCAGACCCGGGTCCTGCTTTCGACTGGTTGCGATTGTATGATGGGTTGAGGGTACCTCTAAGTACCTGAACTGACGAGGAACGATGACTTTACTTGCCCTGTTAATTGGTCTGGTGGTTGAACGGCTGGCGACGCAGCTGTTTCATCTGCGGCGCTTGCGCTGGCTGGACCAGATCATCGACTTTGGATTCCACCAGATCGATCGCTTTGCGAACTGGCCGGCGCTGATTCCTGTCATCCTGCTGGCGTTGTTCCTGATTCTGCCGGTGTTTCTCGTCATATTCAGTTTGCAGGACGCACTATACGGCGTGGCAAATCTCGTTCTTGCCGTTGTGGTGCTGTTTTTCTCTCTCGGCCCCAAAGATATTGGTGAGGATGTTGACGAGTACTGTCGGGCAATTGAGGAAAAGGACGAGGAACGAATTCTTAGCATATCGAAGAAACTGATTGAAACAGACATACTCACCGACCCGCTCAGCAGAATTCACAAAGTCGAAGAATCAGTTTGTATCCAGGCGAACAACAGGTTGTTCGCCGTCATTTTCTGGTTTGTGCTATTCGGACCGTACGGCCCGTTGGGCGCATGGGCCTACCGGGTAACAGATCTCATCCGGCGTCGTGCTGTGTTCAATATGTCACGTGATCCGGTCCACGCTAATGCCGACGTTCTGCGAGCTTCCCTGATGCTGCATGGCTGGCTGGTATGGATCCCGGCAAGATTGACGGCCATCGGCTATGCGATGGCAGGCAGTTTCGAAGGTGCTCTCAGTGCCTGGCGGACCCCTGAGGAGAGCAAAGGCATGCCGCCGCATCAGCAGAGCGAATCGCTGCTCGCCCGCGTCGGTGTCGGGGCGATGGCACTCCACGATATCGAGGGAGAGAGCACCTCCGATCGTGGCGTGCGGGGGGCGAGAGCCGCCAACGGCCTGGTATTCCGTCTGTTGTTCATTTGGGCATCAGTCATTGCGGCGATGACGCTGTATGGCTGGTCTGTGTGACACGACTTCGATATTCAGTTCTCATATTAATCAGTCTGTCCGCATGCAAGGTACTTGCGGACACCAATAATGATCCGGGGCAGCGCATCGTTGCACTGTCGCCGCATCTTGCTGAACTGGTATACGCGGTTAGTGCTGGTGACCGTCTCATTGGCGTTAGCGCTCACACCGACTTTCCCGGGGCGGCAACCAAACTACCCGTCGTCGGCGATGCCTTCATGCTCGATCTCGAGCTCCTCACGATACTTCAGCCGGACCTCTTGCTCGCCTGGCAAGGCGGCACGCCCGCGCATGTCATCGACGAATTGCAATCGCGCGGCTTCCGGGTAGAGGTAATCAGGACCATGAGCCTGAAAGATATTCCGGCGGCACTGCGACGAATTGGCGTTCTCACAGGGCACCGGATGGCGGCAAACACCGAGGCTGACAAGTTCGTGGCTGGATTGGATTCGCTGGCCAATCTCGCGTCGGAGGCTGCTCCGATCAGGGTTTTCTACCAGGTTTCCATTCGGCCGCTGTATACGATCAATGGAGAACACTATGTCAGTCAGTTGATCGAAATTTGCGGCGGCCGCAACATTTTCGGCGATCTCGGCAAATTGGCGCCTTTGATCGGGGTCGAGGCCGTGCTTG
>Ga0209987_10001016_pt1 | contig 15144 bp, 10 predicted proteins | sample N074metaG_FD_182134 | JGI IMG/M metagenome (GOLD analysis project Ga0209987, IMG submission 182134) | Deep subsurface microbial communities from Kermadec Trench to uncover new lineages of life (NeLLi) - N074 metaG (SPAdes) (version 2) | ecosystem: Environmental > Aquatic > Marine > Ocean trench... | reverse complement strand
GACGGCGCGCCCGGCGCGCGCGGTACCGAGATGCACAAGCGATGTTTCTGGGAGGAAAACCTCATCATTCGCAACGGCATGGACATCCTGCAGTTCTCACCATTTTTGAATTCGAACATTGACGACTGGAACAAGTCATTCGACAGCGTTCGCCGCTTGCTCGATTCAATCGATTAAGCGAATTATTTTTTTGGAGCATAAGTAAATGAGTGCAAACCCAGCAGCAAGCATCGACACGGCGAAGGTTCTCGGCCATTTTATTGATGGTGTTGACGTCGCCGATACTAATCGGCCTGCGCCGGTCACCGATCCGGCGACGGGCGATATCACAAAATACGTTGCAATGGCGTCGAGCGAAACGGTCGCAGCCGCGATCGACGCAGCCGAGGCTGCTTTCCCGGCGTGGCGCAATACACCGCCTGCCAAGCGCGCGAAGGTCATGTTCAAGTTCAAGCACTTGCTTGAAGAGCATGCGGACGAAATCGTCGCCGCGATCACGAGTGAACACGGCAAGGTCCTGGACGACGCCATGGGCGAGTTTCTGCGTGGCGTTGAAATCGTCGACTACGCCTGCGGAATACCGGAAATGCTCAAGGGCGAGTACTCGAAGAACGTGGGTCCTTCGATCGACAGCTGGTCAGAGTTCCAGCCGCTCGGCGTCGTTGCCGGCATTACACCGTTCAACTTTCCGGCGATGGTACCGATGTGGATGTACCCGATGGCCATTGCCTGCGGTAACACATTCATACTGAAACCGTCTGAGAAAGATCCAACGGCGTCGATTTTATGCGCGCGCTTGCTTAAGGAAGCCGGATTGCCCGATGGTGTATTCAATGTCGTAAATGGCGACAAGGAAGCTGTCGACACATTATTGAATGACACGCGCGTACAGGCTGTGAGCTTTGTAGGTTCGACCCCCATCGCCGAATACATTTATACGACGGGTACAAAGAACGGTAAACGCGTGCAGGCGCTCGGCGGCGCCAAGAATCACGCCGTCGTGATGCCGGACGCCGACATCGACAATGCCGTCAACGCTCTGATTGGCGCGGCCTATGGGTCCTGCGGTGAGCGCTGCATGGCGATTTCGGTTGCGGTCTGTGTTGGCGACGAAACTGCCGACGAAGTCGTCCACATGATGCAGGAACGCTTAAGCAAGCTGAAAGTCGGCAACGGCACCGACACGTCGAACGACATGGGTCCGCTCATAACCAAAGCGCATCACGACAAGGTGCGTGACTACATCAATATCGGTGTAGAAGAAGGCGCCGACCTCGTCGTCGACGGTCGCAGTCTGGTCGTGGACGGCCACGAGGACGGTTTCTTCCTCGGACCCTGCTTGTTCGACAATGTGACGCAAGACATGCGGATCTACCAGGAAGAAATTTTCGGCCCTGTGTTGTGCGTTGTGCGCGCGGAATCCGAAGAACAAGCGATGCAACTCATCGATAGCCACGAATACGGCAACGGCACCTGCATATTCACGCGCGATGGCGAGGCTGCACGTTATTTCGCCGACAACATCAAGGTAGGCATGGTCGGTATCAACGTGCCGCTGCCGGTACCTGTGGCCTATCACAGCTTCGGCGGCTGGAAACGCTCCTTGTTTGGCGACTTGTTCGCCTACGGCCCGGACAGTGTGCGCTTCTACACGCGTCGCAAGACCATTACGCAGCGCTGGCCCTCGGGCGGAGTACGGGAGAGCGCGCAATTCTCGTTCCCAAGCCATTCGTAGGCGAGCCTTCATGTGACGTGCGGTCGGGCCTGAAGGCCCTCCTACAACGTGCGGTCGGGCCTGAAGGTCCTCCTGCAACTTGTGCTCGGGCCTGAAGGCCCTCCTACAATTTAGGGCTACACGCATGTAACATCGGCCTCCCGAGGACGACCCGGAGACGGCCGATGAAAAAGATACTCACCGCTTTGCTGCTCATCGCAGCATCGACAAGTTACGCACAGGACTTTGCCACCTCGTTCAAGTCGACCGAGATCGTACCGGGTATTTACATGGTTGAGGGTGTAAGCGGCTTCGGTGGCGGCAACATGAGCTTGCTGGTTGGTGAGGACTACATCGTAATGATCGATGACGGCATCTTGCCTCTCGCTCCGACACTGCTTGCACATGTGACCGCAACAGCAGGTCGTCCGATCAATTTCATTATCAATACTCACGTACACGGCGATCACGTGGGTGGCAATGCGCACTTTGCCGAGAACGGCACGGTCGTTTTTGCGCACGACAATATTCGCAAACGGCTTGTCGCCGACAGTAGCTCTGCGGGCGGCGACGGTGGCCTGCCCGTTGTAACATTCGGCGAAGGAGTGACCTTTCACCTCAACGGACTTGAGGCGCAAGTATTTCACATTCCGCGGGCACACACCGATGGTGACGCGGCGATCTATTTCCCCGGTGTGAATGTGATCCATGCTGCCGATGTCCTGTTCAACAACCTGTTCCCATATATCGATCTCGATAATGGCGGCACCGTAGACGGATTCATCGCCGGTCAGAAGAAGCTGATATCACTGGCGGATGATGAGACCAGGATCATCCCCGGTCACGGGCCGTTAGCGACCAAGGCTGATCTGCAACGAAATCTGCTGGTGCTTACTGACAGCCAGGCGCGCGTCAAACTACTTGTCGATCAGGGCTGGACGATTGACAAAATTCTTGAGGCCAACCCGTTGTCCGTCTACCACGAAGACTACAACTGGAGCTTCATTACGACGGAACTTATGACCCGAACGCTGTATCGCTCGCTGACGACGGAAGACTAGTTTATGGACAACAGGAAAACGGCTGAGTTTGTGAGCGAGATTTGGGATTCATCGATCATCCCGGAGCTCTGCGATTACATAAAAATACCCAACAAGTCGCCGATGTTCGATCCGGACTGGGAAGAACATGGCCACATGGAAAAGGCCGTGCGTTTGATAGAAACCTGGTGCCGAAAACAAGCCATCAAAGGCATGACAATCGAGATCGTCCGCATTGAGGGACGTACACCCGTATTGTTCATCGACGTTCCGGGCGACTCCGATGATGTCGTCTTGTTGTACGGCCACTACGACAAACAGCCCGAGTTTAGCGGTTGGGAAGAAGATCTAAGCCCATGGGAACCCGTCATCAGGGATGGCAAACTCTACGGTCGCGGTGGTGCCGACGACGGCTATGCGACCTTTGGATCGTTGACGGCCATTCGTGCATTGCAGGAACAAGGTATTCCGCACGCACACTGCGTCATTCTGATCGAGGGCTGCGAGGAAAGCGGTAGCTTTGACCTGCCCTACTACTTCGAGCTATTGGGTGATCGTCTCGGGTCCCCGCAACTCGTTGTGTGTCTCGACGCCGAGTGCGGCAATTACGACCAACTCTGGTGTACGACTTCCTTACGCGGCAATCTGACCGGAACGCTGCGTGCGGACGTCCTGACCGAGGGCGTACATTCGGGCAGCGCCAGCGGCATAGTGCCCTCGAGTTTTCGCATACTCCGGACACTGCTGAGCCGTATCGAAGATCAGGACAGCGGCAAGCTACTGCCGGACGCGCTGTATGTCGACATCCCGGAACAACGCATAGAACAAGCGAAGCTCGCTGCGGCAACACTCGACACGCTGGTCTACAAGAAATACCCATGGGCTGTAAGCGATCCGTCGCCGACGGAATCAGCTTACGAATTGCTGCTGAACAATACCTGGCGACCGGCATTGAGCGTGACAGGCTCGGAAGGTCTGCCTGATCTCGTCAACGCGGGCAACGTGCAGTTGCCGTACACAACTCTGAAATTATCTTTTCGGCTACCGCCAACCTGCGACGCCGGTGACGCTGCGCTTGCAGTCAAAGAAATATTTGAAACAGACATACCGCCGCTGTGCACAGTAAGGTTCGAGGCGGATTCATCCATGGCAGGCTGGAATGCACCACCCGTCGCCGACTGGCTTGAAGCATCAATGCACAAAGCATCTGCAGCATTCTTCGGCAAACCATCGATGTACATGGGTACGGGCGGCACGATTCCGTTCATGGGCATGCTCGGCGAAGTCTTTCCCGATGCGCAGTTCCTGGTGACAGGGTTGTTAGGACCGAATTCAAATGCGCATGGGCCCAATGAATTCCTGCACATCGAAACTGGCAAGCGGCTGACGAGCTGTGTAGCGCAGGTTCTGGAAGATCACTACCTCAACAATATGCGAGCCTAGGAGCCTGTCGGACTTAGGCCGAATCTACTGCGGCGATCCCCTATGTCCGACAGGCTCCTAGAGCCGGATATCGACAATTACTCTGGCGAACGGCACCATTGCAGCATGTGTGTGATGCTCGTCTTTCTCGTGCTAATCGCCCTCTCGTCTGCCAGTACGGCAGGTGAGTCGCTGGCCGATGCAGAAGGATCGCCGATCGGCAGGATTACGATTCGTCGCCAAAACGTATTCAATACCGACAACCCTGCCGAGGACAAAGCCTTCTACAGGCTGGTCAATCGCTTGCACATAATGACGCGCGAGAAAGTCATTGCGAAGCAGCTGCTTTTCGAATCGGGCGAGTCGTTCAGCGAACAACGCATCGAAGAAACTGAGCGTTTGTTGCGGCGCAACAAGTATTTGTTCGATGCCAATATCAGTGCAACACAGCAGGAAGACGGAACGGTCGATATCACGGTCGACACACGCGATGTCTGGACGCTGAACCCCGAGCTTTCTATCTCGCGTGCAGGTGGAGAAAGCACGACTGCATTTGGTATCGAGGAAAACAATCTATTCGGCTACGGCCAGCGCGTTCTACTGACACACACCGAGGATGTCGACCGAAGATCAAACTCGTTCGAATTCTCTGACCGTCAACTGGGACAGAGCTGGGTATCTCTCAACCTGCGCATAGCGGACAATTCTGACGGCTTCTCTAACTTGTTATCAATCGTCAAGCCATTTCAGGCACTCGACACGCGCTGGATGGCAGGCGGCTTTATTTACGATGATGATCGACGCAGTGCGCTCTACAGCCTTGGTGACGAGGTCGCCGAATACCGTCACGAAAGAAAAAGTTACAGTGCTTTCACCGGCTGGTCGGGCGGCTTGCAAGACGGCTGGGTAAAACGCTGGACCGTCGGCGTCGCTTACGATGACAATCAATTCTCCGCTGTTGAAAATCCCGTCTTGCCGCCCGCAATCCCACAGGACAGGAAACTCGTTTATCCGTTTATTGGCTTTGAGATTCTTGAGGATCAGTTCCAGAAGTCCAGCAACAGCAATCAGATTGAACGAGCCGAGGATTTCTATTTCGGAACGCGCATCTCAGCAACACTGGGATGGTCCGATACTGCATTCGATGCCGACCGGGACGCGCTGATTTTCACACTAACCGCGAACACGGCCTATGGCTCGATGGAAAGCAAGGCCCTGTTGCTCACAGCGAATGTGCGTGGGCGTAACGAGTCGGGTACGACTGCTAATGCAACGGCCAGTTTTAACGCACGCTATTACTCTCGACAATCGGAAAAGCGCCTGTTTTTCGCCAGGCTGAGTACCACAGCAGGCTTGAATCTTGACCTCGACAATCCTGTTGAAATCGGTGGCGATACGGGACTTCGTGGTTATCCGCTGCGCTATCAATCCGGCGACAGTCGAGTACTCCTGACGATCGAGCAACGCTACTTCACTGACTGGTATCCGTTGCGCCTGTTTCGAATCGGCGGCGCCGTCTTTTTCGACACAGGGAGGACCTATGGCGACAATCCGCTTGGCGGAGCGAACCTCGGTTGGCTAAGTGATGTTGGCTTCGGTTTGCGTTTCGCACCGACACGATTCGGCACAAAAAAAATCATCCATCTTGATATCGCCTTTCCGCTCAACGGCGATCCAGGCATAGACAGTGTACAAATCTTGCTGAAAGCAAAAAGCAGCTTTTAGACCGGGACCCGCTACTTGCAGTAGGTATCCAGTTTGCCCTTCGTCTCGACAACAAGGACTGCGGCCTCTTCGTCGCTCAGGAACTCTCGTTCGCCATCGTCATTGGTACGATATAACTGCGGTGCGTTGATGTAGGCCGCGTAGATTTCAGTCGCACGTTTGCAGTAATATTCTTCCGCAGCTTCGCGAGCAACGCGATCTTCGTCGCTTTCACCAGGAAGTGTATTGCTACCGTCCTTGCGCGGCCCTTCTTCGCCGTCGACATCGTCGACCGCACCCGACGAGACCCAGACGAGCTGCACGCTAATCGCATCCTCGTGATCTGGTTTGTCGCTGTAATAGACTTTGTCGAATTTGTCGACCCACGTATAAATCGGTCGATTGGAATCGACAAAATGCGTATAACCTTTAGCGTCCACCCACTTCCACACACTGGCGTCAGCCTCGCAAACGATGCCGAGCGTCAACAACAACATGAGCAGGAAGGCTTTCATAGGATCTCCGGAACGGTTCCAAGTGTGCGATATCAAGGGCTACAATGTGTTGACCGCTGTCACAAAACCGCCGAATATGTCCATATACTAGAGTGAAACGAGCCCGACCAGAGACCGGTTTTCCAGGGCCTATTTTTTTTCAGTCAGCCGCGCTTCGAGCTCATCGATACGTTGTTGCTGATGCTGTAGCACCTTCGTCAATACCGCCACGATATCCATTGGACTCAGGCTTTGGCGATTCTCCATCGCAACCAGCGCCGGTACATCTTCAGCGATAAACCCGACATAGGTTTCCGTCGCATCATTTTTGTAACGAAACTGCACCGGCTGCAGGTCGGCGAGCGCCTGCAAAGCATCTTCAACAGACAGCGCTGCAATATCCTGTTTGCGTTCCCGCGACGAGCTGTTCGTCCACACCCCACCGGCTGAAACATAGGCGCCGCTCGCCATCTCGATTGGATGAGTCGGGCGTGTTACCCCGAAACCCACATTGCCATTTCGGTCAATCGTAATTCGATCAACCGAACCCGCACCGATCGTCATCGTGCTGGCTCGGTTATGCAGAATGTAACCCGTGTCACCGGATGACTGAGTAATCATGAGACCCGCAACACTGCTATTTCGCGCGTGAATCTGGATGCTGCCGTTCACTTCGAGACGTTGTGCCGGCTCGGTCGTGCCTATGCCGACGAAATTCCCGTCATCAAAAATCTGCGAATTGCCGCCTCTGGCAACGTCCCTGAATCGCACGAGAAAATTTTCGGTACCCTTAAGTTCTGCTGCAGCTTCACCGTTCGCGCCAACACCGGCAGGCCCTTGCGGCCCGGTCGGGCCCGGTGGCCCTGGTGGGCCCGGCGGCCCTGTTGGACCCGGTGGACCCTGAGCTGTCGCGAGCTCCTCGATCTCATCCGGCTCCGGCACTTCCTCAACAACAACTTCTGCAGCGACTTCTGCAACGACTTCCTCAGTCGTCACGGACTCCGGCACTTCCTCAACAACAACTTCTGCAACAACTTCTGCAACGACTTCTGCAACGACTTCTGCAGTTGTCACGGGCTCCGGCACTTCTTCGACAAGAACTTCTTCGACCTGCACCGGTTCGTCAGCCACAATCGTCACCCAGTCGGCGTGAATAAACCCGGTCCCGCCGCCCGGCAATTCAATTTCGTGCCAGCCGTCCACAGTTCGGATGAAGACGAGCTCATCACCGCGAGTCAGGCGACCGACGATCTCGGTTCCTGCCTCCGGGTTCAGGCGAATGTTTACAAAGGATTCGACCGACTCAATCGGTTTCACAGTTTCGGCAGTGATCGCCAATGGTAGCGCCAGCAAGACCAGTCCGAGCAATGCTTTCATGACCCTCTCCCTATTCGTGGGATCAAGCTCCTTTGTGACATGTTCGGCTCGAAATTGACAGTGACACTGTTCCACTTCGCCGCAGCTCTGGCCGGCACTTGCAAAACCTGAAGCTCGCTCTACATACTGTGGGCATGAAAACAAAAATAACTCCGCTTCTTGCTCTGGCTTTCTTCAGCATGACCGCCTGCACGGAGCAGCTAACACCGGTTGATCCGGCCGTATCCGTTAATCATATTGCTGATCGTTACTACGCCTGGGCACTGCAACGCAGACCCGAGCAGGCGTATTTCTCCGCCATCGACCTTGAGCACCATGACGGCTTGTTCGACAACAGCCCGACAGCACTCAGCGACGCCAGGCAGTTTGAAGATGCATTACGAGTCGAACTGGAGGCTGTCGATATTTCGACGCTCCAAGGCAGCGCGGAGTGGGTCACGGCCGTACTGCTGAAGCAGCAGTTAAGTGGCGACGTCGGTGTTCGAATATGCCGACAGGAATTGTGGAACGTGAGCCAGATGGGTGGTTGGCATTTGACCTACGGACAGGTCGCGCAATTGCAACCCGTGGAGACGCAGGAGCAACGCGACGAGGCGCTCGTCCGCTGGGCGAAATTCGCAGCCTTTGCCGACCAGGAAATCGAAAATCTGAAGTCTGGAATTGTTCAGGGTTACTCCGCACCTCAAACCGTCGTACAACGCGTCATTAAACAGGTCGACGGTGTACTGGCATTGCCCGCCGCAGACTCGCCTTACAATTCCCCGGGTGTACGCAGCGATGACGACCAATTTGCCGGCGCAATGCAACAACTGCTGCAAGACTCCATCAATCCAGCGTTACAACGCTTCAGGGATTACCTGGCGAATGAATATCTCGCAGCCGCACGCGAAGAACTGTCGATTACAGCAAATCCGGATGGACTAGCTTGCTATGAAGCGTCACTGCACTCCTACACCACCCTGGATCGCTCCGGCAAAGACGTCTACGAACTGGGCAAGAAAACCGTCGCCGATAATCGCGAGACAGTGATCAGGCTGGGTCGGTCTCTGTACGAAATCAGCGACTTCGCCGAAATCATTATCGCTGCTAAAGCCGACCCCGCGGACGGCTTCGCCGATGGCAACGAGATCCTGAGGTTTTCACAAGACATGGTGCGCCGCGCCGAGCTGGAAATGCCCAACTGGGTCGGAAACATGCCCGAGCAGCCCATCGAAGTCGTCCCGTTCCCGGAACATGAGGAAGGCACGGGCCGCTCCGCGCATTATCGACCGGGCAACGCTGATCGCCCGGGCGAGTATCGAATTCCGCTGCACAAGCCGGAGGAGCAGTCCCGTGGCAATGCCGAGGCAACGGCTTTTCATGAGGCATGGCCGGGACATCATCTGCAGGTCGCCACAGCGCAGGCCGTCGACGGCTTGCATCCGGTGACCCGGATCATCTGGTTTTCCGGGCCCGGCGAGGGTTGGGCACGGTATGCAGAAGCGCTGGCCGAAGAAATGGGGCTGTACCAGTCGGCAACCGGCCCGATATTACGGCGCGCCTGGCCGGCACGCGGCATGGTGGTCGATCCCGGCATTCATTTGTTCGGCTGGAGCCGTGAACAGGCGATCGACTTCATGTCCGAGTCCGGACGATTTCCGAGGTCCAGCGGCGACAGCATGGTGGACAGAATCGCCATCATGCCCGGCCAGTTGACAGCTTATGATTCGGGTGGCCTGGAAATTATTGCCTTGCGCCGACAGGCAGAAGAGGCGCTAGCAGAAGATTTCGATATTCGCGAATTTCACGACCGCGTTCTCGAGAACGGCACGATCCCGCTCGGCTCTCTGAGAGCGCATATCGAGGCGTGGATCGCCGAAGAGACGGCCAGGTAAGCTCGCAACGAGAATCAACCCGGTATCGAAAATTCGACGATCAAGCCCTTGTCGCGCCGATTGGCGAGTTTGATCCGTCCGCCGTGCGCTTCGACAATTTCGCGGCATAGCGGACACATTTTCGCGATATGTGCGAACATCGCCACAGGAATCGCAGCGCTTCCAAAAAATTCAAAAAATCTCGGGGAATGTCGTATGAGCATCAGTATGGACGGCCAGGTCGCCATAGTGACAGGCGCGGGCCGCGGCCTTGGACGCAGCCACGCACTGGCACTCGCCGCTCGCGGCGCCAAACTGGTCGTCAATGATTTAGGTGATGAGAATGGCGTATCGGAAAATGCCAACGCGGTGGTTGCCGAAATCGTAGCGGCCGGGGGCGAGGCGATAGCGCACGGTGCAAGTGTTGCGGATAACGCCCAGGTAGAAGACATGGTCGCAAAAACCATGGAGAAGTGGGGCCGGGTCGATATCCTGATCAACAACGCCGGCATCCTGCGCGACAAGACGTTTCAGAAGATGGCGCTGGATGATTTTCGACTCGTTATCGAAGTTCACCTGATGGGCACGGTGAATTGCACCAAGGCTGTTTGGGACATCATGCGTGAGCAGCAATACGGACGCGTCGTGTTCACGACCTCCAGCACAGGGCTGTACGGCAACTTTGGTCAAGCCAATTACGGCGCGGCGAAAATGGCTGTTGTCGGGCTCATGAACACGCTGCACCTCGAGGGCAGCAAATACAATATTCGCGTGAACTGTCTCGCGCCGGCTGCGGGTACGGCGATGACCGACGGCCTGATGCCACAGGCCGTATTCGACTTGCTGACGCCGGAATCGGTCAGCCCCGGCGTCGTCTTCCTGGCCAGCGAGAACGCGCCAAGCCGAGCCATTTTATGTGCCGGCGGTGGCAGCTTCGCAGTACACAAGAGCTTCGAAACCCAGGGTGTCAGCCTGTTACCGGACAATGTGACCGCGGAAGGCATCGCCGACGCCTGGACCGCAATCACGGACGAGCCCGGCATGCAGAATTTGCAGGCCGGCTTCGAGCAAACAACAAAGTTCGCGAAAATGGGTGCCGCAAAAATGGGCATCGACATAGGCAGCTAGATGCGGGCACTCGTATGCAATGCCTACGGATCGACCGATCACCTGCGCATCGAGGATAGTGATGATCCAGTCGCCGGCGATGGGCAGGTCATTGTCGACATCAGGGCAGCCGGTATAAATTTTCCGGATATCCTCGGGGTCGCCGGTCAGTATCAGGACAAGACGCCCCTGCCTTTCATCCCCGGCAACGAAGCGGCAGGCATCATTTCCGCGGTCGGCGAAAACGTTAGCGCATACGCCGTCGGCGACAAGGTAATTGCCGCTGTCCGTGGCGGCGCGTTTGCAGAAAAATGCGTCGCTGATACGAGCGTCGTCATGCCGCTGCCGGCAGAGTTGGATTTCGAGCAAGGCGCCGGCTACGCCGTGACTTATGGCACCAGCTATCATGCGCTCAGGCAATGCACAGAGCTAAAGGCCGGGGAAACCCTGCTGGTTCTCGGTGCGGCGGGCGGCGTCGGCAGCGCTGCCGTTGAAATTGGCAAGGCTATGGGCGCTCGCGTCATTGCTGCCGCCAGCAGCGACAAGAAACTCGCGTTTGCAAAGGAGCTTGGCGCGGACGAACTCATCAATTACAGCGAACATTCGCTGAGAGATGCCGTCAAGGCGCTAGGCGATGGCGCTGGTGTGGACGTCGTCTATGACCCGGTTGGCGGTGAGATCGCACAACAGGCGCTGCGCTGCCTGGCCTGGCACGGTCGTTATCTCGTCGTCGGATTCGCCGCCGGTGACATCCCGCAATTTCCCGCGAATATCGCCTTGCTAAAAGAAGCCAGCATCATCGGCGTCTGGTGGGGAACATGGCTCGCGAAGACGCCACAAGGCCAACTGCAGAACATGCGCGAACTCGGCGAATTGCTGCGCTCCGGCAGTCTGCGACCCAGGGTGACCGAGACCTACAATTTCGATGACTTCAAACAGGCATTTCGTGCGTTAAGCGAGCGTCGCGCTGTTGGCAAAGTCATCTTGCGAATGTCCTGACATGACGCTGCTCCTCAGCGTTTTGGCATTACTTCTTGGCCCGTGCATCTACGCACTGGGCCGACGGCAGCCAACCGCCCGGCAAATACTGGACGGCTTTATATTCATTACGGTCGCTGGTATCGCCTGCGTGTATATCATTCCCGAAGCGCTCATGAGCGGTGGCAAACTGGCAATCGCGTTTTTGCTCTTCGGGCTTGTGTTTCCAATCATCGCGGAAAAATCCTTCAGCAATTCGGCGCACAAGGCGCATGTATTCGTCGTCATGCTTGCGGCGCTCGGGCTGGTCATTCATGCAACGCTTGACGGCATCGCATTGCTGCCGAAATTCAGCGACCAGACAAGTACGCGCGAATCTTTGTTCGGTAATCAACTGGCCGTCAGTGTTATCCTGCATCGGATTCCTGTGGGCATGGCTATTTGGTGGTCGGTTAGAACGAGCTTCGGAAACAGCGCCGCGTTAGGCGCTTTCGGACTGATCGTTGCTGCAACAGCCGCCGCATACTTTTTCGGTGCGCCTATCATCGAGATTGCAGAGACCCGTAGTCTGGCGTATTTTCAGGCCTTCGTTGCCGGTTCGCTGGTTCACATCGTCGCATTTGGCGCGTCACACGATCACAATCCAAAACCCGTACCTGCCGGCAAGGAATGGGGCTACCGCGTCGGCATTTTGATTGGCATGTTTCTAATTTTTGCGGCACCGCATTTTCACTAACAAGCAATAATTCAAAAGGGAATGACAATGAAGCAGATCTCATTCATTGCAGTACTCACGCTACTGTTCGCATCGCCGCTGTTCGCGGCGGACGATGAATCCAGCGAGCCAGGCTTCAACGAGGCGACCTTCAAAGGCCTGGAATTTCGCAGCATCGGGCCGGCCTTCATGTCGGGGCGCATCGCCGACATCGTCATCGATCCAACGGACCAGAGCACCTGGTATGTCGCGGTTGGCAGCGGCGGTATCTGGAAAACAACGAACGCCGGCGTTACGTGGGAGCCGATCTTCGATGACGAGGGTTCCTACTCGATAGGTTGCCTCACGATCGATCCCAACAATCCCAACACGATCTGGGCCGGCACAGGCGAAAACGTCAGCGGCCGCCATGTTGGCTACGGCGACGGTGTGTATCGCAGTCGCGACGGCGGACAAAACTGGGAGAACATGGGCCTTGCCGCGTCAGAGCACATCGGCATGATTCGCATTGACCCGCGCGACTCCAACATTATTTTTGTCGCTGCCCAGGGGCCTCTGTGGTCCGGCGGTGGCGATCGTGGACTCTATAAGTCCACGGACGGCGGCCAGAACTGGCGCAAGGTGCTGGGCGACGGCCTCGGCAATACCGATGTGGATGACCGCTACACGGGCGTGTCTGAAGTTCACATGGATCCGCGTAATCCCGACGTCATGTATGCCGTTGCATGGCAACGCTATCGCAATGTTGCCGTCCTCATGGACGGCGGACCCGGCACCGGCATTCATAAATCAGTCGATGGCGGCGAGACCTGGCGCGAACTGACCGAGGGCCTGCCCGAGGAAGTAATGGGCAAGATCGGCTTCGCTATTTCACCGCAGCAACCCGATGTCGTCTATGCAACCATCGAATTATCGAACCGAACGGGAGGCTTCTGGCGTTCCGCCGACGGTGGTGAGTCCTGGGAAAAGCGTAACGACTATATTTCAGGCGCAACCGGCCCGCACTATTACCAGGAATTGTTCGCCAGCCCGCACCAGTTCGACCGCGTATACCAGATGGACCAGGTCCTGCACGTTACGAACGATGGTGGCGAAAACTTTGATCGGCTGGAGCACGAAACCAAGCACGTCGATCACCATGCAATGGCATTCGATCCGAACGACCCGGATTACCTGATCGTTGGCAACGACGGCGGCATCTACGAAACTTTCGATCTCGGCGCGACCTGGCGCTTCATCAACAACATGCCGATCACACAATTTTATAAAGTCGCAGTCGACTACGACGAGCCCTTCTACAATATCTACGGCGGCACTCAGGACAACAACAGTCAGGGTGGCCCGTCTCGAACGAACAACAATACCGGAATTCGCGCATCAGACTGGTTCGTTACGCTGTTTGCCGATGGCCACCAGTCCGCGGTCGACCCCAATAACCCGGACATAATTTACGCAACCTGGCAGCAGGGAAACCTCACACGATACGATCGCAAGACCGGAGAAAGCGTATATATCCGGCCGCAAGCCAAAGAAGGAGACGCACCGGATCGTTACAACTGGGACTCGCCCATCCTGATCAGTCCGCACGACTCAAAGACGCTGTACTTCGGCAGTCAACGGGTCTGGAAAAGCGATGACTACGGCGATTCATGGACAACGATCAGCGGTGACCTGACGCGCGATGAAGAGCGCACCAAACAGCCCCTGATGGGACGTACCTGGAGTTACGACGCACCCTGGGACCTCCTGGCAATGTCCACCTACAACACGATCACGTCCTTATCCGAGTCACCACTCGTTGCAGGGCTGGTCTATGTCGGCACCGACGATGGCTTGATCCAGATAAGCGAAGACGATGGCCGGACGTGGCGTCAGATCGATCGCCTGCCCGGCGTACCCGAGCGCTTTTTTGTCAATGACATCAAAGCCGATCTGCACGACCCCGACACGGTTTACGTTGTTGTCGACGACCACAAGAGCGGTGATTTTGCACCGTATATCCTGCGCAGCACTAACCGCGGTCGTTCGTGGCGCAGCATCTCCAACGACCTGCCGGAACGCCACGTATTGTGGCGCGTCGTACAGGACCATGAAAAACCCGGACTGATGTTTCTGGGCACCGAGTTTGGCGTGTTTTTCACCGTTAACGGTGGCGACAACTGGACGAAACTGTCGGGCGGAACGCCAAACATCCCGTTCCGCGATCTCGTCATTCAAACTCGCGAGAACGATCTGGTTGGCGCGACGTTTGGACGCAGTTTTTATGTCCTCGACGACTACTCGCCGCTGCGCGATGTGAGCGCGAGCATGCTGGCCAATGACAGCATGTTGTTCCCGGTACGCACAGCACGCTGGTATCTGCCCAGAAAACCACTGGGTTGTGGCGAGCCAAATTGCAGAGGCAGTCAGGGCGATGCGGGTTTTGTTGGCGAAAATCCGGCCTTTGGCGCGACGTTTACCTACTACTTGCCTGAGACGCTGCAAAACCAGAAAGACGCTCGGCGCGAGGCTGAGAAAGAGCTCGAAGCGGAGAATGAAAACGTTGCATTCGCGTCCTGGAACAGCATTCGGGCCGAGGAACTCGAAGATGAGCCCGCCATCGTTTTTACAGTGAAGAACGCGAACGGAGAAATCGTGCGCAATATCGAAGGCCCTGTTGAGGCCGGCTTCCACCGCGTCGCCTGGGACCTGCGCTATCCGGCAATAGACCCCTGGGCGCCCGAAGAAGAACGCGACGACT
>Ga0209987_10001013_pt1 | contig 15155 bp, 12 predicted proteins | sample N074metaG_FD_182134 | JGI IMG/M metagenome (GOLD analysis project Ga0209987, IMG submission 182134) | Deep subsurface microbial communities from Kermadec Trench to uncover new lineages of life (NeLLi) - N074 metaG (SPAdes) (version 2) | ecosystem: Environmental > Aquatic > Marine > Ocean trench... | reverse complement strand
TTTATGGCTTTGATACAATGGGAACTTATGCTGTATCTGCAGAAGGAGAAATTGATCCTGAAACAAACATAATAACCTTTGAGGGTACTAATTATGAACCAGCGTTTGAAAAAGAAACAAAATATCAAATGAAGTTTGATACCTCCGATAAGGATAAGATTGATTTTTCTGTTCTGTTCGAAACTCCCGATGGAAGTGATTTTTTTCCCATTATGCAGATCACAGGGATAAGAACTAAATAATTGGTTCAATATTAAATCTGATCATTATACAAACTGTTTTTATTTTTATTTTGTTCCATAAACATTTCTTATCTAAGAATTATAGGGTTATTAACTAATATTTATATCACAACTTTAAGGAGTTGAAATGGTTTCTGTAGTTTCTCTTTGGCTGCCGATATTGCTATCTGCAGTTGCAGTTTTTATAATAAGCTCAATTATTCATATGGTGCTTCAGTATCACAAGAATGATTTTGTAAAACTTCCATCCGAAGAGCCGGTAATGGATGATCTGCGTAAAGCAAACATCCCGCCTGGTGATTATCACTTCCCGCGTGCTGAGAGTATGAAGGATATGAATTCACCTGAATTTATTGAGAAGATGAAAAAGGGTCCGGTTGGTATGATAACAATGATGGAGAATGGTCCGCCAGCTATGGGGAAACAACTTTTGCTCTGGTTTATTTACAGTATAATTGTCGGAATATTTGCAGGTTATATTGCCGGAATAGAACTGGCTCCTGGTACTCATTATTTATTAGTATTCCGTATTACTGGATCTGTTGCTTTTGTGGGTTATAGTTTAGCATTATTGCAAAATAGCATCTGGTATAAACGTAATTGGGCGGCAACATTAAAGTCAATGTTTGATGGATTGATTTACGCGCTATTTACAGCAGGAATATTCGGCTGGTTGTGGCCTGCTTAAATTATAATTGAATTTTCGACTGTCACTACTAGCAGTGGCAGTCGTGTCATTTCTTCCTTATCACCCCCATTTCTATTATCTTTATAGAATTAAAAAACTTCAAGAATGATATTTATGTTTTCATCATTTAAAAATAAAATGAATTATTTGAATGGCTGGAAACCTCCAGAGACGTGGCTAAAAATAAAAACCATAGATGCCCATACTGCAGGTGAGCCGTTAAGAATCATACTCGAAGGATTGCCTGAAATAAAAGGCAGCACTATCCTTGAAAAAAGAAAATATATGAAGGAAAACTTCGATTATTTAAGAACTGCTTTAATGTTCGAACCGCGGGGGCACGCTGATATGTACGGTGCAATCATAACTGAGCCGATAAACAAGGATTCAGATTTTGGCGTATTGTTTTTACACAACGAAGGTTACAGTACAATGTGCGGGCACGGGATTATCGCCCTCACCAAAGTTTTTGTTCAAACCGGAATGATTGAAGCAATAGAACCGATAACCAAAATTAAAATTGATACTCCTGCTGGTTTAATTACCTCTTATGCACAAGTGAAAGATGGAAAAGTTGATTCAGTTTATTTTCATAATGTTCCATCTTTTGTTTTAACGACAGATCAGATTATTGATGTACAAGGAATTGGAAAAGTAAAATATGATATTGCTTTCGGTGGTGCATTCTACGCTTTTGTTAACGCCGATGAATTAGGGATCGAAATGAAAAAAGATAATTTCCGCGAGTTGATTGAAAAAGGAATGGCAATTAAAAACGCAGTGATGAAAAGCTATACGATCAAACATCCTTTTGAGGAAGACTTAAACTTTCTTTACGGAACTATCTTTTACGGAAAATCTCACAGCAAACAAGCGGATAGTAGAAATGTCTGTATTTTTGCAGATGGTGAGGTTGATCGCAGCCCAACCGGAACAGGAGTTAGTGCAAGAATGGCATTGCATTTTGCTAAAGGTGTAATCGAAATAAATCGACCTATGATAATTGAAAGTATAATCGGTACAAAGTTTACCGGAAGTGTGCATCAAGTAACGAAGTTTGGAAGTCATGATGCGGTGATACCACAAGTTGAAGGAAATGCATACATTACAGGCAGGCATGAATTTTTAATTGATCCTGAAGATCCACTCAAAGAAGGATTTATACTCCGATAGATATGACAAAAAATATTCCATTTATATCTGATGAACAGGTTAAAAAGCTGCTTCCGATGAACGAAGCAATTGAGTTGATGAAAAATGCTTTCATTCAAATTACAAATGAAACAGTAACAATTCCCCAAAGAATAAATCTCGATATGTCTGATGTGAATGCTGATTCACTTATTATGCCTGTCTATTCGTTTGAGGAAAAAAAATACGGTGTCAAAATTGTTTCTTTAAATCGAGATAATCCTTCAAAAAATCTTCCACTCATTCACGCATTGATGATTTTGTTTGATGCAGAAAATGGCAAACCTATTGCTATTTTAAATTCAGAGACTTTAACTGCTATCAGAACAGGTGCAGCTTCAGGACTCGCTACGAGAATACTTTCAAATACAAATTCAACAGTTGCAGCAATTTTCGGAGCAGGAATTCAGGCAAGGTATCAGCTTCGTGCAATGTGCGAAGTAAGAAATTTAAAAACAGTTTTATTATTCGATAAGAATCAATCAAAAACAGTATCATTTAAAGATGAGATGGAAAATGAGATTGGTATAAGCATAGATATTTGTATCGATCAACATGTGTTAAAGGATGCACAAATTATATGCACAGCAACAACTTCTTCTGTTCCTGTATTTGATGATAAATTTATTTCAGATGGTACACACATAAATGCAATTGGTTCATACCAGCCGGATAAACGTGAAATACCTTCTGCAACAGTAGCTCGTTCAAATATTTTTGTTGATAGTAGAGATGCCTGTTTAATAGAAGCGGGTGATTTGATCATTCCAAAAAATGAAGGAATTGAATTAGATGTAACTGAAATTGGAGAAGTCTTACAGAAAAAAAAATCCGGAAGATCATCTGAAGAAAAACTAACTTTTTTCAAATCTGTTGGAAATGCTGCGCAGGATTTAATCTGCGCAATTCATATCTTTAAGAAGACAAATTAATTGTGTCATTCTGAACCTGCCTGACCGCAGGCAGGCTTATTTCAGAATCTAAGCAGTTAAAAATAGATCTCCCGCTGCAAAAAAATTGGGAGAACAAAATTCAATATTTATTATAAGTACTTTCATAATGCTTATTAAAGAAAAAATTGATCAAGCCAAAGACTTATTAAACGAATTTGATATTGATTGCTGGATAACTTTTGTTCGTGAGAGCCAGATAAATGGTGATCCGACTTTGGCATTCCTCTCCCCCGCCGATGTAACGTGGCATTCGGCTTTCATAATTTCAAAAGATGGTAAAGCTCATGCAATTGTCGGTAAATATGATCAGAAAACAATTGAAGAAACAGATGCGTATGATGAAGTTGTTGGATTTGTTGAGGGAATAAAAGAACCATTTCAATCTTATATGAAAAAACTTAATCCAAAAATAATCGCGTTAAATTATTCCGAAGGAAGCGAAATTGCTGATGGCATTACGCACGGAATGTTTTTAACAATGAAGAATCTGCTGGGTGAGATCGGAATGGAAAATAGAATTACATCAGCAGAGAGATTAGTATCAGCACTTCGTGAAAGAAAATCGCAAACAGAAATTAATAATATAAAAGAAGCAATAAGAATTACAGAAGAGATTTTTAATGCAGTAACAAAATTTATCAAACCCGGGAAAACTGAAAAAGAAATTGCAGCTTTTATCAAATCCAAAGTTGAAAAACGAAACCTGGAATATGCCTGGGAACCGATGGTTTGCCCTGCTGTGTTTACTGGTCCCGAAACTGCCGGCGCCCATTACTCTCCTACGGACAGGAAAGTTGAAAAGGGTCAAATCCTGAACATGGATTTTGGTGTAAAGTTCAATGGTTATTGTTCTGACATGCAAAGAACGTTTTATATATTAAATAATGATGAAACAAAAGCGCCGGAAGATGTAATGAAAGGATTTAATACAATAGTTGATTCAATTGAACAATCAAAACAGGCAATGAAACCGGGAGTTCAGGCAGTTGAAATTGATGCTGTTGCAAGAAAGATAATCACTCAAAATGGTTACGATGAATTTCCTCATGGTTTGGGTCACCAGGTTGGCAGGTTCTCGCACGATGGCACTGCACTGCTTGGTCCACCATGGGAAAAGTATGCACAAAAACCTTTTCAGAAACTTGAAGAGAACATGGTCTTTACAATTGAACCAAGACTGCATGTTCAGGGTAGAGGAACAGCTACAGTTGAAGAGATGGTAAGAATAAATACTGATGGGGCAGAATGGCTTACCACTCCACAAAAAGAGATCATACTAATCAAGTAAATTATGGAATAATCATTAATGGCTATTAGTAGAAATTTATTATTATGGGCTTCCAATAATGAATGGATGACCGGGCATGTGCCAAATTATAAATTTGTACAGAAAGCGCTTAAAAAATTTATGCCTGGCGAAACTCCGAATGATGCAATAAATGCAGCTCGCGAACTACTTAAGCAAAATATCCCAGCTACATTTACGCACCTTGGAGAAAATATAAATGATCTGGGTGAAGCGGAAATATCCACCCAGCATTATGTTAACTTAATTGAGATAATAAATAATGAAAATTTAGATATCGAGGTTTCGCTCAAATTAACTCAAATTGGGTTTGATCTTTCTTTCGAAAAAACGTTTGAGTTTTTTAAAGAGATAACTCAAAAAGCCAAAGAATGCAACAACAATGTATTTATAGATATTGAGGATAGTTCTTATGTAGATAAAACAATTGAATTTTATAAGCGTATAAAGGAAGAATATGATAATGTAGGATTATGCTTGCAATCCTATCTCTACAGAACAATGGATGATGTAAAAGCTATGATTGATATCAATCCCTGGATCCGACTTGTTAAAGGCGCCTACAATGAACCTGATACCATAGCATTTAAAAAGAAAAGAGACACCGATGAAAATTTTTTCACGATCTCTAAATATTTTTTGGAGCAGATACAGAAAAAGGATATTAGAATTGCATTTGCTACGCACGACCTGAAATTACAGGAGCACATAAAGAATGAAGCAAAAAAGTATGATCTGCCAAATGAAGTTATTGAATTTCAAATGTTATATGGGATCAAGCAACGGGAGCAAATTAGTTTAGCTGCTAAAGGTTACAAGGTTCGAACATTAATAAGTTATGGTAATCACTGGTATCCCTGGTATATGAGACGGATTGCGGAACGCCCGGCTAATGTTGGCTTCATATTAAAAAATATATTAGGTAAATGAGTATAATTTAATATTTTATAAAGGATTAAGCTATTATGTTAAAAGGAATATATCCACCACTTACAACTCCATTTGTTAGGGATGTAGTTGCATACAATAAACTTATCGAAAACCTTAAAAAATACAACCAAAAAGGTCTATCCGGTTATGTTGTTTTGGGTTCGAATGGCGAAAGTGTTTTTCTCACTAAAAATGAAAAACTGAAATTGATATCCACAGTAAGGGAGCACATCCAAAATAAAACACTTATTGCAGGCACAGGATTGGAATCAATAAAAGAAACAATCGATTTAACAAATGAATCTGCGAAAAAAGGAGCTGATTATGCGCTTATTATTACTCCATCTTTTTATAAAACGGCTATGAACCACAAAGCATTACTTAATTACTACACCACGGTTGCTGATTCTATTTCAATTCCTCTCATTATTTACAGTGTAACAAAATTTACAAATGTAAATATTGAAATTGAAACAATCGCAAAATTAGCTGAGCATCCTAACATAATAGGAATAAAAAATAGCAGTGAAAACATTGCGGAGATAAATGCTACCATTTACAATACACCAAATGATTTCAATGTCTTGGTTGGTACGGGCTCTGTTCTTCTTTACGGATTGATTTCCGGTGCTGTTGGTGGAATACTTGCTCTGGCAAACATTGCACCTGATGAATGTATAAAAATATTCGATTTATTTAGTGAGGGGAAACTCCACGAAGCCGAGGAAATTCAAAGCAGAATGCATGCCGTTAATAAAGCTATTACAGCTACTTACGGTGTTGCTGGATTAAAAGCTTCGATGGGATTATTAGGTTATTACGGAGGACAGCCGCGAAAACCTCTTCAACCTCTTACATCATCAAAGATGAAAAAACTTAAACCGATTTTGCTAAAGGCAAAATTATTATAATAAGTATTATCGTAAATTTTTATTCAATTTGAAATCAAACATACTTTTATTAATCACCGCAATGATTTGGGGATTTGCATTTGTTGCACAACGAAGCGGAATGGAATTTGTTGGTCCCTTCACCTTTAATGCTGTTCGTTTTACACTTGGGGGAATCTCCCTCATTCCCCTTTTGCTCATCAATAGAAAAAGAAAATTTAAAAATGAACCGATCCTCCCTCTTTCATCAAACAAAATACTTTTGAAGGGCGGAATTATTGCCGGGGTCATACTCTTCTTTGGTGCATCTTTCCAGCAAGGAGGAATGGTTTACACTACTGCAGGTAAAGCAGGATTTATAACAGGACTTTACATAATTTTGGTTCCCATACTTGGAATAATGTTCAAGCAAAAAACTTCTGCTGCTATTTGGTTAGGTGCTGTTATTGCTTTAGTTGGAATGTATCTGTTAAGTGTTAACGAAAATTTGACGATTGGTTTAGGCGATTTATTAGTTTTGGCAAGTGCATTTTTTTGGGGTTTGCACGTTCTTGTTATTGGCCGCTTTTCTCCTAAAACCGATTCTATTCAATTAGCATTTTTCCAATTTATGTTATGTGCTTTTTTTAGTTTGATTGCTTCCTTAATAATTGAAACAACCATCCTTCAAAATATATTAGATGCATCTATTCCGATACTTTATGCAGGAGTTGTTTCTGTTGGAATTGCATACACACTTCAGGTAGTTGCTCAGCGTGATGCTCATCCATCACATGCTGCAATTATAATGAGTCTCGAAGCTGTGTTTGCTCTTATTGGCGGATGGATTATTTTGGATGAAAGCATTCCTTTAAGAGGATTAATTGGCTGTGGCTTAATGCTTATCGGAATTATTATATCACAAGTTGGAATAAGATTTAAAGGAAAGAAAATTTAGTGGACTATAATATATGTCATTCCAGACCCGTCTGCCGCCGAGGCAGGCTTGATCGGGAATCTTCAAACTAATGATCTTTGAGAATTCCACTAGAGTGTAAAAAACAAAATAATTTAATTCATACTAAGGGATATAGAATGAAACAATTTCGAATCAATATAATTTCGCAACTATTACTTGTAGTATTACTATCATCTATTCTTATAGCTCAATCTCAATTAGAGCATAAACTAAATTCACTTGAGGGAATTGTGAAGGTGACACAAATTGAGGGTGATTCAATTTATTCCGGAGTGTACGAAGTTTTTATTGATCAGCCCATTGATCATAATAATCCTGAAGGTGATCATTTTATTCAGAAATTTTACATTGGACACATTGATGAAGAATTGCCGGTTGTAATTGAACTGGATGGCTACTCAATGCCAAAACCAAGGTACAACGAACTGGCAGATATTTTAAACTGTAATAAAATTCAGGTTGAGCACAGATATTTTGGTGAATCAGTTCCGGATAATGCCGAGTGGAAATATTTAACCGTTGAACAGGCTGCGAATGATCATCATCATATAATTTCTTTGTTGAAAAACATTTACAAGGGGAAATGGATAAGTTCGGGAATAAGTAAAGGCGGACAATCTACAGTGTATCACCGCTATTTTTTTAATGATGATGTAGATGTTTCTGTTCCATACGTTACACCAATGAATATTGCTGAAGAAGATCCGAGGATTTATCACTTTCTTGATAATGTAGGAACGAAAGAGTGCAGAGATAAAATGATACAATTCCAGAGAGAAGTTTTAAAACGTGAAGATGAATTGCTTGAAATATTTCTCGATGATTCTGAAAAATTAGGTTATACATACAGCATAGGCAGTGATAGATTAATTTTTGAATTTGTTGTTCTTGAATATACTTTCGCATTTTGGCAATGGCAAAATAACAACTGTGATGAAATTCCCGATACAAGCGAAAGCAGCGAAAAAATCTTTAATCATCTAAAAAGGAATTCATCATTCTCTTATTTTTCAGATCAGGGAATTGCACCCATTGCACCATTCTTTTACCAGGCGTATAGTGAAATTGGTTATTATGGTTACGATATCTCACCTCTCAAGGATTTGCTGCGTGAGGTGAAAGATCCTTCAAGTAAAATTTTTATTCCCCACAATTCAAATCCACAATTTGATTGCTCTTTAATTCAGGATATAAATACCTGGGTTCAAAAGCACGGCAACAACATGCTTTTTATTTATGGCGGGAATGATACCTGGTCTGCAACTGCAGTTGAATTAACTGGAGAAACAAACTCGATAAAAATGGTTAAAGAAGGTGGCTCGCACAGAACAAGAATTAACAGCTTTTCTGATGACGAAAAGGAAATTATTTATAACACTTTGGAAGACTGGTTAGATTACAAAATTGAGAGATAATAAAACGATTATTTTAGAAGTAAGTTTTAATTGATTTTTATTCCCGGTTTGAACATAGATATACTTACAAATTATTTTAGGGATTCCCACTTAAGTGGGAATGACATAAATGTTTTGTCATTCCCGACCCGTCTGCCGCCGAGGCAGGCTTGATCGGGAATCTATCAAGCATAATTAGAAAGATTCTTCGCTTTGTTCAGAATGACAGAAAAAAAATCCCCTCTTACAAGGGGATTAAAATAATTGATAACTCTAATTGGAGTTATTTAAATGTATCCTTCGAATCAACGATGGTTACTTTCTTAACATTCAGTTTAAAGTTTTCAGTTTCTGAATCTTCACTTATTACCTCCGCAGGTAATCCTGCTTTAACTAGGTTTGAGTAGCTCATTGATGAAGTTAAATTATTCTTTAAACTTTTAGCTAGCGCTTTTGCTTCGCTTCTGTCTGTTACTATCGTGATTTTCATATTATCAATCTGAAAATATTTGTTGATGGCGTTATTAACATCATCTAATGTAAGATCGGCTAATAGTATGTCAAGTTCCTCAATATAGTTCTCCCTTCCGTACATTTTGGAATCCATTAAATAACCAAGCTGATTGGAAGGTGATTTGATATATAGTCTGATATAACTTTTTAAGAATGCTCGTGTGGCTTCAAAGTCTTCTTCAGAAATCCCGTCCTTTATCATCTTATCAATTTCTCTTAATGCCATTCTTAATGCAAAGTGAGCATGTCCAATTTTTATTCCGCTTAATTCTTCATACTGCGCTTTCAACTGCTTTGCGATTTGTACGGGTCTTATCCAAACAGCGAAGTAGTTACTTTGGCGCGGAACTCCTGGCGGTGGGAGCATATTACCTCCCCCGTTATTGTACCACTCGATATAGGAATAATTACCGTAGTTCATGGAACGCTGTTCACGTATCATCTGGTATAATCTTCCGTATGATTTTCTGTGTTCACCAAGGTACGAATTTGCAACTACCAACGCGGCAAATTCATCATCCACCCTTGTTATGTCTAAAGGATAACCTGCAAAAATGGCTGAACCGAATGCACCATCTTTAGCAATTATTTCAACTTCAATACCATTGGGCATCTCGATAACAGCCGGTGCAGGTACTTCCGGATTTGTATCGGGCAATGATGCCAGATCATTTTTCAGCTTATCTAAAAATGATGATGAATAATTACCAGCGATACCTATCATCAGATTATTTTTAGTAAAGAATTTTTTATAGTGTTCTTTTACGTCTTCCAGAGTAATCGAAGCAACCGATGCTGAGTTTCCTTCTATCATATGCTGATAGTTTGTTCCTCTGAAAAGAAAATTCTCAAGAGCTTTTTTACTGTATTCTTCATCCGATGAAGCACGAATAACCTGGTCAACATAAGCTTGTTGATTAACTTTAACTCTGTCAAAGTCAGCCTCTTCAAAGGAAGGATTTGTTATAAGTCCCATCATAATTGGATAAAAAGCCTCCAGCCAATCTTTATGAAATTGAAAAGTGAAAATTGTCACTTCTTTATCCACAGATGCTCCGTACTGTGCAGCCATCGGGTAAATCATATCCTGAATATCGCTGAATGATAGTTCACCAGTTCCGCCTTGTGTGATAAGCTGAGTTGTAGTGTAAGTTAATCCTTCTTTTCCAGCCAGATCGCTAATTGAACCGTTCGTGAACATTAGTTTAACTACTATTTTAGCTGAGTTGGATTGTTTCAGTTCAACAACTTCCTGACCCATCAAAACTCCTGATAGCAAAATTGTTATTAATAATGCTTTCATTATTCAACACCTCCCTTCTCATCGGAAGAAATTGTGGCTATTGTTAATCCATTTTCTACATAATATTTATTTGCCACCATTTTAATATCTTCGTTTGTTACTTTATCGTACATTGCATAAAGTCTGTTAATTGATTCCGGATCACCGGTTAACTGTATGTAATGGCTTATGGAACTTGCAATTGCCGAAGGATCATCAATACCCATCGCAAAGCTGTACTTAAGATTTGATTTTGTATCCTGTAGTTTCTTTTCATCAAATCCGTTGGTCTTTACATCTTCAATTGCTTTTGTAATTTCATCTCTCACGTACTGGAAATCATCCTTATTTATAAATGATGCCTGTATGTTAATCAGGTTCGGATCACGGGAGTCGCCTGCACCTCCGCCAATAAATCTAAGCTTCTGTTCTTCAACAACTAATTTTTTGTAAAGCTCTGAGCTTCGTGAAAAGAGAATTGTGTTGAGTACATCTATTGCCGGCATATCAATTTCTTTATCGTTGAAAGCCGGTCCCTTGTAAGCCATACTCATAAACGGAGGAATGGAACCATTTTGCAAATGGAATTCACGTTTACCGTTCTGTGATGGTTCAACGGGAATTTCGGAAACATAGTTTCCCCTTTCCCATCCACCAAAATATTTTTCTGCCAGATTATTTATCTGCCCTGCGTCCACATCGCCAACAACAACTATAGTACAATATTCCGGTCTGTAATAACGTTTGAAAAACTCCAATGAATAATCGTACTGATTTGGCATATCAACTATGTCATCAAAAAAGCCCATTGTAGTGTGCTTGTAAGGATGCTCATCAAATGCAGTGCTTACAAGATTCTCATACAACTGCTGATAAGGGCTTGCATAATTTTTTGTGTACTCACCCTTCACAGCACCTGCCTCCACTTTAAATTCGTGTTCCGCATAGTTCAAATTCATAAAACGGTCGGCTTCAAGTTCAAACATTTTTTCAAGATACTCAACATTACCCGTCATGTGGTAAACTGTTCTATCCAAAGATGTGTTAGCGTTTGCTCCTGCACCAGTCATCTTAAGAACTTTTTTGTACTCTTCACGCGGATATATATCCGTTCCGCGGAACATCATATGCTCAAAGAAATGTGCAAACCCTGTTACACCTTCTTCAACTTCATTCCTGGAACCAACACGCACAACAATGTAAAACGCTGCAAGTCCCGGACTGTCAAAAGGAATTGTAACAACGTTCAGATCGTTATTAAGTTTATGCTGATAAATAGGGTATGGAAGAATTTTATCTTCATTAGATGAACAGCCGTTGAACTGCACAAGTGCGAACCCAAGTAACAGCAAATAGGGAATATTCCTAATCACCTGATTACTCCTGTTAATGATTAATATTTGCTTTAAATTAGGATACAAACTTAAAGGATTGAATCCATCCAGACAAGAGAGAAAGATGTAGGTTTTAAAAAGATATGAAGAAATTATTTACCATTCTGATGGATCATAGATGAGTTAATAGTATAATATTGAATTGAGGGGAGATTTGAAAAAAATATCATTGAGTGAAAATGAAAATGTACTGGTCTAATATTTAAAATAATAAAGACCGTATATAAACGGTCTTCTTATTTGAGGCCCTCACCTCAATATTTTATTCCTCTAACAAACAAAGGAGAATAAAATTAATTTTTATAGTCGAATTTAGAATTTGATTTCATAATGGACAAAACATTTATGGCTATATATATTGTTAAACCTAAAACAATTAAGCCGATCAAATAGATAAGAATCATAGCAAGCATCCTTTCATAATTTATATTACAACTATACAAGCACTGTGCCAATCTTATAATTCTTTTTACAATATTTTTTTCAAGATTATTTTTTAAAATGAGTTTCATTAAAATAAATTGTATTGAAATGAAACGAATCCCAATGTGTGGGGACTAGTTCCACTTTAACTTGGGCACTTAGTTTTGGACTATCATTTGCTATGATAATAGTTTCGAAATTTTTAAGTTTACTATACATTTAATCATTGAAAAAAATACAGAGGCAAAGTCAGACCATTTGGTGCATTTACTGTTATAGCGAAATTATTTGATGTAAAAGGAAGCATCATTCAGCGATGAATGGTTAGCCTCTCTAACCTTTATATATCAGAATCGGCGAGCGAGATGCTATACCAAAGTATAAGGACTTATAAAAGAGATCAGACATTCTAATTCATTAAACATTTTTTTATGAACTAGAATTAACAATAGGAACTAAGAATGAGCTTAATTTATTTTCTCTATTTTTTAATCGTTACGCCAGTCTTCAATCCCCCGGCAGACTGGGATGCATATATTAATGAGAAATGGGGAGGCACATACAACCCGTTCATTCATCTCGATTTAGGTTACGGCTTTCCTGGTCAAGAATCATTTGTCAGTACATTCTCAAGTATTGGTACTGTCGATTTAAAAATGGGATATACAACGTATGATAAATCCCAGAGTTATGTTTACAAACTTGATGAAAAATATCTATTTGGAAAATATGCTTCTTCGGATATGGGTGAAAAAATTAATCCTCTTACCGATATTGATGAGAGTGCTATAAACACAACAAGCTGGAGTTTTGGTGTAGGAGAAAAAGTTGGTTACGGATGGAAAGTCGGACCATTTTCACTAATTCCATTCAACCAAAACCAACTTGTACTTTCCGGTTTGAGATTTACTTATCCCAATTCTATTTTACAGAGTGATGCAGAATTTCTGAAACGATTAGAAGGAGATACAAGATTCGGTGTTTCAACTGAGGGTGGTGCAGAATTTTATGTTGCAAGAGCAATTGCCGTTACTGCCAGCTTTGAAGGTACGGTTGTATTTCCAAGATTTGTATTCGTTCAATGGCTCGGCAGTTATGCAGCCCAATCCATTAGCAATACTTTGGTCTCATACTTTTCTGAAAGCATTGTAAAATCATCTCCACTACTGGGACCAATAATGTACCTGATTCTTAAAAATGCCATATCGTTCGCATGGTATTATGCTATTAAGCGTGAGCAGTACTGGCCTTTGCCTTCTGAAACTCCTTTTACAATGGAAACTATTAAAATAAGTGCTTCTATAACATTTTAGGCTTTTTTTGTTTCTAGATGTGCTGAAAATACATAGCGAAAAAACCTTTTAAATCACTTTAAGGGAAGTAATACTGATTTATTAACTACCAGGAACTAACACAATGATCAACAATATAGTTCAACCAATAAAATTATGATAAAGTTTATTTTTCCAATAGCAGTTTTATTATTAACAGTAAATAATTATGCACAACCCTCAGACTGGGATAAATATATCAATTGGGCGTGGGGAGGTAATTTTAGTCCTTTCATTAAAGCAGATGTTGGATATGGATTTCCCGGTCAAGAAAATTTTACAAATAGTTTTTCGAGCATTGGTAATGCAAATGTAGAGTTTGGATATACAGAATTAAAAAAGTTTCAAGATTTCGTTCAGAAACTAGATGAACGATACATATTCGGTTCATATTTCTCTTCCGACATGAATGTGTTTGGCAAGTCAGAACCAGGTGACGTTGATACAAAAGGCTGGCAAATTGGTATCGGTCAAAACATCGGGTACGGATATGAAATCGGACCCTTCTCATTAATACCTTATAACAAAAACCAATTTACTCTTACAAATTTAGAATTCACAGGGCGAGACTCATTAACTCAAAACGATATTGACATTTTAACAAGGTTAGAGGGAGATCAAAGATTTGGTATTTCAACAGAAGGCGGTTTAAAACTCTACGTTGCAAAATCGATTTCAATCACCACTTCAATTGAAGGAGCAGTTGTATTTCCAAGATTCGTAGTTATACACTGGGTTGGGAGTTTTGCAATGCAGGCTCTTAGTGTTAACCTTGTGTCGTTATTTTCAGAAAGTATTATTAAGTCCTCTCCGATCTTTGGACCGATAATGTATATGATTTTAAAGAACGCAGTAACATTCGCCTGGTATTATGCTCTAAAAAGCGAGCAGTACTGGCCTTTTTCTTCAGAGACACCATTTACAATGGAAACTTTTAAGATTGGGGCATCCATTACTTTTTGATATTTTTCTGAAGAAAATTTTATATTTTTTTTAAGTTCCTGCCTTAGTGGGGATAAATTCAATCACTTATTTATCATTGCATCTATTGAATCAATCACAGTACGAAAAAAATATATCTAATAAACTTCTGAGTAATTATTATGTTAATCAATTCATTTTTCGATTAATTTTTAGTTTATTAATATTCACATCTATTCATTCAATCTGCTTTGCCCAATCTCCTTACAAACTTGATACGAAAAAAGAAAGTATTATTTTCGGGAGCGCCATCGGGTTAGCCGTAATTAGTCTGACAATAAATGATGATATTCTGCCTTTTACCCAGGATGAAATCAATACACTTAACAGGAAAGACGTCAACAAGTTTGATAGGGGTGCTACTTATAATTGGTCACCAGCTTCAGGAAACGCCAGCGATATATTTGCAGCAGCATTAATTCTTTCACCTGCTCTTCTTACTTTTTCGGACGAAGTAAGAAATGATTTTACACCGGTGTTAACCATGTACTTTCAAACGCTGATACTTGCAGGAACATTACCCTTAACATTAAAGGGAATAACACAGCGTACCCGACCGTTTGCATATAATGAAGATGCTCCGTTAGAAGAGAAAGAAACACAAAACGCTAAAAGATCTTTTTTCAGCGGTCATACCTCAGTAGCATTTGCAATGGCTGTTTTCCTCTCAACGGTTTAC
>Ga0209987_10001006_pt1 | contig 15195 bp, 14 predicted proteins | sample N074metaG_FD_182134 | JGI IMG/M metagenome (GOLD analysis project Ga0209987, IMG submission 182134) | Deep subsurface microbial communities from Kermadec Trench to uncover new lineages of life (NeLLi) - N074 metaG (SPAdes) (version 2) | ecosystem: Environmental > Aquatic > Marine > Ocean trench... | reverse complement strand
GGGCAGGGTGCCTTCAGCTTAGCGCACGGCGTGGCCGGAGCCCCGTCGCGACGCTCTTTGTTGTCACCAGCCGAGAATATCCGGGCGGGCGCATTCTTCGAGGCGCCCGGGCTCACGACGCCGTCGGGCTTTCGTGCTTCACAGCCGGCGGCACAGAACCTGTCCAGACTCCCCTTCTGGCCCGGCATCGAGCTGCAGACGCCCTCCTTCGCTTGCGTTTGGCCGGCGGGCGTCTGGGCGATCGCCGGTGCCTGTAACAGGACCCCCGCCGCAATCGTCGATAGTGCGGCACTGAATAGCGTTTTCATTATTCCCTCCGTTGCGTCGTTGAAACGCTTCGGCAGCCCGGCTGTCTGCGTGTAGACCCGTAGCTTTCTGCCCCCGTCTTAAGGCGGGTTTAGCTTTATCGTTGTCGTGACCGTAAGGATACCGCAACGCGCCGGCCCTTCGGGGACTTTATGTTAAGTGTGAGGAAATTCTTATAACATACTTTTTTATATGATGATAAGACCGGACCTAAAGGTGACTGGCCCGGCGTTGAGCCTCAACGATCTGCGCGCCGGTCATCCGAGTGCTGAGCGCGTCCATGGCACGGCCAGCCGCGTCGAAAATCCGAACCTCACCCGCCGAATTGCCGGCCGCAGCCGCATACCATTTATAGGACTCAACGAGATCCTGTGGCAGCCCACGGCCCCATTCGCGCGCGGCGCCCAATGACAGCAACGCATCCAAGAAATATGCGTTGGATCTATCGCCCGTGACCGATCTCTCGGTCCACGCATACGCCTCGCGATAATTCTGCACGACCCCGCGGCCATCTCGATAGTAGGTCCCTAATAAGTACTGCGCGTCCGCATTTCCGCCACGCGCTGCTTCTATCATCCATCCCGCTCCAAGATGAAAGTTCTGCTCCAGTTCTCTGCCACTGTCATAAGCAAGCGCAACAACTAACTGGGCCCCGGTATGTCCGCGAACGGCCGCATCGCTCAACCAAACGACGCCCATGCCTACATCTCTCTCGACGCCGTTTCCATCCCAGTACAGCAAGCCGAGGTAGTAGCTTGCGTTGACATCACCAGCCCGCGCTGCCGCTAGCAGCTCCGTGTATGCGATCTCATAGTCGCCTCTAACGTACGCGTCGTAGCCTTCAGCGAGCCCGGCGGTGACCACACGGACTTGCAACAACATCGCGACAGCTATGAATGCGGCCAATCCAATACGACTACTGCTAACGTTTTCTGTGTTCATGATCGATGTCCTGAAGTTTTGTATTAGAAGTTGCGCTAATCGGAAACCCCTGTCACGTGGATCTGAACGGCACCAGTGGTTCAAAGAGGGAGCCGTCGCCATTCCGCTTGTTTCGGGTTCGGCCATCACGCTTGCGGGGAGGTGCACTCGCTTCTACAGCGAATTCCTGCCGGTCGCCAAGCATCTCTTCGACGACTGCCTCGTCAATGATCTTACGACCGCTAGTGAACCCATAGACAAGAGACATATCGCATAACGTATTGATAGTTCTAGGGATTCCTCCGCTTTCCTCCCAGATTCTGGTGATGGCCGCAGTCGAGAATATCTTCGGGTGCCCCCCTGCAACCATTACACGATGACGAATGTATTCTCCGCTCTCGCCTCGGGACAGCGGACCCAGGCGATAGTAGGTCGAGACGCGTTGATTGAGCTGACGGAACTCCGGTTGCTTGAGCGTTTCCCTAAACTCGGGCTGCCCGATGAGGATCATCTGCAGTAAGGTATCGCTCGCGTTGACGTTCGAGAGCATCCTTAGGTTCTCTAGCGCCTTTTTCGCCAGATTCTGCGCCTCGTCGACGATCAGCAGCGTGACGCGGCCTTTTTCACGCTCTTCGACGAGAAACTCCGTGAATCGGTCGTACATCTTCACGGTGCTCATCTTGTCGTAAGGCAACGCGTAGGCACGGAGCATCCACGGCAACAGTCGCACGACTCGACTGTCGGTGAAGTTGATGACGCCGACGGTGAAGTCTTCACCGACCTCGCTTAGCAATTGATTGATCAGCGTCGTCTTACCAGCTCCTACGTCTCCGGTGATGATCGTAAAGGTGTGACGGTTAATGAGGCTGTACTTCAACAGCGTCAGCGCCATGAGGTGCTGGCGAGACAGGAACAAATACCGCCGGTCCGGGAGGAGTGAGAAGGGACTTTCCTTCAAGCCATAAAACTGCTCGTACATCGTGTCTTCCCCTTAAACTTCCGCGAGGCCGCTGTTACTGACGGCTCCTTGGTGACAGAGCCTCACGCTGTGACCTCAACTCTGTTCAGCACAGTGCCCAAGAGCTGTGACTTGCCGATCATCGCGATCGCCTTTCGCAGGTGCGCTTCGCTCGTCACCGTGTCCTCCACGACCAGTAGTGTGCCGTCCACGAGGGAGGCGTACGTGAGCGCGCTCGCGGCGCTCGTTATGGAGGGTAAATCGGCGATGATGAGACGATCTGGATCGTCTTTCTTGATCTTGGCCAATAGTTTACGCAGGCTGTCCGACCGCAGGATCTGCGTTGCGTTGTGAGTCACGCCCCTGACCGGCAACACCGCGAGACCGTCGATCGCGGGTTCGAATACGGCTTCGCTCAACGCGATGCCTTCGAACAAGCAGTCCTCTAACCCCAACTTCGGTTGATATTCGAAGTATTGGTGGACGCTCGGGTGCATCAGGTCGAGATCCAGAAGAAGAACCTCGCGCGAAGCCTGAGTTGCGAGAGCGATCGATAGATTGATGGCCGTCAGTGTCTTGCCGACTCCGGTGGCAGGACTGGTCACCCCGACCGATACCCAATCGTTCTCGGTCATCTGCCCGACGACGTTCGCCTGTAAGACGCTATAGGCTTCTCGATGTTTACTGGTCTTAATCGCGGCGACCAGCCGGTTCCGCGCGAACGCGTCCTGTGTCATCGGAACGAACGAGAGACGCTCGCGCAGAGATTTCTTCGCCGAGACGGAGGGCCGTTCCTGTCGTCGGCGCGCCCCCGACGCGTGGACCGCCGGCCGACCGGGCGGCGCCCACTTCTGCTCGAGTGCGCGTTCCATGGCTTGGCGGACTCGTTCCATCGCGGAATACCGTCAACTCACCCGCGCTCGCGGGAGCGAAGGCTCGGGAATTATCGGGATCTCAGCCAGCGGCAACTTCCCATGAATGGCGACGATGGACCGGGTGCCTAGCACCCGCCGATCGACACGCTCCACCGCCACGACGACCGCGCCGATACAGAGCAGGCCGAGCAACATGCCGGCAGAAACGATCGTAACTGTGCGGGTCGCCGCCACGCGCTGTGGAACGTGAGGAGGCGCGGAAAGCAGCATGGGGGGCGAGCGACGTTGCACGAGAACGTCGTACTCGTACTTCAGCGCCCGTCGATCCTCCAGAGCGGCCGCGTGCCTCACCTCGGCTGCGGCCAGATCTTCTCCGACCGCTCGAGACTGCTGTACCAGCAACAGAGTGCGGGCTGCGCGGCCTTGGAGATCGGCGACTTGCACGCGCATGGCGTCTCGCGCCGACTGAAGCTCATTGAGCTGCGCCCGAAGATGTCGTTCGTCCCGACCCAGCCCTTCGATATATCGGGTCTCTCCGGCGGACAACCCGACCGTATTCAGGCCTTCGACGGTGCCCTCCAGATTGGATACGGTATTAGCCAAACGAACGACGTCCGGAAAATCGAGCGCGTGTAGCTGTTGCAATCGGTTGTATTCCGCTTGAGCGGTCCGCAGCTCCTGAACCGCCGTGTCCGCCACACGCTCGAGTTCCGTTCTGACCGCCGTCGTCTCCGCATCGAGTCTGAGCACGTCAGGATGGCCGGGGCCGTAGCGCCCTCTGAGCATCGCGAGCATCGTCTGCAGCGCGGCTAGGCGCTCGGACGTCGGGCGTCCCGGCTCGCTGACTTCTCTGCGTAGCGCGCCGCGCGGATCGAGTTCTCGAAGGGCGCCGTCAACGGTCACGCTACGGTTTTGAAGACGCTGAATCTGTATTTCGAGTTGCATCAACTCGTCCTCTGCGAGCGCCGCGGCCCGGGTTTCGACAGCCGTTCCTTCCTCCGAGGCGCTTGAGTCCTCCTGCCTGAACTCGGCGATAGTCCCCTCCAGCAGCCGGACTGCCGACGACCGTTGCTCGACGACGGCCTCGAGGGCCGCTAGCTCCTGAGCCAGCTCCGACGTCGCCGCACCGCTGCTGGCCTGTGCATACAACGCCAATAACGACTCGAGCGTCGCCGCAGCGACACGCGGATCCGGATCCTCGACGGAAACCGAGAAGATCACAGAGACGAGACTCGGGTCACCCGCGGTCCCATCGACGAGCGATACTCCGATCACGCCGGCAACGGCTCGATCGCGAAGTACGGCAGCACGGACCGCAGGCGTAACGGTCGCCTGCGTGCCCGCAGACGATGTAGCTCCTGCGAGGATCCCGTCCACGTCGAGTCGCTGGAGCACCTCGGCGTGCCTCGCCGCGACGCGTTCCCGCGCGTAGCGCGTCAGCGCTGCGCTATCTACGTCCGTTCCGACAACCGGCTCATCGATCGACAGCGTGGCAGTCGCACGGTAGTTCGGCTGAACTCGCTGGACGACTACGGCCGTCAGTGTCGCGATGACTAGTGCCGTCGCGAGTAGCCAACGGAACCGTCGACGCAAGACGATGAGGCACCGCGCGATCAAAGCTAACCCTCGACGGCGACCGGGACAGCGATCAGATATCGCGAACGAACCCAGCCGACCGCCCGAGTCGAGCCGGCTCCGTTGGCATAGGAGATATAAGACCATCCTTGCGAATCGCTGATTACCTCAACCCGGTCACCGAACTGGAGAGAGCCCACCACCGCGGCGTCGACGCTACCCGAGCCGCGAACGTTCAAACCCGCCGGCATCACCACCCGGATCGCATTAGCCGGCGTCTCCGCCTGCCCGGCGAATCGCGTGAGGCTCAGGCCGTTGGGACGAATGCCCTGATACACGCCTTCACTGCGCATTCTGGCGCGGACGACGTCCAAGTTACCGTTCGCGGCCTCGTAATACATCGGTGAGAGGCGTACCGCTTCGCTGAGGAGCTGTTCCGCGTCCGCAAGATCACCGTTCTGCAGGGCAAGATAGCCCACATCGTTGTACGCAGTCGCTTTATCCGTCGCCCGGCTTAGGATATTCACCGCATCCGCATACCAACCTTGCCGTGCGTAGACGACCCCGAGATTCGACCACGCGGGCGCATAGTCCGTACGAAGCCCTGTCGCTCGATAGAAATCGCGTGCCGCCTGCTCGAGATCGCCGGACAGATAGTGCGAGTAACCGACGTTGTTCAGAATCATCGGCGAGGTCGAATTGATGGCCATCGCGGTCTGATAATGCTCGATCGCGGCTGCGTGGTCGTTGTCGCGGTCCGCCAGGATGCCGAGCGCGTTATGCGACCGCCAGCGCTGCGGGTCGAGCGTTACTGCCGCAACGAGGTGATCGCGCGCTTGATCCATTGCCTGCAACGCCATCAGCTCGAGCCCAGCGCCTTCTTGCCCACCGGCATGCTCCGGATCCAGCGCAACGACACTGAGATAAGCCCTTAGGGCCTGCTCGGTCCTTCCGATGTGGGTACAGATGGCTCCAACTCGAAACCAAACCTCGGGGTCCGGCGTCTCTTGAGCGCTGATCGCGAGAAGGTAATGCGTCAGCGCCGACTCGTAATCTCGACGGCGTGCCGCGTTGTCACCTGCCAGCACCGGATCGTCCGTGATGGCAAACCCGTCGGTACCGGCCGACGACGGTGTCGTCGCGCAGGCGGATAAGCCTAGCGCAATGAGGGCGAGACTCGCGAAGCATAGTGAATGTTTGGTCTTGTGTTTCAACGGCTGACCTACTCGAGACTGCCGAATACCTGAATGAGCCCGATGACGGCCGGGCCGATTGCGATGACGAAGAAGCCAGGGAACATAAAGAAAATGAGAGGGAAGATGAGCTTGGTGGCCATCTTCGCGGCTTCTTCTTCGGCTCTCTGGGTACGCATGTCGCGAAATTCCTCAGAGTAGACACGTAGAGACTCGGCGACGCTGGTACCGAAACGCAGTGTCTGCACAAGCAGGCTCACGAGGCCCTTGATGTCGTCGAGACCCGTTCTATTGGCTAGGTTCTTGAGCGAGACGACCCTGTCGACACCGGCGCGAATCTCCGCGTTAACGAGCGCCAGCTCCATCGCGAGCTCGGGGTGACTCACGGTCAGCTCATCGGCAACGCGCTGAATGGCCTGTGACAGGCCCAGACCCGCTTCGACGCACACGACGAGCATGTCCAGCGCGTCCGGGAAGCCCTGGCGCAGCTTCTTCAACCGTTTTTCCAGCAGGCGGTCCAATACCATGCTCGGAATGCCCAATCCGGCTGCACTCATGACTAACGCACCAACGAGTTCACGCCCCGAACTTAGCTGCGGGAACCAGCGGGCACTAAACAAGAAGAGCACCGGCAATACAATCGCCGCCACTATCTTGATCGAGTAGTAGGTCTGAATCGCGGTCGGCGAACGAAACCCGGCATGAACCATTCGGGCGGAGATCTTGCTTCGATCGATTTCTTTCTGCGGCAGGATGTACCGAGACACCGGTCCCATCATCGTATTGATGAAGACCAGCGTCCGGCCTTTCTCCGCAGCTTTGGTCGTCTGCCGAGTGCTACCCAGCCGCCGCCGAATCGGATCGGTTGCTGCAAGAAAAATATACCCGAGCCCAAGACCGAACACGACGAACGTACCGGCCACCACGAAGATGACGACAACCCGCAGTGCCTCCGGATCGGCAATTAGAGCATCAAGAACTGTGATTAAGCGATCCATACTGAACCCCTAGGCCTCGACACGAATGATGCGGCGAATAAAGAAGACACCGATCGCTGCCCAAACGACGGCGAACGCTACTACTCGCCGACCGAAGGGATCTTCGAACAACATCGGCAGATAATCCGGACTGGACGTCATCATGGCGGCGACCAGGAACAGAGGCACGAGCGCCAATATCCAGGCCGACATCCGTCCCTCGGCGGAAAGCGTGCGGATTCGACGCTGAAACCGAAAACGCCCGCGTATGACCTTGGCGATCTGCTCCAGAATCTCCGCGAGATTACCACCGCTCTCCTTTTGCACGAGTATTGCGGTGACCAGAGCCATTACGGTGACGCTGGGCACTCTTGCCAGCAATCCCAGCATGGCTCTGCGCACGTCGCTGCCGTAGTTGATGTCCGCGAATGTCTGGCTGAATTCCCCGGCTATCGGATCTTCCATATCCTCCGCTACCAATCTGAGCGTAGCGTTGAAAGGATGACCCGCCATCAGCGCGCGGCGCATGACGTCGACCGCATCCGGAAGCTGTTCCTCGAATTTGGAGAACCTTTGGGAACGATCGCGAGAGATCTTCACGAACGGCAGCCACAGACCGATCACGCCGGCGCTGAGCGCCGCTATCGGCATACGCGTTAATGTCCAGGTCACGATCGCAGCCGCGATACCGATCAAGACAGCGAGCAACACGAGCCGGTAAGCCAGTATCTGATGCCCGCCCTGCTCGATAACGCATCGCAGCGACGTCAGCGCCGGTATCGCTTCCAGTTGCCGCTCTAACGGCGACAGCTTGCGCAGATATCGCTCTCGCAACAGCGATGCAACACTGTCTTCCGAAGAGGCTTCCTCGATCTCCTCGACACGTCTCTTGAGCCGTTTTCTCGCCTGGCGCGTGTCGCCGAACGCAGGGATGATCATCCCCTGCGACAACAGAAAGACGGCAGCGAACACCAGGCCGATATAGATCAGTACATTGTCTTCCAGCATGGGCTTACTCCTTTACGTCCATCCAGCTCGGCTCAAAGCTCTCGACCGGTATCTCAATACCCTTACGAGCCAGTTTCTTATGGAAGGACGGAATCACGCCCGTCGCACGTAAGCTTCCGAGTACATTCCCTTCCGCATCCAGTCCCTGGCGCTCGAAGGTGAACAGCTCGGACATCGTAATGATGTCTCCTTCCATGCCGTCAATCTCCTGAAGACTGGTCAGCTGGCGGTGTCCATCCTCTTGGCGTTCAATCTGAACGACGACGTCGATCGCGGAAGAAATCTGAGCACGCAAGGTCTTCATAGGAAAATTGATGCCGGTCATCGAGACCATCGTTTCGACGCGACTGAGCGCATCTCGCGCAGAATTAGCATGGATCGTGGTCAGCGAACCGTCGTGGCCCGTGTTCATGGCCTGCAGCATATCGAGTGCCTCGGCGCCGCGAACCTCGCCGACGATGATGCGCTCCGGCCGCATACGTAGACTGTTCTTGACCAGATCTCTCGCCGTTATCTCACCTTTATTCTCGATATTCGGCGGCCGAGTCTCGAGGCGCACGACATGGGGCTGTTGCAACTGCAGCTCCGCGGAGTCCTCGATGGTTACGATGCGTTCATCGACCGGAATAAACCCGGAGAGAACGTTCAGCATTGTCGTCTTTCCGGAACCCGTACCACCGGAGACAAGTACGTTTAGCCGTCCAACGACTATCGCTTCAAGAACGACTGCGATCTCCTTGGTGACCGAACCGAACTCAATCAGTTTCTCCATCGTTAACATGTCCGCAGAGAAGCGACGAATCGACAGCGTCGGGCCGTCGAGTGCCAGCGGCGGAATGATGGCGTTCACTCGGGACCCATCCTTCAGGCGGGCATCGACCATAGGGGAAGACTCATCGATTCTACGGCCGACCCCTGAGACGATACGGTCGATGATATTCATCAAATGCCGATCGTCTTTAAAAGTTACGTCGGTGAGTTCGAGCTTGCCGCGGCGCTCAACATAGATCTGTTTAGGTCCGTTGACCAAGATATCCGAGATGGTCGAGTCTTTAAGCAGCAATTCCAGCGGACCAAGGCCCAGGACCTCATCTTCGATGCGCTGTATGACGCGAGTCCGTTGGTCGGCGTTCAACAGCGCGGATTCATCCTGCATGAGCCGTTGACAGATGTCGCGGATCTGTTTTCGAGCCTCAATCGCCTCCATGCTGCCGATCAGAGAGAGATCCATGACCGTGAGCAGCTTAGAGTGGATCCGCTCTTTCCACTCACTCTCCAGCTTCGACAGCGCGGTATCGGAATCCGCCGACATACTGATATCACTCGCACCGGCGCGACCAGGTGTCGCGTTCGTTGGGCGCGCGGGTCTCTCTTCGATTACTGAAGCCATATCCTCTCTCTATCCGGCCATACCACGCAGCCTTGTAATGAAAGTCTTGGAAGTAGTGACCGTGCGCCCATCGACGAGCTCTTCCAGACGCAAAAGAGCCTTAGTCACGGACGACCTGCGCGCCTGGTCGTATATCGGCACACCAATGTTGACGCTCTCGGCGACGGCCTGAAAATCGTTCGGCACCAGTATGGGCGTTTTACCGTGTAGCGCTTGCTCGATATCCGTAAGCTGGACGGAAGCATTCTTCAAGTAGCGATTCACGATGATCGTGAGACGATCTGCCGGAATCGCAAGCTCCTTCGTCAGGATGTCATACATACGGACCGCGTCGTGTAAACCCGGCACGGACTGCTGCATGACCAGGACGATCTTATCTGCGCGCTCCAGCGTGAGCGCGCCGAGCTGATCGATCTGCCTGGGCAGATCGACGATAACGCGCTCATAATTTCCAGAGAGCAGAGCGAGTACGCTCTCGAACCCATCCAGCATGAGCTCCTGATGAAAATCGACGCCGACATTCAGCGCAGCCAAGACCGATAGTCCGGACTCGTGTTTTGTCATGTAGGCCTCGATCGCAATTTCGTCGAGATCACTGGCGACATCCAGCGCCTCGAGGAGGCCGCGTTTCGGCTTGAGATCGAGATACTGCGGCAAATTACCGAATCGAAGATCGAGGTCCACGAGTACGGTCCGCCGGTTTGAGATCACCGTAAGAAGATGCGCGACATTAGTCGCGAGGAATGTGGCCCCGGAGCCACCCTTTACGTTGATGAACGCAGTGAGTGCAGTCAGTGCGTTCTTCCTTGACGGCTTGGATTCGGTCGCCAACCGCATCACTGTGGCTAGAAGATCCTCCTCGACGATAGGCTCAGAGAGGAAGTCCCGTGCCCCGGCTTGCATCGCGGCGCGCATGATCTGCGGGTCGCTGCCATCGCCGATGACGATGAGCGGCGGACGTTCGTCGAGCGTATAGCGGCCAAGCGCTTCGAACTCCTCCCTCGAGTCGGGGCCGATTTGCAACAACAAAAGGTCCGGAAAAGTTACGACACCCTTCAGGGGATCGGACGAGCCGTTTCTGATAATGTGCGTCTGAACTTCAAGATCGCTGGCATCGCTAAGACAGTCGCGCAGTCGAGTCGCAGCGTCCTCGGAGTGGCTGACTATCAAGACTTGAAGTCTACTCGGCATGATGATTTCCCTGTGCTGTTGTCATCATCAACATGGGGAAAATCCTCCGGGCCATACGCCGAGACTCTCTGCCGGTATCGCCGTGGCAAAATTCGGCGTTGTAAAAGTTCGCGTGAACAGCGGAATGATCAGCTGATGCGTGAATCCTGCTATCGAGACACGGACGAATTGAATGAAACCAAAGCTACCTACCGGGTCGCCAAGGACGTTGCCGCCCTGATCTAGGTACTCGACGACCACGTTACCTGTCGTCAGTCCTGGCACCAGGCTGCTAGCTGCTCCGCCGCCGGACGGGTTGAACACCGTGATCTCCGCGATCGCCGGATCGTTGAGCTGGCAGACGGCGGCGACGCGTGCGCCGCGTCGGGTCGCTTCGTTCAACGCATTAAAGACGAAGAACACACGCGCGATCTCGATAACACCAAATAATAAGACCATTACGACGAGCCCGACGATAGCTACTTCGACTGTCGTTGTTCCTTGTTGCCGTCGCATCTTACAAGGCCCTCATTGTGATGGCCGCCTGCAGGTTGTAGCCGTTCGTCGCGGTATTCCCGCCGTAGAAGAACCCGGGTACGAAAACAAAGATCGACGCATACGGATAGATGACGGAGAGAGTCACATTGCCGGCGCCGACGTTAGCCACCGTCACGGCGCCAGTAGTCAACCCTGGAAGGATCGCGCTCCCGGTGCCGGCAGTATTGCCATACACGACGAGATTCTGTGCCTGGGCCATCACGGTACCGTTAATACTGACGACGCCGGTAGAGCCCACCAACGCGTTTGCCGCAACGTAACGAACCCCGTCACGAACAGACTTGGTCAGCGTGTTGTACTGCAGGAACGCGCGTCCGAACTCCGCTGTCGCCATGATCAATATCAGCCAGATTGGCAAGACGATGATGAACTCGATAATCGCGACACCCTTGCTCCGGAAGAGTATGTTGTTTGCACTGTATCTCTTCATGCCTGTGCCCTAGGACGCCGGAGCAGTCTCATCCTTGTAAAGTTGAATGATGTAAGGTCCGGGGCCGGTGATCGGGGCCGGGCCTGGCCGGCCCGTGATCGGACAACCATCGCCGATGAACTGGCCGTAGACTTGGGACTCGTTCCCCTTTTGCACGGCGGGCTGTAACAGGTAATAACAGAGGAACCCAAGAATCGGCACGTCACCCTGGCCGTTCGTCGTACCGGAGCAGTCGCCGATCGGTACCGCGAGTATGCGGCGGTTGAACACGCCGGTGCCGTTGTCCTCGACCGGATAATAGTCGTAGCTATGGGTTGTGATCGCGGCCTGGTAGTCCGAGAAGTTGTGGAAAGTGTATTCGTCCGGGTTCTCGGGCAGCGCCGCGTTGTCATAGCAAATCTTATCGCTGCCATCTCCGCCGACTGGAGGGCAATCTTCGTAGGTCAACGGCGGCGTCGGCGCCCCGACGACGACATCCGGCGGATATTCCGATTCCGTGCCGTTCATCGGCCCGGAGTAGATGCCAAAGCGCGTGTTGAGGCCCTGGACGACCGGACCGACCGTATTACCCGGCTCCGTAGGGATCGAATCACCCGTCGTCAGACAACCCGCGTAGTTTCCGGCCATGGCCTCGCGCACGTCGGCCCCACCCTGACCGCCACCCAGCCTGATCAGTTGGAAATTGCCTGGCCCGATGTCGAAGCTGTTCGTTGAGGATTTCATCACATTGGCCTCACCCATCGTATAGCCGTAGTACTCCGTCGCAGGCAGGTCGGGCGTGCCGCACATCATCATGGGCGCGATATTGCAGGCGGTACCGATCGTCGGGCTCGGGCCGGCCACGGCTGACGCACCGACGACCAACTCGTTGACCCCCATGACTGGAATGAACCAGCCCGGTAACCTCAAGTTCGTGGCGGTCACGTTCACATACCTCGCGGGCGTCGTACCCGGCACGAATGGATGCAGCGTGGTCGAGAATTGAACCGAAACCGTGAGCTGACCGCCCGAGTAGGAAGCCGCGATCTCGGCATTGCCCGTTCCCAACGTATTGGTCAAGAACATGGCCAATGCTTCCGCCGTCGCGAGTACCGTGTCGTCGGTCTGGTCCAGGGTCTTAGCCGCACTCAACGCCGCGGCGTCTACGGTATTCTGCAGGCGCGTCTTGTTCAGCATGCCGTGGGCGCCGTCGAGCGCCAGACCCACCATGCCAAGTACGGCCACCAGCGCGATCGTAAAGATCACGGCTACGATACCTCGTTGTCTACGAGGGGTAGCGCTAAGCATCTTCGCTCTCTGCGGCTGTCTCATGTCATCCACCTCATGACTGCCCAGGCCCAGTTATTGGCCCGTGCTGATCAGAACCGTCTGACCGCTTGAATCCGCTTCCGGAGGAGCATATTCGCGATAGCCTTCGAGAACGGCCTCAAGCCGCTGCCCGTCTCCCGTCTGCACTGGCGCGTCCTCGACGGCCACGAAGACTGTCTGGCTGCGAACCATCTGCCGAACCGAGTCGCCGAACTCGGACTCTAAGGTGGGATAGGCTGAACATCCGCTGAGTAGCGTCAGGATCGATCCGATGAGCAGTGTCGTCGTTAGTCGTGATTTCATGTTCGTTCTCGCTAGTTAATCCAACTGATGTCCAAAGGTGGCCTCGCTCGTTCCAGCCGCGCTACGCCCTGGGCTTGCACCGCTCGCACGTCCTTCGAGCCTGCCCAATAGATAGAACTCGGCATCGCCGGGATTGACGAAACCGTCCGTGGGCAAACGGATATTCTCAGGAGCGATGGGCTTGGCTAGATGCGGCGTCGCCATGATCACGAGCTCCGTTTCACCGGCCCGATAGGCCTGGCTCCGAAACAAGGCGCCGAGCACGGGAATCGACCCGAGGCCTGGAAACTTCTCGATCGAGGATTGGAGGCGACTGTCGATCAGACCGGCCAGCGCCATGGTCTGCCCCTCCCTCAGTTCTACCGTGGAGCTGACTTTTCGCTGGCCGAACTCCAAGGCTTCCGGATCTCGGTTAACGATCTCGAGCACCTCGGCCTCGATCGTTAAGTTGATCAAGCCTGATCCGAGCACGATCGGAGTGAACCTCACACTGACGCCGAAGTCCTTGAACACCGTATTGACGTCCCCAAAACCGTTAGACGTCCGTACGGCGATCTGTCCGCCGGAGTTGAAGTAGGCTTGCTTGCCCGTCAGTGTCGTTAGGGTGGGCTCGGCCAGTATCTTCGACAGACCGTTCGTTTTCGCAACATCTAAGGCCAGATTGAACAGCGAGTCTGCATCGAGAAAGCTCGCGAACAGACCCTGGTTACCGATTACCATGTCAGCTGGCGCGAACGCGTCGATAGCCGGGCCCCAAGGAGCGATGCTACCGAATACCGGTCCCACGTCAGCGTCCGGGAAGTGCGCACCGCCGTTGACGCCACCGTAGTTCCAATCGCCGCTGAGATGAAAACTGTTGAACTGCGCGTTCAAACGCCTGAGTTCCGCACGATTGATTTCAGCGATCACGATCTCCAGAATGACCTGTTGAACGCCGCCGACCTGCATCAGGTTGATGATCTCGCCAGCCGTTTGGTCCTCGCCGCCGCTCTGGCTTTCCTGCTCGAACTGCTGGGCGTCGACGGCAGTGGCGACCTGGGCGAGGTAGGTGTCTGCAATCAGCATCGCCGCATTCATGCTGATGATGCTAGAGACTTCACCCGCAAGTACAATCGAGCGCTGCGCCGCGTAAACCTCGATCGGCTCATTCGGCAACAACTCGAAGAGTTTCTCCTTTAAGGATTCGAGATCGTGCGTGACCTCGACGTTGACGGCACCGATGAGTCGGTCCTCGCTGTCCCAGAGCAGCACGTTGGTCGTACCCAGGTCCTGGCCGAGCACATAGAGCTGAGTGGCGCGCAGAATTAGAATGTCCGCGATATCCGGGCTACCGACCGAGATCCGTGCAGCTGGAGTATCGAGGCGTAGCACCCGCGACTTAAACAGCGGGACCACTAACTGGCTACCACCGCTGATTACGTCTGACGAGGCTACAAAGTCCTGAGTTCTGCTCACAGAGCCCAGTGTCAACCCGGCCGCCAACAGAATGAGGCTGCCGAGTCGTGTGCTGGTGTGCAGTCTTATTCGCATTGTTTCGTTTCCTTATCGTTTGAACTGCTCGCTGTCTCTAACTCAACAATTGAAAGCCTATCTAGGCCGGTACGCCTAACTCTGCGGCCTGACTCTCTCCACCCTGGTACCGCGGATGATCGTGATCGGCACGTCGCTGCGCGCCGGCGCCCGCGGAGCCGTTCTAACAGCACGCCTGGGCGGCGCCGGCGGCGGGAGTATCTCCGCAAGCTCATGCCTATCCCCGGGATTGCGCAAGGTCAGCTGGATCGTTCCCTCTTCTTTCGCCTTGACTAAAGTTTCGGATTGCGCGGGCGTCATCTCCAAGGTCACGGCTCGGACGATCACCGGGTCGTTGTCCTGAGTAGCGGCGGTCTGGTCGACGGCCAATACCTTCAGATCTTTGAGAATGGTTTCCGTGTTCGCTCTCCTCGTTCTCGTGTCCATCCGGGTCGCGAGTACATCGACGCGGTTTCCCGGCAACAAGAATCCCGCCACGCCGACGACATCGTCAACCCTGATCGTGACTGCACGCATCGACTCGGAAACGAGCGCGGCCAGCGTGCTACCCGTCTCATGCGCGGCGAATCGATCCCTCATCAAGAATTCGCCGCTCAGGATATTTGCAGTCGCTACCATGCCCTGAACGTCCTCCCGCTCCCGAAACGATCGCGGCGGAGCAGTGCCTGCCGGAAGAGTCAAAATTTTCAGATG
>Ga0209987_10001005_pt1 | contig 15203 bp, 16 predicted proteins | sample N074metaG_FD_182134 | JGI IMG/M metagenome (GOLD analysis project Ga0209987, IMG submission 182134) | Deep subsurface microbial communities from Kermadec Trench to uncover new lineages of life (NeLLi) - N074 metaG (SPAdes) (version 2) | ecosystem: Environmental > Aquatic > Marine > Ocean trench... | reverse complement strand
AAATTAGCGGCGATGTTACCAGCACCGCGTTCGATAGCGGTTATGAATCGCTCAGCGGTTTTCACGCGGCGTTTAAATCTGTAGCCGGCATCAACCCCTCGCAGGCAAAATCGCGGCCATTGGTAACAATAACGAAAATAGCAACACCGTTAGGACCGATGTATGCAGGTGCCAGCGAGCGCGGACTGTGCTTTCTCGAATTTACCGACCGTAAAATGATCGACCATCAAATAGAGCAAATGCAGGCACGAATGAAAGCCCGTTTTGTACAAGCGACGACACCGGTTCTGACCGCGGTCGAATCGCAGCTAGATGAATATTTTGACCGCAAGCGGCAGGATTTTGAAGTACCACTCGATATCAATGGCACAGCCTTTCAAATCCGGGCCTGGCAGGCGCTGCAGAAGATCCCTTACGGCGAGACCCGCTCGTATCAGCAGCAGGCAGAACAGGTTGGCAATAGTAGAGCGGTTCGCGCTATTGCCAGCGCTAATGCCAAAAACCATATTGCGATTGTTATCCCCTGCCATAGAGTCATTGCAAAAAATGGCGGCCTCGCCGGGTTTGGCGGCGGAGTCTGGCGTAAGAAACACTTACTCGATCTCGAAGCGAGTCACTGAACTGAGATGTTCGTGTAGATTCCTGTCACAACCTATGACTCGCACAGGGGCGCAGAACTCGCAAAAAGTTTCATAGATACCCACACAGATACCGGTCGATCAAGTTTGACTGAAATACTAGCCTCTCTTATTGTAACCTCCAATTTAATATAATTGATTCAAGGAACTGGTATGCCGGAAGTGAACCACAATTTTATAGCGGGCGAATGGGTGGCTGGTGCGAGTGAAATTGCCAACATCAATCCATCCGATTTGTCCGATACTATCGGACACTATGCCCAGGCGGATACCGCGCAATTGCAGCGGGCACTCGATGTGGCGGTTGACGCACAATCCGAGTGGGCCAAGATCGGACTCGAAGGGCGTTATAGCAAACTGATCAATATTGGTAACGAGTTGATTGCCAATTGCGAGGAACTTGGCACCCTGCTCGCGCGCGAGGAAGGCAAGACGCAACCTGAGGCCAAAGCTGAGGTTTATCGTTCAGGGCAGTTTTTTACCTACTACGCCGCCGAGGTATTACGCCAGATCGGTGACAATGCCGAATCGGTTCGTGACGGTATCGAAGTCGATGTTCGCCGGGAGCCGGTTGGCACTGTTGCGGTAATCTCCCCATGGAATTTCCCGATGGCGACCGCAGCATGGAAAATAGCTCCGGCGCTTGCTTTTGGCAATGCAGTGATCTGGAAACCGGCGAATATAGTGCCAGCATCGGCGGTGGCACTGGCGCGCATCATCGCCAAACAAGAGTTACCCAAAGGTCTGTTCAACCTGGTAATGGGCCCCGGCAGCAGTGTCGGCCAGCAATTAATCGAGAGCCCAATGGTGGATGCGATTAGTTTTACCGGCTCGGTACCCATCGGGCGGGGCATAGCCAAATCGGCGCTGGAAAACTTCACCAGGGTTCAGCTCGAAATGGGTTCTAAAAATGCATTGGCAATTATGGATGATGCTGATCTGGATACCGCGGTGGCCTGCGCGTTGAATGGAGCTTTCGGCAGTACCGGTCAAAAATGTACCGCATCATCGCGTCTCGTGGTGCATGAAAAAATTCACGATGCATTTGTCGATCGCCTGGTAGAAGGGGCAAAAGCAATGGTGGTCGGCCATGCTCTCGAAGTTGGGACACAACTCGGACCAGTCGCCAGCGAATCACAGCTAAATCAAAATCTCGAAAATGTCGAATTGGCAAAAAAGGAAGGTGGTGAACTGCAATGTGGTGGAGAACGTGTTGAACGCGCCACTGAAGGCTATTTCATGACCCCCGCGGTATTTACCGGCACGCGCAATGACTGGCAGGTCAATCGTGAAGAATTATTCGCACCCATGGCCTGCGTGATCAGAGTTGATAGTTACGAAGAAGCCCTGGCAACGGTCAACGATACCCGTTTTGGTTTAACTGCCGGCATTGTGACTACGAACCTCGCGCGTGCAACACACTTTCGCCGCCACGCGCAAAGCGGTTGTGTGATGGTCAACCTGCCCACTGCGGGAACCGATTATCACGTGCCATTCGGTGGCCGGGGTGAGAGCTCTTACGGTCCTCGTGAGCAGGGCCAGTACGCCAAAGAGTTTTATACGCATGTGAAAACAGCCTATATCAATTCAGGTCTGCCTGCTTAAGGAGATATTGCCATGGGTGATACCCACTACCGAATCGACGCATTACAGTATGCAAACTGGTCTGAAAAAATTTTCCGCCAGATGCGCGAAGGGGGTGTCGATGCGGTTCACGTGACGATTGCCTACCATGAAAATTTTCGCGAAACCGTCGCCAATATTGAGCAATGGAATAGCCTATTTGAACGCTTTATGGAATTGATATTCCTGGGAAAAACCGGCGCCGACGTGCGTCTCGCCCGTGAGTCTGGCCGTACTGCCATTTTTTACGGGTTCCAGAATCCTTCGCCGATGGAAGACGATATTCGCCTGGTCGAAATACTACACACGCTGGGCGCTCGATTCATGCAATTGACCTATAACAATCAGTCGCTGCTGGGCAGCGGTTGTTACGAGACTAACGACACCGGCATCACACGCATGGGAAAAGAAGTTATCGAAGAAATGAACCGCGTCGGCCTGGTGGTTGATATGAGTCATTCGGCCGAGCGTTCGACGCTGGAAGCGATGGAAATCAGTTCGCGGCCAATTGTAATTACGCACGCCAATCCGGGTTTCTGGGAACCAGCGTTGCGTAATAAATCGCAGGCAGTACTGCAGGGGCTGGCGCAAACTGGCGGTATGCTCGGGTTCAGCCTGTACCCGCATCACCTGAAGGATAAGAGTGATTGCAGCCTGGAAAGTTTTTGCGAAATGATCGCCCGTACCGCCGAGATTATGGGTGTCGATCATATCGGCCTGGGGTCGGACCTGTGTCAGGATCAACCTGATTCGGTGGTTGAGTGGATGCGCGCCGGACGTTGGACGAAGAAAATCGATTATGGTGAGGGATCGGCCAATAATGCCGGTTTCCCGCCAATGCCTGGCTGGTTCAAGGATAATCGCGATTTCAACAATATCGAACAGGGCCTGCTCGATGTCGGCTTTAACGCCGAGGATACCGCTAAAGTGATGGGCAACAATTGGCTAGAGTTTTTTGACCATAATTTCAGTCCCATTTGAATAGATAAAAAATGAGTGGCACCGAGCTAAATCCTATGCCGCAAGCAGCGAAATTTCGTCGACCGCCCGAGGTCGTAATGAAACTCGCGCGAATGGGTAGTTTTCATCAAACCCGGTTGTCCTTCATGCGCACCCTGTTGCGCCGACTGAAAAAAGAGAAGTGGCAATTTGAACGCAAGCTATGGGAAATTGGTGCCGATGGATTCGGCCGCGCGGTTTATACGGTAAGCGGCCCCGAGCGTAGTTATTCACTGGTCGCGTTTTCGCACGACCTGCCCGATCATAAGCGTTCCGACCGGGTAATCGCGACTGCCTGGGACGCGACTTTTACCCTGTTTGACGGCGTACCGGACACTGCCGATCTGGACCGTCTGCAAATAAACGTTCCGAAACAGGAAGCCGGGCGTATCAGCGATAGTGAGCTTAGTCTGTCGCGTGCGAACCACTCGGTGCGTTTGTGGCAGCATGTTATCGAAAGACTGTCAAACGGGCAGCAACCCGATCGCAACCAGGTAGAATCGGTCGGTTACCTGGTGAGAACCACGGCAGTCTATGGCTCGGGGAAATTCGGCGCTGCCGATCGGTTGACGATTTATCAGCGGGCGGAAGTCAGTGGCCCGTTTCAGGCCGAACTACTGTCGGTCTGGTTGATCCGCGCATTTTCGATCGACCTGGTCGAACACATTGCCCGCGCTATCGGCGGTGACAGGGCGGTGACTATTTCCCCTGACTTACGCCGACGAATTGGTGTTGGTAATGCCACTGGACTGGGAATGGCTCCATTCCTGATCAACCATCCGGCGCTGATTAACAACTGGATGGTGGCGCGTGAAGAAGCCATAGCGCGGGTTCGATCCCTGGCCGATGCAAGCGGCGAAGCGGTCAACGATTTCAACCATCACTTCGAGCTCGCAAAGTTTAACCTGTCGCAATGGCATTCTGAACATCCGATCCAAATCAAAAAGCTTGGGCAGCTGAATGCTGATCTAAAAAAGATGAGCACTTATATCGAAACGGAATCCCTGGTCGAAAACCATCCCTGGGATCGTTTTTATCTCTGGGCTGAAAAAAACCTGTCGCTCGAAGGTCAGGAACAACTGGTGTCGCTGATGCTCGAGCCCTATGGCGAGCTGGTCGATGATTTAAGCCAATGCATGGATGCCGACGAACATTTGAGTTTTTTTATCGATGGCGCGATGGGTGTTGGCAGGCTACTGGAAATTATCGAAGCCCAGTGCGATTGGGCGATTAGGGTCGATTACCAGCAAAAACAAAACCGGGCACGATTCTGGTACACCTCGGCAGAAAAACTCGAACCGCGCGTGGGCGAACGATTCGATGAACCGGGCGCCGAATTCGAGCAGCCATTATCGATTGGATTATTTATCAAGCAGCTGTACCAGACCCTGCATGAGTGGGACCCGCGCCAGTCGATTGCCGATTTATTACTTGCCCATCCCGAACATCGACATACTGTGCGACGCCTACAAACCCTGGCAACACACCCCTATTCAGAGATACGCGATAATCTAATAGCCGCCGACATGCTGCCCATCGACCTGCTGCGATGCAAACTGTCGTTTTTTGGCGCTACCAAATTTGACCCGCGTTCGGACCGCTGGGTGCGAATTTGTATGTACCAGGACGCGCCCTACCCAAACGAAATGCTGGCGACAGCCAGGTGAAGCAAAAGTACACGCTTGGCGAAGTCGAATCTCATGTCCGCAAGGCATCGCAGGCGACAGGACTTGGCTGGGGCCTTTCCGAAGAAGCCGGCAAAGCCGCACGTTGGCTGGCAGCATTCGATTTACCTGGTCCCGAGATCAGCCTCGCGCATTTGCAGCAGCTCGATGGCAAAAATTATAAAAAATACTTCCCGGCGAATATCGATACCCGCTGGCAGGCCCAGGGCGATTACCTGTGCCCGATCGTTAGCGGTGCTGCACTGGCTGACCGGGCCGGTCAAATGTTAGCTGGAACTGAATTTAAACTCGGGGAAATTGCTTACCCACTATTACTCGTCGCCACCATCGGCCAGGCCGCCAGGTACCACAAAACCACCTTTACGACGAGTTGGGCGAATATTCGTGTCAACTGTTATGAAAATGGTATTCGCATAGAAGGCAGCCAGGATGATCTATTGCTGGCGCGTGTAAATTCGGCGAGCTGTCGGCATAGCACCGATCTGGTACCACAACAGTTGCCCTCAACCCTGGCGTACTCGATCGAGCCTAGCATCTGGAGCGCTATAGACGCACTGGCATTTGAAACCTATGCGCCGGCTACCGCCGAATCGCGTGCTGGAGCGGGTGCGGGCTTGACGGACAACGACTAGTAGTGGTCTCATGTGCCTGCAGTAGCTGTCAACGAGTGATTATTTCCGAGGAGAAGCAAATGCCCTGGTGGGGTTGGATTATTTTTGGTGCTTTATTGCTGGGTTCGGAGTTGATGTTTATCGACGCCGCATTCTTCCTGGTGTTTATCGGACTGGCCGCGATTATAACCGGCCTGGTTGGCCTGCTCGGCCTGAGCCTTGATTACTGGGTACAGTGGATACTGTTCGCAGGTCTGTCGTTGGTGACGATGGTCCTGTTTCGCAAACAATTGTATGAAAAACTTCGCGGCGGCAGTAGCGTCGGCTATGAAACCGGCCCGGCTGGCGAAACAATAAAGTTGGATCAAAACCTGGCGCCCGGTGATCGCGCTCGGATCTCGTATCGCGGCACCACCTGGACGATTTTGAACATGGGTGCCGAGGCCATGAGCAGCGGCGAAAACGTGCGTATCCACAGTGTCGATAGCCTGACCTTGAAGATAGAAAAAATACCCGGGGGATCTGATTAATGCAGATATTCCATCTACACACTAAATAGGGAGGAAAAGGAATGATATTTTATGAAAATGTAACTTTTTGGGTGGCTATCACGGTCGCGATTATTGCGATCATCATAATCGCCAAGACCGCGGTCGTGGTTCCGCAACAAAGCGCCTACGTCGTAGAAAGCCTGGGTAAGTACAGCCGTACGTTGCGAGCGGGTTTTCATATACTGATCCCCTTTTTTGAGAGGTCTGCCTACAAACATAGCCTCAAGGAACTGGCGTTTGATATCCCAGAGCAAATTTGTATCACCAATGATAACGTACAGGTGGGTGTTGACGGGGTTTTATACCTGCAGGTACTCGACCCGGAGCGGGCTTCATACGGGATTACCGACTATTCCTTTGCTATTTCACAACTGGCGCAAACCACCTTGCGTAGCGAAATCGGCAAGATTGACCTGGATCGCACCTTTGAAGAGCGCTCATCGATCAATAGTAACGTGGTGGCCGAACTCGATAAGGCCTCTGAACCCTGGGGGGTAAAGGTATTACGCTATGAAATTAAAAATATCAACCCGCCTGACGATGTTCTCAGCGCGATGGAAAAGCAAATGCGTGCGGAACGAGAAAAGCGTGCGGTGATATTAACCTCGGAAGGCGAGCGCGACGCTAAAATCAACGAGGCTGAAGGCGAAAAACAGCAGGTGATCAAGCAGTCCGAGGCGGTTAAGCAGCAACAGATTAACGAAGCCGAGGGTGAGGCCGCGGCGATCCTGGCGATCGCTACAGCGACCGCCGAAGGTCTTAGCCGGGTAGCCAAATCGCTCAACGAGGAAGGCGGTGAATCGGCGATGCAACTTCGCGTTGCCGAGAATTACCTGGAGCAATTCGGCAACATCGCCAAAGAGGCCAATACCCTGGTGATACCGGCTAATCTGGCTGACATTACGTCGATGATTGCTCTGGCGACCAATATCATCAAGAAGGGCTCGAAAAACAGTTCGGTATAGCCGCTGTCTGATCAATTTAAACCGAAAAGTGAGAACTTCGAACAGCGGGTGATCGATAGCTTTGACAGGCAAACCGCGATGAAAACAGTTGGGGCTTCGATCATCAAGGTCAGTGCGGGCGAAGTCTCAATCCGGTTTCGATTTGATCCGGATCTGACCCAGCAACACGGGTATATTCATGCAGGAATAGTATCCACGGTGCTCGACAGCGCCTGTGGATATGCGGCATTTTCGTTAATGCCGGATGATGCGGCGGTATTGACAATAGAATTCAAGATTAATTTACTATCACCGGCACAGGGAGAGTGGTTTGAAGCAATTGGCAGGGTGAAGAAACCCGGACGCAATATTACTGTGACCGAAGGCGAGCTTTATGCACACCAGGGTGACACTCAAAAAATGGTTGCGAGTATGGTGGGCACGATGATGGCGGTTTATGATCGCGATCAAATCCACAACTAGCAGTCGATTTTTGGCTGATGAAAACCTATCGCTCTCCTAAAATCGAAGTTCGTAATAACACCCTGAGTGGACAGGGCGTGGTTGCGATCGAGGATATTAAGCAAGACGAGATAATTGCGATAAAATCTGGTCATATCGTCACGCGCGAGGGGCTGAAACGAATTATCGATCAGGTAGGGGATCTGGCGCTACAAATCGATGACGATTTTTATCTCACGCCGACCAGCCCCGACGAAATTGACGATATGAGCGTGTTCATTAATCATTCCTGTGATCCAAATGTCGGCTTCCTTGGGCAGGTAACCTACGTCGCGATGCGCGAAATCAAGGCGGGTGAAGAACTTTGCCACGACTATTCGATGGAGCGTACGGACGACTATCTCCTCGAATGTCGATGTGGTAGCCCAATGTGCCGGCACCAGGTGACTGGCGATGATTGGAAGTTACCCGAGCTTCAATCGCGCTATGGACAGTATTTCTCCATTTATATTTTGAAAAAAATTAATGCAATGCGGCTTTGACCTGATCATATTCGATTGCGACGGGGTTTTAGTCGATAGCGAACCTGTCGCAAATGCAATTTTTGCGAGGGTGCTGGAGGAAGAATGCGGACTCCGGTTTTCCCTGGAAGAAATGTTTGACCGTTTTGTAGGCCGTTCGCAGGCCCAGTGTTTACAGATTGTCGAAGATCTGACCGGCGAAACATCGCCTTCAGGACTTTGGCATCGGTATAAACGGGAGATCAACCTGGCACTGGCAGATAGCGTAGAAGCTGTTGATGGAATTGAATCGGTATTACAACACATCGATATCCCCTACTGCGTTGCCTCGAGTGGCTCACACGATAAAATGAAAACCACGCTTGGCAAGACCGGCCTGGCAAAATATTTCAACGACAATATCTTTAGCAGCTCCGAGGTAGCTCAGGGTAAACCTCATCCCGATATCTACCTGTATGCGGCTGAATCGATGGGAGTGCTCGAACCCACTCATTGCCTGGTGATTGAAGACAGCCCGATTGGTGTCCAGGGCGCAGTCGCGGCGGGTATGACAGTGTTTGGCTATGCTGAATTAATCAAGGCAGAGAAATTACTCGCGGCTGGTGCGCACCTTACGTTCGACAAAATGGATAACCTGTTCAGCGAAATACGGGGGTACCAAAAAGATAGAACCTGATCGCATGGTGTTCGCCAACAAAAAGCGCTAGAATGCGCGCCCTTTTTGCTTATCATGGTCAGTACTCCCAAAAGGATCACTCAATATGGATTTCAATAAACGTTTCGATGTGATTGTAGTAGGCGGCGGGCATGCGGGTACCGAAGCCGCGCTGGCGGCCGCGCGCATGGGTGTTAACATCCTGTTGCTGACCCATAGTATCGAAACCCTGGGTCAAATGAGTTGCAATCCGGCTATTGGTGGTATAGGCAAAGGCCATTTGGTGAAAGAAATTGATGCACTGGGTGGTGAAATGGCACTCGCGGCCGACCGGGCGGGCATACAGTTTCGCATTCTTAATCGACGCAAGGGCCCCGCAGTCCGGGCCACGCGCGCGCAGGCCGACCGCCAGTTATATCGAGTTGCGATTCGTGAAAAACTCGAAAAACAGCCAAATCTGTCGATCTTCCAGCAGCCGGTTGTCGATTTGATCGAAAATGGCGATCGGATTGAAGGCGTGGTCACGCAGATGGGTCTCAGGTTCCACGCGCCGACCGTGGTACTTACGGTTGGTACTTTCCTCGATGGCAAAATACATATCGGTGATGCTAATTATAGCGGGGGTCGCGCGGGTGATCCGCCAGCCTCGGCACTCGCACAGAGGTTGCGCGAAAGGCCATTTCGAATCGGCCGTTTAAAAACCGGAACACCGCCGCGTATCGATCGCAAAACGATTGATATAAGTGTCATGCAAGAGCAGCCGGGCGATGATCCGCTACCGGTGTTTTCGACCATGGGATCGATCGATCTGCACCCCCGCCAGGTGAGCTGTCATATCACGCACACTAACGAGAAAACGCACGATATTATCCGCGGCAGCCTGCATCGTTCCCCATTGTACAATGGCAATATCGATGGTGTTGGCCCCCGCTACTGCCCTTCCATTGAAGACAAGGTAGTGCGGTTTGCCGACAAGACCTCGCATCAGATTTTTGTTGAACCCGAAGGCTTGAATTTATCCGAAGTATACCCGAACGGAATTTCCACCAGTCTGCCTTTCGACGTTCAGCAGGCGCTGGTAAACAGCATACGTGGTTTTGAGCAGGCCCATATCACGCGACCGGGATATGCGATCGAATACGATTATTTCGATCCCCGTGATCTGCGGCCTACGCTCGAAACACGGTTTATCGATGGCCTGTATTTTGCCGGCCAGATTAATGGTACTACCGGGTATGAAGAAGCTGCCGCCCAGGGATTGATCGCTGGCGCGAATGCTGCTGCCAGCGTGCAGGACAAGGAACCGCTGAATCTATCCAGATCGCAAGCTTATATGGGTGTGCTGGTTGACGATCTGATCACGCGAGGCACTAATGAACCCTACCGCATGTTCACCTCGCGCGCCGAATATCGCCTGATGCTTCGTGAAGACAACGCCGACTTACGACTTACCGAAATCGGCCGCAAACTGGGCCTGGTTGAAGATGCGCGTTGGCGGGCCTTTGAAGAATATCGCGAGCAACTCGAACGGCTCAATCAAAAATTGAATGATCAGTGGCTGTATCCGCAAACTGAGGCGGCGGATGCCCTCGCCGTAACCCTGCAAAACCCGATAACCCGGGAGTATCGATTGTCGGATATTTTACGGCGCCCTGAAATTACGATCGACCACTTGATGCCATTTATGGATGATGCCCTGGTCTATACAGACCGGGTTCGAGCGCAGGCCGAAATCAATGGTAAGTACGCAGGTTACCTGGCGAGACAACAGCAGGAGATCGACAAGGCGGCTAAGCACGAACAGGCGGTACTGCCGGAATCTATCGATTATACCTCGGTACGGGGCCTGTCCAACGAGGTGTGCGAGAAATTACAGGACTACCGTCCGGCTACCATCGGCCAGGCTGGCCGTATCTCGGGAGTAACACCGGCGGCGATATCTCTTTTGTTGGTTCATTTAAAGCGTCATCAATCTGGTCAACCCGAAATCCAGAAGTCGGCTTGAATTTTCAATTTGAAGATTTATTTGATCGACTGGAGCGAGGGCTGGTCGATATCGGCATGCCCCTGCAAGATTCTCAGCTGAATCGATTGCTCGATTACCTGGCGCTGCTGGGCAAATGGAACAAAACCTATAACCTGACTGCAATTACCGATCCGCAAAGGATGCTTTATTACCACCTGCTCGATAGCCTGGTTATCCATGATCGGATATTGCCTGGCCAAACTGCGCTGGATGTTGGAAGTGGAGCCGGCTTACCCGGTGTTCCATTAGCGATAGCCCTGCCCGGCTCGAAATGGACGCTGTTGGATAGCAACGGCAAGAAAACGCGTTTTTTGCAGCAGGTGCTGGCGGTTTGCGCTCTCGATAATGCCGTGGTTGTGAAGTCGAGGGTTGAAGACTATCATGCCGCGAAACCGTTCGATATCATCGTTAGCCGTGCGTTTACATCATTGGCCAAATTCGCTGACAGTGTCACGCACCTGTGCCAGGCCGAGACGCTGTTATTGTCGATGAAAACCAGGCTGAGTAATAGTGAGGCCAGGGAATTGGGTGATGATAGGTATTTGATCCAGGAGACCGAATTACAGGTTCCCGGGGTTATTGAAAAGAGAAGCCTGGTGAGCCTTAAAATTAAAGCTGCCGCAATCGCGGGAAAAGACAATTAGTAGAGATGCCTAATAAATTGTATGAGTAAGATTATTACCATAGCCAATCAGAAAGGCGGTGTCGGAAAAACCACGACTACGGTAAATCTGGCCGCGGCACTGGCTGCGACCAAGAGGCGCGTGCTGTTGATCGACATGGATCCCCAGGGTAATGCGACGATGGGCAGCGGCGTCGACAAAAACAGCCTCAAGCTCAGTGTTTGTGACGTTTTGCTGGGCGATTGTACAGTACATGAAGCGCTGATCTCACTGCCCGAGACTGGATTTGATATTCTACCCGCGAATGCGGACCTGACTGCGGCCGAAGTCCAATTGATGAATCGCATTGGCCGTGAAAAACAGCTGGCATTGGCTCTTAGCCCGGTACTCGATGGATACGACTATATCCTGATCGATTGCCCACCTTCGTTGAACATGCTGACGGTCAATGCGCTGGTTGCGGCCAATGGCGTTGTGATTCCGATGCAATGTGAATACTACGCGCTTGAGGGCCTGTCTTCGCTACTCGATACGATCGACCAGATTCGTATCAGTGTTAATCCAGATATTAAACTGGAGGGGTTGTTGCGAACGATGTATGACTCGCGTAACAATCTTTCGAACGATGTGTCCTCCGAGCTGGTAAAGCATTTTGGGGATAAGGTTTACCGGACCGTGATACCGCGAAATATACGCCTTGCCGAGGCGCCGAGTTTCGGCAAGCCAATATTGCAATATGAAAAATCCTCGCGAGGATCAATGGCGTACCTGGCGCTTGCCGGAGAATTGTTGCGGCGCGATGCGAAGAAAGACCAACAGCTCAGCCGGTAATTACTATGAAAAAAAAGCGACTGGGCAGAGGGCTGGGTTCATTAATCGGTAATATCGATGAGGTTATTCAGGCCAGTGGGCGGGACCATGGGAGCGGTCTGAGTGAGCTGGATATCGACCGCATCCAGCGTGGAAATTTTCAACCGCGGCAGCATTTCGACCAGCAATCATTACAGGAACTCGCCGACTCGATACTCTCGCAGGGTATCGTGCAGCCGATTGTGGTGCGCCCCGAGGGCAATCATTTCGAATTGATTGCTGGCGAACGCCGTTGGCGTGCCGCCCAAATCGCCGGCCTACGAAAGATTCCAGCAGTGATTCGTGATATCGACAGCAGGACGGCCGCAGTAGTCGGGCTGATAGAGAATATTCAACGCGAAGACTTGAATCCACTCGAGGAATCACAGGCATTGATGCGGTTGATCGAAGAATTTGAACTAACCCATCAACAGGTTGCAGATTCGGTAGGGCGGTCACGGGCATCGGTGACTAACCTGTTACGTTTGCTCGATCTGGCCGACCCGGTCAAAGATCAGGTCAATCGTGGCCTGCTCAATATGGGCCATGCGCGTGCCTTGCTCGGCCTGATTCGGCATGATCAGATCGAAGTCGCTAATATCGTTGTCAAACGGGGTTTATCGGTGCGTGATACCGAAGCGCTGGTTAAAAAGAAGCTGAAGGGTGGTTCGAAGGAAAAACCGCCAGTAAATAAAACCGATCCAGACATCAGGCGACTGGAAACCCAAATCAGCGAAAAACTCGGCGCTGCGGTAAAAATCAGGTCGGGGAAACAGGGTTCGGGGCAGCTCATTATCAGCTTCCATAATAGCGATGAGCTAGACGGAATTCTCCAGCACCTGTCCCCGTAAAGTGGCTATATCCGGTGATTGATAATTGAAGTTTAACTATTTATACTCGACATACGATTTGGGGGTTGGCTGATCTGGAAGGACTAATTCCACCTAATAAAGCCATGAAGAACCAAATAATACAGGCGCTGATAATTCAGTATTCATCGGGTGGAATTTATGTCTCCGGGGTTGTAATCTGGAACGAAAGTGTCATGCTATCTGCAATAACAGGTTGCATTGCCTGCCTGGTACCCAATACCTACCAAAGTATTCGGATGCTGAAACAGGTAGATAATAATAATGCGGTGCAATGGTTAGCCTATGCATACCGATCCGAAATTGTAAAATGGCTGATGACAGGCATGATTTTTGTGCTGGCATTTACCGCAAATTATGAATGGAATCCAATAGTTTTATTTGCTGGATATATATTAATTCATATAACCAGCCGGTTCGTACCGCTTGTATTAAAAGGTAATTGATCGACGATGGCTTACGAAAGTTCGAGCGAATACATCAAGCACCATTTGACCAACCTGGTCTATGGTCAGCATCCAGATGGGAGCTGGGGAATCGCCCATGGTGTCAACGAGATCAAGGAAATGGGATTCTGGTCGATTAATGTTGACTCGATGATATTTTCAATCGGCCTCGGTTGTTTCTTTTTATGGATCTTCCGCAGGGCCGCGAAAAAAGCCTCCACCGATGCACCGACCGGTCTGCAAAATTTTATCGAAATGATGATCGAGTTTGTCGACGATTCGGTACGCGGTTCCTTCACCGGTAAGAATCCACTGGTCGCCCCGCTGGCGCTGACTGTTTTCGTATGGGTTTTCCTGATGAACCTGATGGACCTGATCCCGGTCGATCATATTCCCTGGCTGGCGAGCTTGCTCGGTGTGCCCTATTTGAAAATTGTGCCCAGTACTGACCCTAACATTACCTTCGGCCTGTCGCTTTCCATTTTTGCGCTGGTTATTTATTACAGCATCAAGATCAAAGGACCTGGCGGTTTCTTCGCCGAACTTGCGTTTCATCCGTTTCCCAAATTTATGATGCCGATTAATTTGATTCTCGAAGGTGTAACTTTAATCGCCAAACCGATATCGCTGGCCTTACGTCTATTCGGTAATTTGTATGCGGGTGAAATGATATTCATTCTGATCGCACTGATGTACGGCGGCGGCTGGGTAATGGGGCTGTCTGGGGGAGTTTTACAATTGGCGTGGGCCTTATTCCATATCCTGATTATTACGTTGCAGGCGTTTATCTTTATGACGCTGACCATCGTCTATCTGGATATGGCGTCGCAAACGAGTCATTAGATTTTTTGACATAAACAACACACTATCTATTTAGGAGATAATCATGGAATCAGCTTTGTTATATATCGCAGGTGCCATAATGATGGGTCTGGGCGCACTCGGTGCGGCAGTCGGCATCGGAATTCTGGGCGGACGCTTTCTTGAAGGAGCGGCGCGCCAGCCCGAACTGATCCCGTTGCTGCGTGTCCAGTTTTTTATCATGATGGGCCTGGTCGACGCAATTCCGATGATCGCGGTCGGTCTTGCGATGTACATCATGTTTGCGGTGGTGGGTGCCTAGGCACTGATATAAATCTAGGGCGAGGACAGCGCTATGAATTTCAATGCTACATTGATAGGACAATCGATCACATTTCTTGTGTTTGTCTGGGTCTGCATGAAATATATTTGGCCACCGCTAATGACAGCGCTGGAAGAACGCAACGCCAAGATATCTGACGGACTTGCGGCCGCCGAACAGGGCCAGAAAGATCTTGAAAACGCACAGTCTAAAGTCAGCGACAGCCTGAAAGATGCCAAGCAACAAGCGCAGGAAATCATTAATCAGGCACAAAAACGTGCTAATGAAATTGTTGATGAGTCGAAAGATATTGCGCATGAAGAGGCGGAGAAGATAAAGATCGCTGCATCATCAGATATCGATCAACAGATTAACAGCGCCCGCGAGCAGCTACGTAAGGAAGTTTCTGGTATCGCACTGGCCGGTGCAGAACAGATTCTCAAACGCGAAGTCGATGCCAAAACGCATGCTGCGGTACTCGATGAGCTGGTAGCCCAGATTTAGGACTTAAGATATGTCAGATTTTGACACAGTAGCCAGACCCTACGCTAAAGCCATATTTGAGCTGGCGTCGGAAG
>Ga0209987_10001002_pt1 | contig 15235 bp, 12 predicted proteins | sample N074metaG_FD_182134 | JGI IMG/M metagenome (GOLD analysis project Ga0209987, IMG submission 182134) | Deep subsurface microbial communities from Kermadec Trench to uncover new lineages of life (NeLLi) - N074 metaG (SPAdes) (version 2) | ecosystem: Environmental > Aquatic > Marine > Ocean trench... | reverse complement strand
AGGTCATACTGATCAAGGAATCCGGCCTCTCGGATCAAATCGCCGCTGATGACGGATATCGATACAGGGACGTCCTGAAGGTTTTCTTCACGCTTTCGCGCCGTGACGACGATCTCTTCGAGAAGCGCGCCCTGCTGAGCAGACGCCGGAGCACCGACGATCACGAGACTCCCGGCCAGCGCCGTGAGCAGTAGAGAATTTCGCATGGTAGTTCCCCTGTTATCGTAGTTTTTTACCGCCACGCTCAGTTGCGTACCGAGTTTCGCGCAGCGGACGAGCGGAAGTCTTGTTGATAGTATGCTGAAGCACCACTATTTGTCGACAAATATCGACGCTTGTTGCTAAAAAACGACGAAGTTATTGGCGGCGGGGCCCTTGAAGCGTTAGTGAGAAAAATCTATGACGATGTGGACGAGCGTCTGCACTCCGTCGCCGAACGACCATTGCTGGCCCTTCTCATTAAACTGCGAGAAGATGGCAGGGCTCGCGAGAAAACCACAACTGGTACCCGACAACCTGACGGAGTCGAAATGAAACTTCTTTCCATACCGTTCTGCGTAATCCTCTTACTGGCGATGATCGGGTGCGCCGACACGGATCCCGCTCAGATGTCGGAGGCCGATCTCCGCGCTACCGCCGAGGCCATTCACGACGCGGTGATCACCATCGACAGTCACGATGATATCTCGTTCGATTTCGCGACCGAGGCCGTCGATCCGCTGAACGGTGTTCGCCAGGTCAATCTCGAAAAGATGCGTGCGGGCGGACTCGACGTCGGGTTTTTTATCGTTTTTGTGGGTCAGACCGAACGGACGCCTGAGAACTACGCGCAAGCGAAAACCGATGCAATGACGAAATTCGATGCGATCCACCGCATGGCGGACGAGATGTATCCGGATCTCATCGAGTTGGCCTACTCCGCTGACGACGTCGAACGCATCCACGCTTCCGGCAAGCTCGTCGCCGCCATCGGCATCGAGAACGGGTACGTCATTGGCAATGACCTCTCGCTCCTCGAGCGCTACCACGAACTCGGCGCCCGCTACATCACGCTGGCGCACGGTGGACACAACGACATCTCCGATTCCGCACGGCCGCGCCCCGAGTTCGGGGACGAAGAATCGGAGCATGACGGGATCAGCGCGTTTGGAGAACGAGTCATTGCCGAAATGAATCGGCTCGGCATCATGGTCGATGTCTCTCACATCTCAAAGGCCGCGGCGCTCGACGCAATACGACTCTCCCGCGCACCTGTTATCGCATCCCACTCCAATACACGCGCACTCACGGATCATTTCCGCAACATGGACGATGAGACACTACTCGCGCTCAAGGCTCGCGGCGGGGTCATGCAGGCCACGGCTCTTGCTGAGTTCGTCAAGACGCTAACGCCGGAGCAACAGGAAGCGACCTCTGAGCTACTGGCGGAGTTCGAGCTGGAGCGACTCAGAGATGCGCTCTCGCTCTCCGCCGATGAGCGCGGCAAGATCATGACCCGCCTCCGTGAGATCGGCTACGCCGACGTCGGTGATTTCATCGATCATGTGGACCACGCGGTCGACCTGATGGGCATCGATCACGTGGGGCTGAGCTCAGACTTCGACGGCGGCGGCGGTATTGTCGATTGGTTCGACGCCGGCGACACACTGAACCTCACACTGGAGCTGGTGCGCAGGGGCTACAGCCGGAACGACATCGAGAAACTGTGGGGCGGCAATCTGCTGCGGGTCTGGCGTGAGGTCGAGGAGGTCGCCGCCGAGTCCGGCTCCTAATTCTGCGGCGGATGAGGTACCCACGGTGGCTGGGGACTCATTGGGCTCAGATCCTTGCCAGCGAGACCCGGGTAGTCCGGCGGAATTTTTGTCGCGCGGAACGTCATGTAAAAGTTCGGCTCGTTCTCTTCCATCAGTTTCTCGTGAAACGGCAGGCTAGGCTCACCGGAGTATGGGCTCCAGTACTCCCAGACGATCTCACCTTCCGGCGTCACTTCGAAAAATCTTCCCTGCGCACCCGAATCGATAAAGGTATTGCCGTTCGGTAAGCGGTGTGCGCCCGAGATAAAAGGCGAGTGAAAAGACGGCCCATCGTTCGCCATATAGATCCAGACAGGAAGATCCGGCCCAAATTGCTCTCCATCTTCGATGACGTAGCGGCCTTGATCGTCCATCGGTGGAATGAGCTCGACAACAACGGACTGGTTGCCGCGCGGGCCGGGAAAGTTATTCATGAACGCCGTAATATTACCCGCGCCCGGAAGCCCCTCTTCATTCCAACGAACGTGGTGCTGGTTGTATAGCGACTGCGGCCGGTCGCCGCCACGATCGTAATTAGCGGCGCGTCCCCAGCGATAGAGAATGTCGCCCCCCATCCCCGAACGTCCGCCCGTGCTGCCGGCCGCTTCGTCAGTCGACGTGCTGTGATCGATAACCCAGAACTCTCGGAAAGAATTGGAACTCACGGCGATTTGATCCAGTTCCGGATTGTAGGAAATGCTGTTGAAGTGCATGATGTCGGGCGAAATAGGATTCTCGTCGGCGTCGAGTTGCGCGATCTCGCTACTGCTACGGAGCTCCTCGAGTCTCGCTCCGGATACGCCCATCGCGTTAATGTTGATATTGACTAGCTCAGGGTGCTCGGAAACCACACCGTAGTTCGCGGAGTCCGGATCAAAATCCTGGACGAAATGGTCCCAGACATGCCATTCCCAAACGATGCGCGCATTGTCATCGCCGCGCGGTTCGAGCTCGAGAATGGTTTCGGGCCACAGTCCTATCTCAGTTAGAACGTCGGGGCGTCGTCCTGCGTCTCGCGCCTGTTCCGCTGACTTGTATTCCCAGGCGATAGCCAGGACGTTGCCGTTCGGCAATAGCGCAATGTCATGGTGCTGGTAGTAGTCGGCGTTTGCGAGACGGTAATCCCAGATGAGTTCACCTTCCCAGTTCCACTCCTGAATCTGCCCGCCTTCACCACCTGCATGATGTGGGTGATCCGCAATTCTGCCTGCTCGTACAACATTGCCGTTCTCGCGCATGTAGACACCGTGGCCGGTGCCGTATTCGGATTGCCACACGTTGATGGCCTGGCCGTCATTGTCGATCAGATAGGTTCGACCGGAGTTCGCAGGGCTAAACAAAACGTAACCCGGAGATGCCTGGTCCGAGTTAATGCGAACGCCACGCGTTTCATCGAGTGCTCCTGAAACCTGAGCATGGATCGGCCCGACAGCGATGATGAGAAACGAGAACGAAATCCGCGGCGTTAGCAGCCGACGCAGTGGCGCCATCGAACGGTTGGTCATCGGGAATCCTTAGAGCAGCAAGTTACTGTTGCAGCCGATTCTAACGACTTTCCGACGTCTGGTGGCGAATAACCGACGAATCGCGCGGGTGATGGCCGCCGGCTCAGGCCGGCAGCGATCACGGTTAATTGATGTGAACCGGCGCCCCGGAGCATAGTGGGCAGCGGGCGGTGATTCTGGCAGACTTTAAAGTTAACATACGCTCTTAGGGAGCTTCCAATGCCGTTTCTACGACTAATAATTCTGGCCTCGACCCTGTGGTTCTGCGGATCCGCTGTTGCGCAGCGGTGGATACCGTACGCGAGCGCGACAGATGGATTTCGCATCATGGCCCCCGGCGAGTTCGCGATTGAGGAAATCGACTTCGAGACCGAATACGGTATCGTGGTCCCCGCGCGAATCTTCAGTCACGAGAACGACACCGGTCGGTATTCCGTGACCGTCGTGGATTACCGTGATGCGCAGCGACTCCATGACGAGCGCCTCCGGGAGATCGGTCCCATTTATCAGCCGATTTATGGACAAGTAGACGTGCGCGGGTCAGTTGCCTATGCGGCGAAGAAAATTCGTGACAGAGCTAGCACGATCGAATACGACGCCTACCACTATATTAGTCGCATCGACGGCCACCAGCTGCAGACGACGAATCCAGATCAGACTCGAACCTTTGCCGCAATCTATCTGTATGAGAGCCGTCTCTACGTCATCGAAGCGACGGCCTCGCCGGATATCGCCCCGCCGGGAATGTTTCAGCAATCTCTCGAGTTCATCGATGAGGATGGCGAGGTAATCACGTATCGAAACTTTCGTGACGTTTACAAAGTCTCGGGCGTCGTTGAGCGGTAGCCGTAGACGATCCTAGGAGCCCTACTATGCAACTGAAGTCTATAGGTCTTGCTGCTATCGCAGCCTACACCATGGCGTTCTCCGCCTGGGCGCACCATTCGCACGGCGCCTACGCGATGACGGAGTACACGCAGGTCGCGGGGACGGTCACCGATGTCTACTGGATCAATCCTCACGCGTGGGTCTATATCGACGTTGTGGATGACTCAGGGCAGACGGTGAGTTGGGCCCTAGAGGCGGCTGGTGCCACTACGCTCGTCAGGGGCGGCGTCGACCCCGACGGTGTCAAAGCAGGCGACACGATCTCCGTCAGATGCCATCGGCTCCGGGATGGTTCCAACGGCTGTCTGCTCGGATATGTGACAACCGAAGATGGTGTCGAGATCGAGTGGGACTAGGCAGAAGCTTTCAGCCCAGCCGAGGTAAGTGACGGTACGGCGCACGTCTGTTACGTATTTCGAGGAGAGAAGAATGAAAATACGGAATCGAACAATTGCAGTGATCTGTGCAGGCTCAATGCTGTTGCTGGCGTGCACTCAAGAGCCCCCCGACGAAAGTCGGGATTCCGTGACCCCAACTCCAATTTCATCGGCGCAGTCCTATACCTCCAGTGATGCCAATCTGGTATTTTCGAGTTTGGAACTCGATCAGACGAATCGTGGCACCATTAATATTAATGGCTACGATCGGCATTTTTCCGTTACGTTTCCCACCTCGTATAACAATGATGTAGCGTATCCAGTCGTTCTGTTTTTCCATGGCTGTATGTGTCGTCCCGATTTCACCGAAGAAACCATATTGAGGTATTTGGATTGGGCACCAAGATTGGAATCGTATAGAGAAGATTTCATCACCATCAAAATGTCTGCCTTCTCCGAGAAGAAACCGGAGGTTCCCCAAGGGGTCGAAGACGGTGGAGCGCGCGGTATGTGGCTCTGGCATGAAGGTTTGGAGTCAGAGCGTGACGATTACGCGTTCGTTGATACGTTGCTCGAAGAATTACAGTCGTCGTCTGATATCAACATCGATCCGGAAAACATCTTTGGGGTCGGCCATTCATCCGGGGCGATCTTTTTGATCTCGTACGTATTAGGTGGCCCAATCGATCTAACCGATGTCAGCATAAATGACACCTATAACTTTAGGGCCATTTCCGTATCGGGTGGTTCAACGTTACGGAAAGGAATTGTTGATTTCAAAGAAAATACGCCTGACACATTGCCATCTGTCTTACACATCCAGGGCGAGCGGGATCAGGGGCTGTGGTTTAACGGTCAAGAAACGGGTAAAAGTGGTATCAATTTCTTAGAATTCGCCTCGATCGCAAACGGGTTAACTATTGTTGACGGATTACGAGACACAATACATGGACGTACGTACTCTGCGTGGGACGAAAATTCCCCCTCAAATCCAAGTACCTTGGAAAGATGGGCCGAGCATCTCAATCTCGAATATTCAGGGTACGAGGAATATCTCCAATATTACGTCTACAATTTCGCGCCGGTAACGACTTCAGAGAATGTGCTCGTCGGCATGAGGATTAAAGATTGCGGGCATGGTTTTCGCGCGGATCAATTTCAATCTGATTTCTTCCGAATATTCTCACAGCAAAATGGCGATTTGAGAGAGTATGACAGCGAGATATCTCGAGACACCGCTATGACGTTTTGCTGATATCAGCGGTCATTCGCGGCGAGATCACTCATCACGGCAATCGCTGCTCTTCTGCGCAAGCATAACGGTGCACTGCGATCTCCGGTCGCCATATCCAATAGCGTTCAACCTCGAAAGGTTCAGTAAACGTCTCTGGATCGGTAACCTGGAGACGATAATCCAACCGACTTCCATCTTCACTCGGCGTGAAGCGCTCAATCAATTGAATTGATGAGCTAAAGGGCGTTCCGTGGACGTCTAACACGTTAGGCTCAAGGCTGTCGGTCTCTACTACTAGGCTGTCGTCATCCCAGTGACCTGTAGAGTGGCCAAGTAAGGAATTAGCACCCGAGGCGTTAGCAGCATCAGAGTTCATATATATCAGGCGCTCGTTATCGTCCTCCTCAAACCGCAATAAAATGTCTTCGCCCTTACGAACGAACTCCATTGGCAACGGGTTGAACATCAGATACGGCATATTCCATTCTGTGCAGCCCAACAGAGTGGGATCGCCTGCGTCCCACTCTAAACGCTTGGCCTCCGCTTCCTCCGTCATCGGGTAGTTGCCGTGAAACATTTGAGCCCCAGCGTGCGGGATCTCGTCCAACTTAGTACTCCAAACCCGAAATATTCCGTCAGCATCGCGTCGAGCCGCCGCTTCTGTTTCTTCGTCATAGACTGACGCCAGCAACTCTCCAGCTCCGCTGCGAGTGAAATATCGGGCGGATCTGACGGTCAAAAGTACTTCCGCACCGCTGCTGAGCAGAAAATTGTAAGCAAATATCTCGTTTTGCCCCCGCAGCGATTCCAGTCCGTAGACCTTGACTTGATCTCCCTCGTGGAGGAACTCCCTGTCTAAGCCGCGCGCACGAAGTACGCTGATAGCCCCGGTTTCGACCCGCCACATCGTTGATTCACCTGAGGGCTCTGTTACCTCGACTTCGAACTCCGTGTGTGGATTACGCCATAACGTCCCGGTAACGACCCCCTCGATTTCAATGAGCTCGTCTGAATTGAAAAACCCGGCAACGGAATGGTGGGCCGACAAGGTATTTATGCCGCAGGCGGCACACAGCGAGACGGCGACACGAAGGCCTGTACGATTTCCGTTCATCACTCCCCCAGGTATGCGTCGCCGTGCATATTAACTGTTAACGAACGTCTGCTTGCGGCACCGGGGCATCCGCGGGCCGTATCCAGTATGTGTGCCGTCAATCGCCCCATATTCCTCATTCTTGCCGTCTGCAGCGAGCCTGCTGAGCCGTAATGATATACCAGTCAGGAGCTTACAGATCCTACAAACGTTTTAGCCACAGCCTGGCCCCGCTGTGCTACTTTTCCTGTCCACACAACGGATCGACGGATTGTGATGAGCAGCGATAGCTTAAGTCGGCGACACTTCATGCAAGGATCTGGCGCGCTGGCTGGCAGCTCGCTGCTGCGGCTGAGCCTGCCGGCCGCACTGGCCGCTGCACAAGCCGCCTGTTCGGCACGGGACGAGGGCGCAACGTTCGCTACATTGACCGCTGCCGAGGCCGTCGAGCTCGAAGCAATAGCAGCACGCATCCTGCCGACCACTAGCACCCCGGGCGCTCGCGAAGCCGGTGTCATCTATTTCATGGACAATGTGCTCGGTGCGCAGCTCGCCGATATGTTGCCGGGTGTTCGCGGCATGCTCGCCGGGTTTCAAGCAGGCATTGCCGACCGATTTGCGGGCACGGCGCAGTTCTCTGACTTGAGCGAAGCCGATCAGGATACCTGGATCGGTGAAAACGAGACCACGCCGTTCTTTTCCATGGCCAAGACCCTCACATTGATGGGCTTTTTCGCCATGAGTTCCTACGGCGGCAACAAAGACAACATTGCCTGGGACCTGATCGGCTTTGAGGGCCATGGCGCCGCTCAGCCTCCTTTCGGATATTACGACGCGGAGTACATGGAGCAGAAGCGTAATGCCGACTGAGAATCAGGTGACATACGCGCTCGACGAAGCGGTCGATTTCGTCGTCGTCGGCTCCGGTTCCGCCGGCGGCATCCTTGCCAAAGAACTCTCGACCAACGGTTTCAGCGTCGTCGTATTGGAACAAGGGCCGTTCCGCGAAGCCAAGGACTTCACCCACGATGAATTCGATGTCTGGATAGGCAGCGGGATTTCCGGTGGCAGGCCGGCTAGCAACGCTCAGACATTCCGCGACGACGAGAGCAAGGTCGCCGAAGTACTACTCGATCGTAACCCGGCCTGGTATTACGAAGGCGTGGGTGGCGCCAGCGTGCACTTCACCGGGAATTTCTGGCGCCTGCGCGAGATCGACTTCAAGGAACGGAGCGCTCTCGGGTCTATCGACGACACGAATTTTGTCGACTGGCCGATCACCTACGAGGAACTCGAGCCTTATTACACCAAAGTGGACTGGGATATCGGCGTGTCCGGCGCGCCCGGACCGTTCGACTCGCCGCGATCGAAGCCGTTTCCCATGCCACCGATACCGATCAAGTCCTCGGGCGTGTTGTTGGAGAAAGGCGCCGAAGCGATCGGCCTAAATGCACAACCCGCGCCGCTCGCGATTCTGTCGCAACCGCACAATGGTCGCCCCGCTTGTATTAACTGCGGCTATTGCATGGGCTACGGCTGCGAGATCGGCGCCAAATCATCGACACTGGCCGCGATGATCCCGCAGGCGATGGCCAGCGGCAACTGCGAGATCCGCGCTGAATGCGCGGTCTACAGTCTCGAGACGGGCGCCGACGGCAAGATCAGCGAGGTCCAGTACATCGATCCGGACGGCAACCAGCGTGGCCAGAAAGCACGCGCCGTGGTGCTTTCGGCGAACGGCGCTGAGACATCCCGGCTGCTGTTGCTCTCCGAGAGTTCCAGGCACCCGAATGGCCTCGCCAATTCGAGCGGCTATGTCGGCAGGAACCTGATGATGAATGCCCATGCAATGGTGCACGCCGTTTTCGAGCATCAGCTGAACGACTACAAGGGTGTACAGGTCACACGGATAGTCCACGACTTGTATGAGTCCGATCCAAACCGCGGCTTCTACGGGGGCGGTGGATTCGACGCCAGACCGTTCGTGGCGGACACGCCGATTCGCTATGCCTTGGCTGCGCAGCGGCCTGATGGGCCACAGTGGGGTGCCGAATTCAAAGACCGTATGGCGCACAATTTCACGCGCCAGATGGTGATCGTGTGTAGCGCGACTTCGCTACCGCTCGACCGCAATAACATCACGATCGACCCGACTCACAAGGACAAATACGGACGGCCATCCTTGCGCATGACTTATCGGGACCATGATGACGACCTCGCCACTGCCCGTTACATGCAGGGCTTCGCGGAGCAGATGGCCGACGCTGCCGGAGCAGTCGAGCAATGGAGCCCGCCGGTCACACCGGGACGTGGAGGAGGGCATCTGCTCGGCACGTGCCGGATGGGAGATGACCCTGAAACGTCCGTCGTCGACCGCTATCACCGCAGCCACGACGTATCGAACCTGTTCATCTGCGACGGCTCGAGCATGGTGACGTCCGGGCGCGGCCAGCCGACGATGACCATCATGGCATTGGCGTTTCGTGCCGCGGAACACATCGCTGCGGCGGCGAACAACAATGAGATCTGATGTTCTGGCCAATACGATATCTCAGTCGTACTTCGACGCAGCCATCGACATCATGCTGAACGCGTTCCACAATGCTCAGTAAGCGTCGCCAGACATCGAGGACCGCCCGAATCAAAACCAGTGGAGGACCGCAATGAAAGTGCTACCGGCTGCCATGCTGGCAGTAACCCTGTTTGTCGCAGCATGCGGCAACGAACCAGCCGAGCCACCGGCCGACGTGGCTGGCCCGACCGCTTCTCTGCACGCGCTGTTCGACGAGTTTTTCGAACGCAGCCTTGAACTCAACCCGATTCGGGCGTCCACAATTGGCGATTACCGCTTCAACGATCAGTTCGCCAATTCGATCGGTCCGGAACATCGTGAAGCCAGCCACCAGCTCGATGAGATATTCCTCGCGCGCCTCCTAACTATCGATCGCAGGCAACTCTCGCGCCAGGACAGATTGAGCTACGACTTATTCCGGTTCAATCGTGAGCAGTCGCTCGACGGCGAACGATTTCCCGGCCACCTGCAACCGATGAACCAGCGTTTACAGACCTTGAATTCATTCGTGCAACTCGGTAGCGGCACCAGCGTCCACCCGTTCAAGACGATTAAAGACTACGATGACTGGTTGTCACGAATCGATGGATTCGTCGTGTACGTTGACCAGGCGATCGCGAACATGCGGGAAGGCGTGCGACAGGGCGTGGTGCAACCGCGCATCCTGATGGCCAAGGCCCTGCCGCAGATCGAGTCGCAGATTGTCGACTCGGCGGAAGACAGTGGTTTCTGGGCGCCAATCGAAAATATGCCCAACGAATTCAGTAACGAGGAGCGGGAACGACTTACGGTGGCATTCAAAGATGCTATCGAGAACAAGGTTCTTCCAAGTTATAGACGGGTCGCTAATTTTGTTCGCGACGAGTACCTGGCGGCGGCACGGGACACGGTTGGGTTGCATGCATTGCCTGACGGACCAGAATGGTACGCCTACAACGTCAAGCGAGTTACCACCACTGACCTGGCGCCTGACGAGATCCATCAACTTGGCCTGGACGAAGTTGCGCGCATTCACAACGAAATTCGCGGTGTCATGACCGATGTCGGTTTCGAGGGCGACCTCAAGGATTTCTTCGACTACGTGAACAGCGACGAGCAGTTCTATTTCGATGAAGCCGAAGAACTGATTCAGGGCTATCGCGATATGTTCGAACGGATTTCGGCATTGTCGACGAAGCTGTTCGACGTTTCCCCGAAGGGCAGCCTCGAAGTGCGTCGAGTCGAGCCGTTTCGCGAAGCGTCAGCTGGTGGTGCCTCCTATCGTACCGGCACGCCGGACGGCAGCCGGGCCGGCGTTTTTTACGCTAACGCCTATGACATCAAGTCGCGTCCAATCTGGGTCATGGAGTCGTTATTCCTGCACGAGGCGATTCCCGGCCACCATTTTCAGCGCTCCCTCCAGGTAGAAAATGAGGACCTGCCAAGCTTCCGGCGATTTGGCGGCTCTTCGGCATTCACCGAAGGCTGGGGCCTCTATGCCGAGACTCTCGGCAAGGAACTTGGCGTCTATACCGATCCGTATCAGTACTTTGGTGCCTTGAACGGCGAACTCTGGCGCGCTATTCGCCTGGTCGTTGATACCGGCCTGCACGCAAAAGAATGGACGCGACAGGACGTGCTCGACTTCATGTACGCGAATTCGGCGGTAAAAGAAGCGCGTGCCGTTTCTGAAGCCGACCGGGTCATAGCCTTTCCGGGTCAGGTCCTGGCATACAAGATTGGTCAGCTCAAGATCCGTGAACTGCGCGATGACGCGGAGGAGCGCCTGGGTGACCAATTCGACGTCAAAACCTTCCACACCCAGGTGTTGATGGATGGCCCGATGCCGTTATCGATGCTTGAGGACAAGATCGGCGACTGGGTGGAATCACAATTGTAGAGCGATCTCGTGGCACGACGAGGGGTCAACCCGATCGTGCTGCGAAATCGGTTCGACACCTTAGTAGGTCGGATGAACGCGGCTGATGACCAGGTCAGGGTCCCCTCCCTCTCTGGGGACGAACTTCTGCGCGCGGCCGTTGTTGACTTCCGAGATGTAGAAGTTACCTTCTTCGTCAACGGTCATGCCGTGGACTCCCCACATGGCACCGGGGAAGGTTCCCCACGTACCCCAGGAGTCCAGGAAATTTCCGTCCAGATCGTACTTTAGAAGCTTCGTCGTTCCCGCATCCATGATCCACACGGCACCGTTCGCAACAATCAAGTATTGAGCGTCCGACGGCGGCTCGCCGACCCGCCATTGGTCCAGGAAGTTGCCGTCCTGATCGAATACCTGGATGCGGTTATTCTGCCGGTCGCCGACATACACGCGCCCGGATTCCAGATCGATATCGATGCCGTGCAGCGAGTTGAAATAACCCGGGCGCGTATCATCGGGCAATACGCCTTCCTGGCCCCACTGCAGCAGATAGTTGCCGTCGTGGTCGAACTTCATTACACGGGAGTTCACATAGCCGTCGGTGACGAAGATCGCGTCTTCCGAGAACGCCATAAAGGTGGGCCTTGCGAAGTGATGTTCGTCCTGCCCGGGCTCGTTTGGCACACCGAGCGTCTGCACAAGCTCTTTGCCGTCGTTAGTAAATTTGTAGATCGCGTGAGCGAAGTCGTCAACGATCCAGATGTGTTTGTCCGGATCGAATGGATTGACATGAATGGCGTGCGGTTTGACCCACATAGAATCCCATTGGTCCCATGTCTCGACAATATTACCCTCGCGGTCGATGACCACGACGATATGCGCCCATCGCGCATCCACACCGCGTACATAGCCCGCCCCTTCCCACTGCGCCCAACCGTCTTCATTGTTGTGATCGGGACTGGCCTGAGTAGCGTCCCGCCATGGCATCGTGTTGTCGCGCCACGCGTAGTTGCGGCCTACCGGAAAACGCAGGCGGGTTCCCTGATCTTCAATCAAGCGGCTCTCGGGACGGTCGATCTTTCTTAGCACGCCTCTCTGAATGACAAAGATCCGGTCCGCACTCTCCGCGAAAATGCCCTGGATGGCACCCCACGTCCAACCTTCGTTCCCGGGCAGCGTCGAGATGTCCTTTGGCCAATTCGGATCTGGTTCGTACGGTCCAAACGGGTCCTGGCCACCCTTACCGGAACCGGAATCCTGAGCCAGCGCCATGTGACTTCCGATCAAAAGAGCGATCGCTACGATCGCCGGAACTGTAACGCTTCTCGACATTAATCTACTCCCGTTAAGTGCAGAAGCACACATTCGCACTCCTGAAGGTTTGGTCATGACGGTTCGCGAAGACATCAGTCTTCGAGCGTCGGATTTTGCTCCCGAATTATTCGGCCATCCTCGAGTTCGGCTTCGCGGAAACGGAGGTATCCCTCCCGGAAACCGATTCGGCCTGTGAGTTTGACAGCCACGCCGTTCTGTAACGAGTCAAAATCGAACCCCTGCCGCTCGAGTGCGATTCTCGCGAGAAATTCGACGAACCACTCGTCCGTTATGCCATCCGCGTTCGTTACCTCTAACACGAAAGAGCCATGCGGATTCACCCACTTGACCTCCGTAATCGTCCCCTCGAGCGTAATCGTCTCGTCAGAGTAGTTAAAGGCCGTCGAGTGGTGCGCATTGACTGCTAACGGTGTAGTCATCAAGAGGAGCGCGCAGGTAAAGTTTCTTAGTAGCAGCATGACCCAGTCCTAGCCCTCGTTGTAACCGGCGTCCTCCGGCAGGCAACCGTATACGGTAATGTCGAAGTCCGATCTCAAGTAGCGGTTTTTCGATATAAGCGGAGCAGCCAGGATGATGGGATCGACGTAAGTGATATCAACTATGAGCCGGTCTGCCTCGTCCCGGTGAATACGCTCGATACTTCGTAGCGCCTCGGACTGCAGGGGATAGCGGAGCAAGGTCGTGATATTGCCTGGAGCATAGGCCAACGTATCGATTACCAAGGCATCATCCTCATACCAGGCGATGGAATGACCCATCGTGGGCATTGCGACACCACTGATGTCGACGGTACTCGGATTCGGCTGCAGCGGATGCCCGTTCTGAGTCAGCATGATCGTTCGAACGAGATCAAACATCTCATAACGGATAACGACCCGATCGTCGAGTTGATTAATCTCGACGGTCGTGTCCGGTTCATCCCAGACCCGCCCCAGGCCGGATGGAATACATTGCAGGCTGGGATCGTCCACATGAATGTCGAAGGCATCGAGCCGACGCTGCCCCTCCTCCGTATACTGAATTTCGGAGTATTGCCGGAATAAAGAGCGATCCATCCCCCAAATTCCTTCGAGATCTGGCTGTGCATGCGTAGAGAGCGGCCAAGCAAGTATCAGAGCGCAGCCTAGAAAACCTCTGACGCGCTCGTGCATTGTTGTTCTCATCGCGCAAATTCCATGACGACCACCACCAACTCAATCAACGATACAGCTCGCATTCTAGTGGCTCCAGAACACGGCCTACTCGCTGCCCCTTAGCAGTAGAATCTCCGCCTTCAACGCATCGTAGGCAGCACGCTGCTCGGCGGATAGCGCTCCGCGCAGAAGGTCGTTGTATTCGTAGGGGTCGGCGTGCAGGTCGTAGAATTCTTCCCGGCCTTCGAATCGCAGAAGCTTATAGCGCGCAGCCCGCATAGCGTAGTCTGCCGTCTCGACACCGTCGAAGCCACCGAAGAATTCGTCCGCGTATATCCAGTCACGTCGTGACGGTGCATCAGGATTCGACAGCGCCGCGAAAAAACTGACCGAGTCGTGCGTGACTTCATCCGGCACTACCTCGTCGGGATCGACCCCAGCCATCTCCATGATCGTCGCGAATAAATCCGTCGAATTCACGAGCGCCTCCGAAACACCGCCGCGCTCGATGCCAGGGCCCGTAATGATCAGCGGCACATTGACGCCGCCCTCGTATATGGTCCCCTTCGCGTAACCGTGCCGGAACGGTGCGCTCACTACCGGATCATAGGTACCGTTATCGCCCATGAATATCACGTAGGTATTTTCGCGAACGTCCGCGTCGAGCGTTGCCAACAGCCGGTCGATCTGCGTATCCATGGCTTCCATCATCGCGGCAAACGATGCCTGCCAGTTTTCTTGAGGCATTTCGCTGGGATCAATGTCCGAGTAATCGGATTGCCACTGTTCCTCCGGAGGTAGATGCAGAGCCGTGTGCCCCAGGTTGAAGGCGAACCAAAGAAACCAGGGGTTCTCGTCCTGCGCGTCCAACCAGGCGATAGCGTCATCGACCTTATCGGCGGGCGTGTACCCGACCTTCCCGGTTACCTCACCGTTGACGACTTTGTTCCAGGCGAAAAAGGACTCCGGGGCACCGTCCATCAGCCCGGCGAAATGATCGAAGCCCGCTAGATTCGGGTGGTCTAGCCAACCGTTACCGTCACCAGCCAAATGCCATTTGCCGATGGCCGCTGTCGAGTATCCGAGATCAGGGTTGGTCTTCAGCGCCATCGGTAAAGTAAATTCTTCCGGCAACAGGAAGGGTCGTGGCAACGCTCGGTCCGCGGCCGAGGCTGCACTCGGCGCACCTCTCGACTCGGCAGGTGCCCACGCTGGTATTTCGGGTGGGGCCGGCATCGCAGAACCCCCAACCGGGCGACCGATGCCGGTCCTGAAGCCATATCGGCCTGTCATGAGCGTCGCGCGGGTCGGCGAACAGGCCGGTTGCGCCCAGAAATTATTAAATCGGACGCCTTCCCGGGCCAGTTCGTCGAGTGCTGCCGTCTTCGGCGGGTTCTCTCCCAGGCCGTAGGAAGCCAACGTCTCTACGCCCATGTCATCGCCGATA
>Ga0209987_10001001_pt1 | contig 15239 bp, 16 predicted proteins | sample N074metaG_FD_182134 | JGI IMG/M metagenome (GOLD analysis project Ga0209987, IMG submission 182134) | Deep subsurface microbial communities from Kermadec Trench to uncover new lineages of life (NeLLi) - N074 metaG (SPAdes) (version 2) | ecosystem: Environmental > Aquatic > Marine > Ocean trench... | reverse complement strand
AGCTCTCCTTCTTGAGGGCGAGGCCGAAATCATCAACGAAGCCTGCAAGCCCTTCGTAGTCCGCGTGTTGGCGCCCTAACCTTGCGCCACGGCCCGACCTGCCTGGGTCATCGGATCCTGGCCGGTAGCGAATCGATGCTTGTGGTTGCTGAAGAGGAAGGGGCAGCCATACGAGCTCGTCGAAAAGAGCGCTAACCCCCGACGATACGCGGACCGCCGAGTATCTTCGGCTCAACCCCAACGCTTGTATTCCGACACTGGTCGATGGTGATCTGGTGGTGTGGAAATCCCTGGCCATCAATCTGTACCTGGCGCAGAAGTACAAGGGGCCGATGCACGCCGGCTCGCCGGAGGTGCAAGCACTGGCTACCCAATGGAGTATCTGGGCGGTATTGGAGCTCGAGACCTTGGCCCTCGATCTACTGCATCACCGTGAACTGCTTGCCGAACCCGCGCGTGACGCCTCGTACGCGGAACGCGACGAGCTATTGCTGCAAAAGCCGCTCGGAGTGCTCAACGGGACTCTCGTTGGGCGCGAGCACCTACTTGGCAACGACTTCACGGTTGCCGACCTTAACCTTGCCGCGATCCTTCGCTGGACCAAGATAGCTGGACTCGATTTCTCCACCGTACCGGAGGTCGATCGCTGGCCTGACGCTTGCCTGGCGCGACCCGCCAATGCGCGCGTGCGCGACATGGCCAAAGCCTGACGGCGGCGCAAATTTATGCGCCGAGCCATGCCGAGAACCTCGATCTTTCGCGGATCAACCCTTCCGGATTGAAGTGATGAACGCAGTAATGCGCCCAGGTATCTTCGAACGCCATCTCGATATCGCCGGTCACCGAGGTCGTGCCTTGTCCGATTTCCGCGTAGGTAAACTCGAAACTGCCGCTCGGGCGCGCCAGTGCAATATGGAACGGTTGACCATTGAACTCGTTGATGATCGGCTTGCCGCTGCTCTTCATGACGCCCGGTATGTCGACTCTTGCGGTTCTGAGTTCGAAGTTCGCCTCGAGCTCGATCGGCAGGAACAGTGTCTCGCAAAACTCCGAGCAGGTGGACCCGAAGACCGAGAAATGATTGCTCAAGGGGGCGCATGCCTCGCCTGAGACAATCGTTTCGAGCGCGCGCCGTTGAGCTTCATCCGCGCGCTCGTCGATAACGATCTGGCGCCGGCCGTTTCCCTCCGCGATTTCGCCGGGCCACTTGTAAAGCGCCGCCCAGTTCAGGCCCACGAGCGGTATGTCGTTGAAATGGCCTTCAACGACGTTGCCGACAAAGGCCGACTGACAGTAGCCATAGGTGCTCGGCAAGTTGAACTGGCAACCGCAATTCACAGCGCAATTGCAGTTATCGTAAGTTTCGCTCTTGAATACCCATCGATCCGTCATTCTCGTGATCCTCCTCCAGCTGGCAGGAACCAGCGCTCCCTTGTGGATTCGCGGTTAGATCATTGGGGGTCCTCACGATGAACGACTCAAGCCTACTAAGTCGGCAGCATAAATGGCCGCGAGCCGCCATTGTGTGACTTCCTCAACAATTCCGGTACTCAAAGAAATTGCTTCGCGATAATAGAAAAAATTGAGCGCATCCGCCATAAATTCACGTAAATGTGAAACCAAACCGATTACAATAGGGCCGCATTTAGAGAACATTCGGCCTTCAAGGGCGGCGAGATATCTGTCCAGGCGCTTGTGCGCCGGCAGGGGCTTGTGCGCCGGCAGGGGTTTGCTTCAGGATTTCCGGCCGGCGAGGGCCTCGATTTCAGCCATGAGATCCGCCGGCACGGTCAGGCCGTCGGCAATGGCCTGGCGGCGGCGCTCCTGTTCCGCCTGCCCGGGCAGCATCACCGGCCGGGCCGGATCGGCCGGCGGGGTGGTCACAATGATGTCGCGGAAGCGTGTCATGGCTTCGGCGAAGGCGTCTTTTCCGACCAGCCGGCCGGGATCGAGAAGCACGAAAAAGTGTCCGACGTTCGACGGTCGTTCCGGATCGTCGGCCCACGAAGAAATACCGCTGAGGAACTGCGCACCGCTCAGCACGCCGCACAGAATGTCGATTGCCTGGCTCATGCCGGCGCCTTTGTGCCCGCCCATGGGGGATAGAAACCCCGCGAGCGCGGCGGCGGGATCGGTCGTCGGACGCCCGCCATCGTCGACCGCCCAGTCCGCGGGAATTGGCGCGCCGGCCGCCAGCGCCGCGCGAATCTTGCCGCGGGCGGCGACGCTCATGGCCATGTCGAGCAGAAAATGCGCGCCCTCCGCGACCGGCGCCGCGATACAGATCGGATTGTTGCCGATCCGGGCCTCGGCCCCGCCCCAGGGCGGCATCGTGGTCGAGGCATTGGTGCCGCCGATGAAGACATGACCGGCTTCGGCGGCCTTGAGCCCGTACGGCATCAGCGCGCCGCAGTGATTGGAATGCCGGCAGCCGACATAAGCGATGCCGGTTTCCGCGGCCATCTCGAGGGCGGTATCCAGGGCGCGCGCGGCGACGGCCGTGCCGGTCGCGTTGCCGCCATCGACCAGGGCCAGCGAGGGCGCGCAACGCTCGACCGCGATCCGCCCCTTGGCATCGATGCCGCCAATGCGAAGACGCTTGGCATAGGCCGGAACCCGGATCAGGCCGTGGGTCGCAATCCCCATCGACTCGGCATCGATCAGCGGCCAAGCGGACGCGGCGGCATCCGCCTCGCTCATGCCCAGCGAAACGAACAGATCGATGGACAACCGGGTTGCGGCCTCAATTGGAAGGGTCAGGGTTTTCGACAAAGTTTCCACCTCATTGTTATCGGCCGCCGCAGTATCCGCTAGGATCGATAGGATCGAAAAGGCTTTTTCCCAACCCATGACACCCTAGACTCGGCCGGAGACTCGGCCGGTCGCGCGGGGGTCTGAATCCCGAATTGCCGCAATGCTTGCTGGCCGCTACCCCCTGGTCAGGGCGCCCGTGAAACGGCTATCATGGCCGATATCGTCGCGAGGGAGGGTGAACGCCATGGCCTCGATACTGGGTGGTTTCTTGCGTCGGCTGACCGGCGGTGGTGACGAGGACGCCGAAGGTTCCGGCGCCGCGGCCGGGCCGGCGATGGCGTACAACGGCTATACGATCCAGCCGGCGCCGCGGCGCGATCGCGGGCAGTGGCTGACCGCGGGCACGATCTCCAAGGACTTTCCGGACGGTCCAAAGTCGCAATACTTCGTGCGCGCCGAAACCCATGCCAGTCCGGATTTGGCAAGCGAGTTCGCGGTCGTCAAGGCCAAGCAGATCATCGACGAGCGCGGCGATCGGCTGTTCAAAGACCACGCCCCGCCGCCGCCGAAGGATTAGGCCAGCCCCTTCGCGACCGTCCTCACGCCGTCGGCAGCAAGGGGTGGTGATCCTCGATGAAGCCGGCGACGGCGCCGAGCAGGGCGTCGATTTCGGCGTCTCCCATGGGTAGCGACAGCGCCATCATGCCGCGCGGCGAGAGGTAGATGCCGCGCTCCAACATGGCCAGATGGAACAGTTGTTTGAGCCGCGAGTCCTCGCCTTCGAGATCGCTGGGCCGCGTAATCGGACCGGGGCGGAAGTGGATGCACAGGATCGAGCCCAGGCCGCTCGCGGTCATCGCCAGCCCGGCTCCCTCGAAGGTGGCTTGAAGCGCCGCGCGCAAGGTATCGCCGCGGGCGTTCAACGCCTCCAGCGCCGCCGGGCTCAGCACCTCGGTCAGGCCCGCGTAGCCGGCCGCCATGGTGAGCACGTCGTTGTTGAAGGTGCCGGCGTGGAACAGGCAGTCGGGCCGGGCCGGGTCGAAGCGGTCCATGATCTCGGCGCGCCCGCCGAAGGCACCGAAGGAGGAACCGCCGCCGAGGTATTTGCCCAGGGTGGTCAGGTCCGGAATTACGCCGAGCGCGGCCTGCAGCCCACCCGGCGAGAGCCGCGAGGTAATGACCTCGTCGAACACCAAGAGGATGCCGTGGCGCGCGGTCTCCCGGCGCAGCATTTCGAGAAAGCCGGGCGTGGCCGGGATGCAACCGCCCGCGCCCAACATGGGTTCGAGGATCACCGCGGCCAGGTCCTTGCCATGGGCGGCGATCTGGGCCTGGGTCGCCGCGATGTCGTTGTAGCGCCCCATGACCATGGGAAACGGCACGTTGAGCGGCGAGCCGCCGTGGCCGAAAATCAAGAAACCGCCGTGGTAGGCTTCCTCGAAGGCCAACACCTTGCCGCGCTTGGTGACCGCGCGCGCGAGCGACAGCGCCATCAGATCGGCCTCGGAGCCGGAGTTGCAGAACCGGACCCGCTCCAGCGAGGGGAAGCGCGCGCAGAGCTCGGCGGCGAGCTTGGCCTCATGCAGGTTGGGCGCGCCCAGGACCACGCCATCGTCGAGCGCGGCGGTCATGGCGGCCACGATTGCCGGATTGGAATGGCCATAGAGCCCGGCGGAATACTCGCCCAGAAAATCGATGTACTCGGCGCCGTCCAGGCTCTGGATGCGGCAGCCCCGGCCACGCACCACGGTCAGCGGACAGGGCGCGTAGTGCAGAATCGAGCGGGTATTGCCGCCGGGCATGCTGGCCTTGGCGGCCTCGTGCCGGGCGACCGATTCGGGATTGGCGTCGAGGTAGCGGCGCTCGGCCTCGGCCAGCGCGGTATCGAGATCGAGGTTGCGTCTGGTGTCTTCAACCGCCGCCATGCCGGTCCCCCACGACTATGAATGTTCGGATCCTCTCGAACGATGATAGCGCGCCGGCGGCCGGCGGCAAAGCCGAGCCGGGCCGGATGAGGGACCGAACGCCTGAGTTTTACATGGCCCCTACCGGCGGCGCCGTGCCACATTAGGCAAATGCCCCCCGCCCCCACCGTCTCCCGCGAATTCAACGCCGAAAAGCACCGGGTTCTGAGCGAGGTTTTTGGCTTCGAGGCCTTCCGGCCCGGCCAGGAGCCGGTGGTGGACGCGATTCTGGCGCGCCGCAACACGCTCGCGATCATGCCCACCGGCTCGGGCAAGTCGCTCTGCTTTCAGATCCCGGCCCTGGTGCTGGGCGGGCTCACCGTCGTGGTCTCGCCGCTAATCGCGCTGATGCAGGACCAGGTCGCCGCGCTCCGGCTCGCCGGGGTGCGCGCGGAGACCATCAATTCCGGGCGCGAGCGCGCCGAGAACGTCGCCGCCTGGCACCGGGTCGCGGGCGGTGAGGCCGAGCTGCTCTATCTCTCGCCCGAACGGCTCATGACCGAGCGCATGATCTCGGCGCTCGCGCGCCTGCCGGTGACCCTGTTCGTGGTCGACGAGGCCCACTGCATCTCCCAGTGGGGCCCGGCGTTCCGGCCCGAATACGCGGAGCTGGCGCGGCTGCGCGAACTGTTCCCGGAGGCGCCGCTGGCCGCCTTCACCGCCACCGCGGATGCCGCGACCCGGAGCGAGGTCGTGGAGCGGTTGTTCGGCGGCGACGCCGAGACTTTCATCCACGGCTTCGACCGGCCCAACATCCGGCTCTCGGTGGCGCTCAAGCGCGACTGGAAGAAACAACTGCTGGCGATCGCGGCCGAACACCGCGGCGAGAGCGGCATCGTCTATTGCCTGTCGCGCAAGAAGACCGAGGCGACGGCGCTGTTGCTGGAGCAGCACGGCATTACCGCCCTGCCCTACCACGCCGGCATGGACAAGGCCGAGCGCCAGATCAATCAGGATGCCTTCATGACCCGGGACGGCGTGGTCATGGTCGCCACCATCGCCTTCGGCATGGGCATCGACAAGCCCGACGTGCGCTACGTCGCCCACACCGACCTGCCCGGCAACATCGAAGCCTACTACCAGGAATTCGGCCGCGCCGGACGCGACGGCCTGCCGGCCCGGGCCCATCTGCTCTACGGCCTCGACGACATCCGCATGCGGCGCCTGTTCATCGAGCAGCAGGACGCCGGGGACGACCGCAAACGCCGCGATCACAAGCGGCTCGACGCCCTGATCGCCTATTGCGAGGCGGCCGACTGCCGGCGCCGCGCATTGTTGGCCTATTTCGGCGAAGAGACCACGGCCTGCGGCAATTGCGACACCTGCCTGGAGCCGGTCGAGGTCAGCGACGGCTCGGAATTGGCACGCCTGGCAGTGAGCGCGATCCAGGGCACCGGGCAGCGCTTCGGCGCCGCCCACGTGATCGACGTGCTGCGCGGCGCCGAAAACGAGAAGGTGCGCAAGTTCCGGCACCAGGGCCAGCCCGCCTACGGCCAAGGCGCCGAGTTGCGAAAGGAGGAGTGGCAGTCGATCCTGCGCCAGATGCTCGCCGCCGGGCTGCTCAAGCTCGACATCCAGGGCTACGGCGGGTTGAGCGTCACCGCCGAGGGTTTCGCGCTGCTCCAGGGCGAACGATCGTTCCACTACCGCAAGGACACGCTGCGCCCGGCCGGCCGGACGCCGCGGCAGAAAGCAGCGGCATCGGCGGGGGCGGGAGCGCCCGGCGAAACGTCCCAGGAGCCGCTTACGGAGACTGACGCCCGACTCCTGGAGCGACTCAAGGAGCTGCGCCTGAGCATCGCCCAAGAGCGCGGGGTGCCGGCCTTCGTGGTGTTTCACGACCGCACCTTGCAGGACATGGCGCGGCGGCGGCCGAAATCCCACGACGAGTTCGCCGAAATCCACGGCATCGGTGCCGCCAAGCTCGCCAAGTTCGCGGAGCCCTTCGTCGCCCTGATCGCCGCGCATGGGGAATAAGTTTAACGCCTTCTGGAAAGCCCAAACCAGTGTCACACGCGGCATCATCCTGATGCTGCTCTCGACGCTGGGCTTTTCCACCATGCACGTGCTGATCCGCCACCTGGCGGCGTCGATCGACCCGATCCAAATCGTTTTCTTCCGGAATTTCTTCGGGCTCGTCGTGTTCCTGCCCTGGTTCCTGCGCCATGGCCTGGCACCGCTGCGCACCAACCAGTTAAAGCTGCACGCGTTGCGCGCCGGGCTCAACGTCTGCGCCATGGCGGCCTTCTTCTACGCGCTCGGCATGACGCCGCTCGCGCGGGTGACTGCGCTCAGCTTCACCGCGCCGTTGTTCGCGGCGATTCTCTCCGTGCTGGTGCTGGGCGAGGTGTTCCGGCTGCGCCGCTGGACCGCCACCCTCTGCGGCTTCCTCGGCACCCTGGTGATCCTACGCCCCGGGTTCGCGGAGATCGACCTGGGCTCGCTGCTGGCCCTGGGCGCGGCGCTTCTGTGGGGCTGCACGCTGATCGTAATCAAGGTGCTGACACGGACCGAATCCGCCATGACCATCACCAGTTACATGAACATTCTGCTGATGCTCTTGTCGTTGGTGCCGGCGCTTCTGGTCTGGCGCACGCCGGAGGGGACCCAGTGGATCGGGCTGCTGGCGATCGGCGTGCTCGGCACCCTCGCCCAGGTCGCGATCACCCAATCGCTCAAAGAGGCCGATACCGGCGCGGTCATGCCGTTCGATTTCTTCAAGCTGATTTGGGTCGCGGTCATGGGCTATCTGTTCTTCGCCGAGGTGCCCGGTCTGTTCGTTTGGCTCGGCGGCACCATCGTATTCGCCTCGGCCACCTACATCGCGATCCGCGAAAACCGCCTGGCGCGCGAGCGGCGGCGGGCCGCCCGCCTCAGTTAATACCAAGTCTCGCTGATAGTGACCCATCGAGACGGCTTCCCCCAGTCTTTTGGCCAAAGGTTTTCGGTCAGGAGCGCGTGGCGCGGCGGTGCGGGGCACCGCGAGCCGCGCGCGACGTCGCGCATGCCGATGCCGGGTGTCACGCGCTCCATGTTGATGGCCAACTGGAACTTCATCGATGACCTCCCCGAGGCGCGACCCCGAGGCGCGACGCCTCGTTGTGCTCCCCGTGGCGATCCGCGACCCTGCCAGCGGAGAGGTCGATCAGCCTGCCGATTCCCCGAGCAGGATCGACCTCAGATCCGCCTGGTCGCCAAGTTCGTCCGACGTGAGATTTAGCAGGCTTTCGATGTGGCTGAGGTGCGCGGCCATCGTCGCCACCGCCTTTTCCACGTCGCCGTCCCGCAGGGCTTCGGTGAGCTGGCCGTGTTCCTCGGCGGAACAATCCGACTGCTTGGCTTGACCGTAGGTCGCGATGATCAAGGAGCTTCGCGAGACCAGCTCATCGAGAATTTCCGACAAAACTTGGTTGCCCGCGATCTCGCCGAGGCAAAGGTGGAACTCGCCCGAGAGTTTAATCGAAGTCTCGCCATCGCCGCGGCGCAATGCCTCCCGGTCGGCATCGATGATTTCCCGCAGCTTGCCCAGGTTGGCCTCGGTCACGCGGCCAACGGCGCGTTCGACGATGGCCGCCTCGATCGCCCGCCGCGCCTCGAAGACATGGCGGGCCTCGCGAACCGAAGGCTGTGCCACATAGGCGCCGCGATTGGGCCGGAGCTCGACGACCTTGGCATGGGACAAGTCCACCAGAACGCGGCGGATCTGCGCGCGGGAGACTCCGTATATCTCGCGCAGCGCTTCCTCGCCCAGTTTCGTACCGGGCTCGAGCCGGCGTTCGACGATCGCCTTGTGAATTTGATCGTAGACTTGGCCTTCGGCTCCATTGCCGTCCATGGGAAGCTTTGTCGCCGCGGCAACCGATTTCATCGCCTATCCACCTTTCTTCGTGCTTTCGTACCCAGTGCTCGCGTGCCGGGCCTGGCGTGCCGGGGATTCACCGTGGAACCAAGATTCCGGCGGCCTTGCGGAGGAGTCTACAACTAAATTGTCAACAATTTCCATAAAATTGTGGACAATTTAAATTTCCCCTCTATCATCGATCATGCCGAATCAAAATAAGGTGTCGTGCTTACAGAATGAACCGATTCGGCGCCTTGTGGAGTTGAATGCCTTGCGGTGCCTAGTTCCCGCAATGGCAATTCTCAATCAGGTTCGCAATCAGGGAGGAGAACGATATGTCAGAAACAACATTCATTTCGCGCCGAACGGCGATCGTAGCGATCGCCGGCGCCGTTGCGCTCGCCGGTTCCATGGCCGTGGCCGATGCGTCCGCCAAGGAGCTCAAGATCGGATTTGTCGGCGTCACCAGCGGCCCCGCCGCGGCATGGGGCACCTCCAACGTGCGCTCCATGAAAACCCGCGCCGCCTGGATCAACGAAACCGGCGGCGTGAAGATCGGCGATGAAACCTACACGATCAAGATCCTTACCTTCGACGATCAGAAGGACCCGAAACGTGCCATCGCCGGCATGGAAAAGATGGCCCAAGAAGGCATCCACTATGTCGTCGGCCCGAACGTCGATGACGGCGCCGCGGCCGTGCGCCCGGTCGCCGAAAAGAACAACATCATGTATTTCCCCTATGCGTTCCCCAAGAGCCTCTACCAGAAGCCGGCATCCAACGCCGTCTTGGGGATGATCGCCAACTATCAGTCCGGCCCAGCGATTTACAAGTATCTGCGCGACCAAAAAGGCGTCAAGACGGTCGCCTTTGTCGCCGCCAACGAGTCCGATCCGTTGAGCCAGCGCGACGGCGGGGTCGCCGCCGCCAAGGCCCTGGGGTTGGAAGTCGTTGCCGACAAGGACACCTACCAGAGCGATACCCGCGATTTCGTGCCGGTTCTGACGCCGGTTCTGCGCACCAAACCGGACCTTCTGGTGCTCTCGGGCGTGGCGCCCGGTAACGCGCCGCTGTTGATCCGTTCGGCCCGCGAACTCGGCTACACCGGGCTCATCTCGACGGAAACCGCCCAGGACGCGAAGGTGCTGGAAGAGGGCGCCGGCGAGCTGGCCAACGGGTTCATTTCCGTCGGTGGCGCTTCGACGCCGGAAATTCGATCCGAGGCCATGGAGGAGTTCATCGATCGCTACATCAAGATGTTCGGCGAATACAACGATGAATCCAATACCAAGGTATACGCCCTGGAGTACATCATCGAGACCTTGAAAGCGAACCCCGCGGCCATCGATGATGTCGAGGAGTTCAAGAAGACCATGGACAGCTTCTCGGCACCGAATCCCTATATGAAGGGCGACGCCAAGCTGAGGTATGTCGGCATGACCTCGTTCGGTCAGAAACGCCAGCTGTCCGTGCCGATGGTCGTCAACGAATACCGCGACGGCAAGTTCGAAACCCTGTTCATTGCCGAAGTCGATTGACCGCAACCTCCCTCGACTGACTCGTGGGGCTCGGGACCGCGACCCTGAGCCCCACTCTGTCTGGGTGATTCTCCGATGGAACAAGTCCTCGCCAACGGGCTCTATCTCGGTGCTCAGTACGCTCTGATTGCGCTGGGCTTGACCCTGATCTTCGCTCTCATGAATATCCTGAACTTCGCTCACGGCCAGCTTTACGTGATCGGCGGGTTCGTGACCTACACAATCTACGGGCAGTTGGAACTGCCATTCGTCGTGGCCCTGTTTGCGGCGGCGGTAACCCTGGCCGTCGTCGGCGCATTGATCGAACGGTTCCTGTTCCGGACCGTAATCAAGCGCAGCGTCCGCGAAGAGAGCACCATGCTATTGGCGGCCGGCATCGCGTTCTTCCTGGATGCGGTCATCCTACTGGTTTTCGGCGAAAAGCAGCGCGGCGTGCCGAAAATCGTCGACGGCGTTTTCAATTGGGATTTCCGATTGATCATGCCCTACGATCGGATATTGATCGGTATTCTGGCCATAATCTCCATCGCCGCGTTCGTTCTCTACATGCAGTACAGCAAGACCGGGCGCGCCCTGCGGGCGCTGGCCCAGGATCGCGTCGCGGCGCAGCTGATGGGGGTCAACGTCGACCGCTACTCGATGATCGGCTTCGCGTTGGGCGCCATGCTCGCCGGGGTCGTGGGCGGGCTTCTGGTCACCATTACCGGGGTCAATTCAGGCATCGGGGGCCCCATTTCCATCAAGGCATTCATGATGGTGATGATCGGCGGCGCCGGGGTCATTTCGGGCGCGATCGCCGGTGGTTTCATCCTCGGGATGATGGAATCGGTCGGCCTCTCGGTCCTGCATTCCTATGGCGATATCACCTATCTGATGATCTTCGCCTCCTTGATGGTGTTCTTGAGCATCCGGCCCCAGGGCCTGATGGGCAAGCCCTGGGGGTGATGGGCCGTGACGCGAACCACCAAGATCGTGGGAGTGGCGGCGTTTCTCGCCGTGGTCCTGATCGTCATCCCGGCCTTCATCAAGATCAGCGAACGTTGGGACCTTTATTATACGCTGACCTCGGTCGCGGTGCTCAGTATCGCCAGCGGCGGTGTCTGGCTGACCTTCTACATCGGGCGCATCAACATCGGCCAGGGCGCCTACGCGCTGATGGGCGGTTACGTCTCGGCCATTCTGGTGGTGAAGTATGGCGTATCATTCTGGCTGACCCTGCCCCTGGCCGGCTTGTTTTGCGCCGCGGCGAGCGTTCTGATCGGCATCCCGATCCTGCGCCTGCGCGGGGTCTATTTCGCCATGGTCACGCTGGTGTTGACCGAAGTCGCCAGGCTGTTGATGCTGGCGTTGCCGATAACCGACGGCGCCAAGGGCATTACCAACATTCCCTTGCCGGGGGCGGTAACGATATTCGGCCTCACCCTGATCCCGGATTTCGCCACTCTCTCGAACGTGAGACCGGCGTTTTATTACCTTTCCGTTATCCTGATGATTCTGTCTTTTGCAGGGCTCTATCGGCTGGTCAATTCACGCCTTGGAAAATTGTGCCGTTCGCTCCAACAGAACGAGGAGCTGGCATCGTCGATTGGCGTTAACATCGCGCACTTGCGTGTCATCGCCTACGTCATTTCGTCGTTTCTCGGCGGCATCGGCGGGGCCATATTCGCGGCAATGTCACAGTCGGTCTATCCCTCCAGCTTCACCATCACCGATTCCATCAATTTCATGCTGAACTGTTTCCTGGGTGGCCTTGGCTACGTCTTCGGTCCGATCCTCGGCACATTCGTTCTGTATTTCGGTTGGGATTTGTTGTTCGAAACCGGTGAGTTCCAGTTGCTGATTTTCTCGACGGTGTTGATCGGATTGATCCTGCTGGTACCGAACGGCCTGTTGAGCGTGCGCTTCGGCAAGGTCCGCAGGGAGTCGGCGGGCAATGACTGAGCTCCTCCAAATTGTCGATTTGACCAAGCGGTTCGGCGGCCTAACGGCGGTGAATGGCGTGACGTTCTCGGTCCAGGAGCACGAGATCCTGTCGGTGATCGGACCGAACGGCGCGGGCAAGTCGACCCTGTTCAAGCTCATCGCCTCGTTTCTGCGAACCAGCGGCGGAGAGGTACGATTCCGGGGCGAGCGCATATCGAACCTTGCGCCGCATATCACGGCGCGAAAGGGTGTCGTGCGAACCTTCCAGGAAACCAACATCTTCAAAGGCATGACGGTTCGCGACAACGTCATCATCGCCCACCACTTGCGCTCGAACGCCAATCTGTTCGGATTTTTCATCGGATCACCCGCCGCATTGCGCGACGAGCGGGAGTTTGGCCGTTCCGCCGACCAGATTCTGGAGTTTCTCGGCCTCGGCGAGATCAAGAACGAGGTCGCCAGCAACCTGCCACAGGGGCACCTACGGGCCTTGGGCATCGCGATCGGCCTATCGACCGACCCCACCGTCTTGCTGCTCGACGAGCCGTTCGCCGGCATGAACCACGACGAGACCATGCGCGCCGTCGAGATGGTTCGCTCGGTCCGCGATCGCGGGGTCACCCTGCTGTTGGTAGAGCACGACATGTCCGCCGTCATGAAAATTTCGGATCGGATCGTGGTATTGAACTTCGGAGAGAAGATTGCCGAGGGCACCCCGGTGGAAATTCAGCAAAACGAGACAGTCATCGAGGCCTACCTGGGCAGCGAAGACGAATCGATCGGACTCTGAGCCATGCGCCAGTTGCTGAAATTTTCCGACGTCGAGCTCTATTACGACCACGTCTATGCGCTAAAAGGCGTGTCGATCGAGCTCAACGAGGGCGAGACCGTGGCGCTCATCGGCGCGAACGGCGCCGGAAAATCGTCGATCTTGCGCGCCATCACCGGATTGCAGAGTATCCGCAAGGGCGAGATATTCTTCGACGGAAACCGCATCGATCGAGGCTACAGCGCCGATGCCATTGTCAAGATGGGCGTCGTCATGGTGCCGGAAGGCCGGCGGGTGTTCCCCTATATGTCGGTCAAGGACAACCTCCTGATGGGTGCCTTCACCCGGACCGGCAAGGCCGCGATCAACGACTCGCTGGAGATGGTCCTCGGCCGGTTTCCCAGGTTGAAAGAACGTTACGCCCAGGCCGCCGGCACCATGAGTGGCGGCGAGCAACAAATGCTCGTTATCGGCCGAGCGCTGATGGCCAAGCCACGGCTGCTCCTTCTGGACGAGCCCTCGCTGGGCATCGCGCCGAAGTTGGTTCAGGACATCGCCCGCTCCATCGTCGCCATCAACCGGGATGAAAAAGTGAGCGTCCTGCTGGTTGAACAGAATTCGCGCATGGCCTTGCGGATTTCCCACCGCGCCTATGCCCTCGCCACGGGCTCGGTGGCGCTGAGCGGCGAGTCGGCGGCGCTGCTTGAGGACGAGCGGATCAAGTCGCTCTACCTGGGCGGTGAGTTGTAGGAAGGGGTCGAGCGGCAGATGCGCCTCCACGTGATCAATCCAAACTCGACCCGGTCCATGACCGAAAAGATCGGCGCCTGCGCGCGCGCCGTCGCCAGCCCGGGAACCGAGATCGTCGCCACCAACCCGGCATCGGCCCCCGCCAGCATCGAGGGGCAGTACGATGAAGCGATGTCCCTCGCGGGACTGCTGGAGGAAGTCAGGAAAGGGGAACAGGCGGGTGCGGACGGGTTCGTCGTCGCATGTTTCGATGACGTGGGACTTGGCGCTTGCCGTGAGATCGCCACCGGACCGGTGCTCGGAATTTGTGAAGCGGCGATGCACGCCGCCAGCATGATCGCCACCGGATTTTCCGTGGTCACGACGCTGGACCGATCGGTGCCGTTGATCGAGGATTTGGCACTGCGCTATGGCATGGAGAGGCGTTGCCGGCGGGTGCGTGCCGCGGACATTCCGGTCTTGGCGCTCGAGGAACCGGGAAGCAACGCCCGCCAGAAGTTACTGGATGAGATCACCCGCGCGGTTCGCGAGGATCGTTGCGAAGCGGTAATTCTAGGCTGCGCCGGCATGGCCGACTTGACCGCTTGGCTGACCGAGGAAACCGGGGTGCCGGTAATCGATGGTGTTACCGTGGCGGTCCGGATGGTCGAGGCACTGGTTGGCGCCGGCCTATCCACTAGCAAGGTCGGAGCTTACGCCTGGCCGTTGGCGAAATAATCGGCGGGAAACGTGAGCCCAGGCATGGAACAGGATTATCCTCGAGATTTGATTGGCTACGGTCCGACGCCGCCCCAAGCCGGTTGGCCGAACGGCGCACGATTGGCGGTTCAATTCGTCCTCAACTACGAGGAGGGAGGCGAGAACTGTATCCTGCACGGCGATCCGGCCTCCGAGGCGTTTCTATCGGAGATCGTCGGCGCGCACCCCTGGCAGGGTGAACGACACATGAATATGGAGTCCCTCTACGAGTATGGCAGCCGGGTCGGTGTTTGGCGGATCCTGGAGCTATTTCGGCGCAAGGAGATTCCACTGACCCTGTTCGCGGTGGCGATGGCGATCGAGCGCAATCCCGCCGTCGCCGAGGCCGCGATGAAGGCCGGTCACGAGATCTGCAGCCATGGTTATCGCTGGATCGACTACCGCAACGTGCCGGAAGACGTCGAGCGGGAGCATCTGGCCAAAGCCATCGAGATCCTGACCCGGATCTCCGGTACGCGGCCCTTGGGTTGGTATACCGGCCGCACCGGTGCCAATACGCGCCGCCTGGTGGCGGAGGAAGGCGGGTTCCTATACGACGCCGATGACTACAGCGACGACCTGCCGTTCTGGGTGACGGTCGAAGGCAGGCCGCATCTGGTGGTTCCCTATACCCTGGACGCCAACGACATGCGCTTTGCCACGCCACAGGGTTTTAACGCCGGCGATCAGTTCCTCAACTATCTCCGCGACAGCTTCGACACGCTCTACGCCGAAGGCGGGACGACGCCCCGGATGATGTCCATCGGGCTGCATTGCCGCCTAGCGGGCAGGCCCGGGCGTATCAAAGCACTGGAGCGGTTCATGGATCATGCCCGGTCCTACGACGATGTCTGGTTCTGCCGCAGGGTCGACATCGCGCGGCACTGGCGGGCCCGGTTTCCCGCGCCGGCTTGAACGTTGGAACAGGACATCATGACGACGACCCTCGCCCTTGGCGCCGA
>Ga0209987_10001000_pt1 | contig 15241 bp, 14 predicted proteins | sample N074metaG_FD_182134 | JGI IMG/M metagenome (GOLD analysis project Ga0209987, IMG submission 182134) | Deep subsurface microbial communities from Kermadec Trench to uncover new lineages of life (NeLLi) - N074 metaG (SPAdes) (version 2) | ecosystem: Environmental > Aquatic > Marine > Ocean trench... | reverse complement strand
GAATCAACACCAGAACCTGAATCAACACCAGAACCTGAATCAACACCAGAACCTGAATCAACACCAGAACCTGAATCAACACCAGAACCTGAATCAACACCAGAACCTGAATCAACACCAGAACCTGTTTCTAGTGAGACTTCCGAATCTTCTCGAAAACCCGAAGACCGTGATGTGATTTTTATCGGCACAAAACCGATCATGACTTATGTTTCAGCAACTTTAACACAACTTTCAACAAGACAGACTGTTACAATCAAAGCAAGAGGAAAAAGAATTACTCAAGCAGTAGATGTATCTCAAATGATTGTTAAAAGAATGAATTCTGTCGGCTATTTCATTAGTGATGTACGAATTTCATCTGATTCTCTTACTTCACAAGATGGAAAACAGCGTAATGTTTCTACAATGGAAATTGACCTTTCAAAACATTAGTTTAAAAAATTTAATTTTAATTGCAATCATAATTTCTATTGTTGTAATTTTAGTTGTGTCTGCTGATAATTCATGTGGAATTCAACATATGATGATTTTAAATGAAATTACTTCATATGAGAAATCTCTTGAACCTGAATTTTGCGAAATAATAGTTGAAAAAATTGATTTGTTTAACGATTCCTGTAAACCTGAAATAGAAATTTTAGATTGCGGCTAGGGCAGTATATCTATCAAAAATGTAATTCCAAAATAAATTAACATTACACTTAATCCTATCATCAATATTCTGTAGTTCTTGTTAGAAAGAATTTTTGAACTTTTTGATGCAAGAAATGAAACCATTCCTAGCCATGCAAAATCCATCCAAATATGTAAACCAAACATGATTAGTATGCCTGCAAATGACCACATTAGCATTGCATCTGAAATTAATTTGAACCCAATAGCTAACCACCAAATTATAAAAAATGGATTTAGTGCACTTAATAGAATTCCTGCAATTAATGGACCATGTTTTGGATTAGATGTAACAATATTTTTTCCTCTAAATGTTGTTTTAATTTGAATTGCTGCAAATGCAAAAAGTGTAATTGCTCCAAAAATGGAAATTATTGTCCTAAATTCCGGAAATGTTTCTAAAGAAAATACTCCAACTCCTAACAAAATTACCAATGGTAATTCAACAATTGTGTGGCCAATTGCCATTTTGATGCCTGCACGTGCGCCCTCTCTTAATCCATATGATATGTTTGCTGCAAAAAGAGGTCCTGGTGCCATGACCCCTGATGCTGAAATTACTATAACTAATACTGCAAATTCAAGAATCTGAACCATTGTTTTCTGACATTAGTATTTTTTAGTTATGAAATAAACATAATCAAAATTTTATCTATACATAGAATCTCTAAGTTGTTTTGATTCTTTTTCTGTTTCTTTCATAATTACTTCTGCTTTTTCAGCTTGTTTTTCTAATAATGGAACATCACATGATACTCCTGGAATTAACTTAGACATTGCATCACAAATTTGAACACTAGATTTAAAATCTGGGCCTTTTCCATCTGTGTAAAAAATTATTACAATTACATCTTGGCCTGACATACTTCCTTCGTTTAGTAATCTTGCTGGAATTCCTGGTATTGTTCCATGATCTAACACCTCCAAACCTGCTGCTTTAATTTTTGCTCTTGCAGAATCTGAATTCCCAATTCCCCTTACTGCCTCACTACCATCTTGTGATTTTACTGCAACACTGCTAACAATTAGTTCTATTTTGTGTTTTTCTGCCCACTTTAACATTGTCTTAGCTGCAGCTTTATGCAATGTTTGATCAAGTGTAAGATATGACAAAAACACTCCAACTTTCAAATCTTCGTTAACAAAAATTCTGGTAGGATAATTGGGTTTACCATCTTTGATTATGCTGATTGGTGGAAAACTTGGAGAATCAATAATTCCTACTAACTCAAATTGTGATGTATGTATGATTGATTCAGTTGCAATTGCACTACTAAATCCTACTGACGGAAAACCATCAATGAGATATCCTCCTTCTAAATTAACTGACTTTAATTCTTTAATTGTGATTCTTGGAAACAATGAATAATTTTTGTTTTAATAGAATAATAATTTTGTTAATTTTAATCTATTTTTTTAATTTTGATAAAAGTGCTGCATAGATGAATGGTAATATTGTTGTCACTTCTGCATGAAGAGTTGTTTGTTTTGCATTCTGTGTTACTTTTCCCCATGAAATTGCTTCTTTAACTAATGCCCCACTAAGACTTCCATCAAATTCTTGTGCTGTTGTAATGTAAAATGCATAGTCTAATCCTTCTCTATATTGATTCCACCATAATGTGTGGTGTTTTGAAATTCCTCCTCCGATCATAAATGCTCCTGATTTTTTAGCTTTGAAAATTAATCCTGAAAGTAATTCTGCATCTCCTATTATGTTTAATTTGAAATCATGGTGTTTTTGTGTGAATAACCAAATTTGACTTCCTACAGCACCATCTACTATTCCTGGAACGACAACGCTAACATTATTTTTGTATGCCCAATAAAGAAATGAATCTTCTCCTAAATGTTTTCCAATCATTTTGCATATTTCAGCAGTAGTCATTTCTCTTGTTCCGTTTTTATATTCTTCTTCTAAAAATTCCTGCATCTTTTCTTCAATTATTGGTCCATAACTTTCCATAGGCACAAGTATGTTCCCTAACCTGTGAATATTTTGATCTGCTAACTCTTTGTCATCCATTGTGAAAGAGCCTTCATTGTAATGTGAGAAATGTCTTGCAATATCATGATCTAATGCTCCACAGGTTGTCATGACTACATCAAACCATTTATTTTTGATCATATCTTTGATAATTCCTCTTAACCCTGTTGACATCACAGCTGCCACACATGAAATAAATCTCAGACATTGTTTATCTGAAATCATTTCAGTTAAAATTTCTAATCCATTTGATAAATTTACTGATTCAAATCCTCCTGATTTAGATAACTCATCAAATATTTTTTCTATAGATGTGTTTGAATCAATCTCAATATCTTTGACTGGACGGCCAGGTACTATCATCCTTTCAATCGTTGAATGCACGTATAAATTTCTGTCTTAATTGCAATTGTTTTATTACTTGACTGGGAAGACTTTTAATCCGTTTAATGAAACCATTGTTAGAATGGCAGGTAGCATTAAAGTTGGTTTAGTAGGTATAGGCAATTGTTTTGCTGGATTAATCGAAGGAATTGAATATTATAGAAAAGATCCCTCTCAAGAGGTTACTGGAATTATTCATGACAAATTAGCTGGATATGGGATTCATGACATTGATTTTGTGTGTGGATTCGATGTTGCTGAAAATAAACTCGGCAAATTTCTCAATGAAGCAATTTACGAATTTCCTAACATGGTTGATTGGATTCCAAAAGGCGAAATGCCAAAAACAGATGCCAAAGTCTACGAAAGTCCAATTTTAGATGGTGTTGGCATATGGGTGGAAAACCGAATAAATCCTATTAAAAATCCTAAAACTGCCGAACAGATTACTGAAGAAGTAAAAAAAGTACTCAAAGATACTGGTGTTGAAATTATTGTATCTTATTTACCTGTAGGTTCTGATAAGGTAACTGCATATTGGGCACAGATTTGTCTAGACACAAATACGGCATTTGTAAATTGCATACCCTCGTTTATTGCCTCAGATGAAAAATGGGCCAAAAAATTTGAAGAAAAAAATATTCCTTGTATAGGCGATGATATCAAGGGTCAGGTTGGTGCGACAATTGTTCATAGAACATTAGCTAAACTATGTAGCGACAGAGGAACCAAAATTGAAAGAACATATCAAATCAATGTTGGTGGAAATACTGATTTTCTAAACATGAAAGAACAAGATAGGCTTGCCTCGAAGAGAATCTCTAAAACAGAAAGTGTTCAAAGTCAATTAAAAGAAAGACTGGATGATGATCAAATCTATGTTGGCCCTTCTGATTTTATTCCATTTTTGGGCAATACTAAACTCATGTTTATGAGAATTGAAGGTCGTCAATGGGCAAACATACCTTACAATATGGAAGTTCGTTTAGAAGTTGATGACAAAGCTAATTCTGCAGGGATTGTAGTTGATGCAATTAGATTGGCAAAAATTGCTCTTGATAGAGGCGTTGGCGGACCGATAAAGTCAGCAAGTGCATATTTGATGAAACATCCAATAGAGCAAACTTCTGATGTTGAAGCAAAAGCTGCATGTGAAAAGTTTGTTGCTGATGATTAGTCATTGAAACTTGTTTGAATCTGAAAATCTAATTTTCCTACTTTTTTCATATTTATCAAGTGTAAATTCTCTCGCAATTCCTTTTTCTTTAATTAATTCTAATGACTGTTCAAAAAGCAATCAAAATTCTATACTGGTGGATAAACCAGAAACAACAAGCAATGGAAACTCTACAAGAAAAATGGAAATACTCTGATGATTCCTATGGTGTGGAAAAAACACTCATGGATTCAGACAAAGTACTCATTTCAAATCTGGAAACCATCAAAAAGGAACTAGACCCTAACGCAAGTTATATCGCGTTTTGAGTGCCTGTGAGGGTATATTTGTGACTTTCATGCATAACTTTTGAAGTTAACACAATAACCAATGAAATATTTTCATCACTATGATATTCTTCGTAATGGTGGGGAATTAAAATAGCGCTAGGCATAATTGTTAATGATCTTCAAATGACTAAACCTGCAAAAACCTTACAGTTTTGTCAACAAAACTTGTTAGTAATCGATTATCCTACAGATTGAGAAAAGATCATTATTGGTTCATATTAAAAAAGTTGAGATCTTTGGATTCAAATCATTTGGATTTAAGAATACTACTGTTCAGTTTGAACCCGGACTTGTATCGATCTCTGGTCCCAATGGATCAGGTAAGAGTAACATTTTAGATGCCATTATGTTTGCAATGGGTGAAAACAAACCAAAAATATTGAGAGTCGACAAACTACGATCACTAATTCATGATATTGAAGGAAATCGTCGTGGACCAAAAATGACTCGAACTAGTGTACACTTTGATAATTCCGATAGAAAAATTCCTGTTGATTCTGATAATGTTCAGATCACCAGGGAAATGAGCGAACATGGTGAAAGCATTTACTATCTTAACAAAAAGAAAACAACTCGAAACCAAATTGTTGATCTACTTGATATGGCAAATGCAGGTTTAAGTCAACTTAATGCAATTCAACAAGGAACAGTCACTAGAATTTCTGAATTTACTTCGGAAGAAAAAAGACAAACAATTGAAGATTTAATTGGGTTATCTTATTTTGATGAAAAAAAGACAGAAGCTCTAAAACAACTAAATGAGGCAGATCGAAGATTTGAAATTGCAGCAGCAAGAATGGGTGAAATCAAAAAAAGAATTGATGAACTTGAAGAAGAAAGAAATCAAAAATTACGTCATGATATTCTTGAACGTGAACTTAATAGATACAAGGCAATAGCTGCTGCCAATAAAATGAAGATTGTTTCAAGCAAAAAAGATTCTATCGAGTCTAATTTACACACAATTACTTCTGAAATCACCCAATTTGATGATGAAAGAGGCGTACTGAGAACTGAAATTAATGTTTTGGATACTGAAAAAACAAAATCAATGAATGAAGCGGACGACTACAATCAAGAAAAAGCATCACTTGATGAAGAAATAAGTTCTGCAATGGAACAATATGAAATTGATAATAGTGCGATTTCAGCAACACAGAAAAGATTAGAACAAGTTGATAATCGAATTCCAGAAATTAAATTGGAGTTAGAAGAAATTAAAAATAATACAAGTGATATTGATAACAAAATTCTAAAAATAAAAGAATCAATTGAGGAGACAAATCTCAAAAAAAATAAAATCAATAAAGATATGGAACTTGTTGATTCTGAAAGAAATACAATTCTAACAGAACAATCAAATATTGCTGCCAAAAAATCTGAAATAGATTATAAAATCAAAACTCTCACTAATCAATTAAATGATGCTCAAGTGAATCTTTCTAAAATTCAACATGAAAAAGAAGATTCTAACAATAAAATCAAAATAAATTCTACAAAATTTAATGAATTAGAACAAGGTATTGTTGATCTGTCTGAATCTAAATCTAAATTTGTATCTATGATGAAAAATAACATTGCAACTATCACTGAACTAAAATCTAGAATCATGAAATTACAAACAAAAAAATCAAAAACATATAATGACATGGAAGAATGGGGATTGATATTAGAAAAAGCAAGTAAATCTGCAACACATTATGAATCAAAAATTAAAACTGTGAAAGGATTCATGCATGAAGATTATACTGTTGCAAAATTAAAGGAAGATGCAGATAAACTTGGCATTGAAGGTTTAGTTTATGAAATGATTTCATGGGACAAACAATACGAACGTTCTGTTTTAGCAGTAAGTTCTGATTGGATTAAGGCAATTGTTGTTAAAGACTTTGCAACTTTGATTGGAATTGCTGATGCTGCTAGAAGAAAGAAACTTCCAAAGCTTAAGATTATTCCACTTGATGCCATTCCAAAATTTAAGATTACTTTGCCGAAAGAATCTGGAGTAATAGGTATACTTGCTGATTATGTTACTTGCAAACCTGCCTATTTTACGCTTAAAACATTCCTATTTGGAAATATTGTGCTTACCGAAAATAGAGAATCTGCCTATAATGTATCCCAACTAGGATACAAAGCAGTAACTATGGATGGTGAATACTTTGCGGCAAAAGGAGGTACGGTTGTAATTGATATTAATTCAAAGATTTCAAAACTCACAAAACTGATTTCTATGAGTAGTGATATTGATGGTCTTTTTCAGTCTATCAGTTTGATTAAAAAATATTTAGTACAGAAAAAACACTCTTTGAAAAAATTAGATGATTCAATTCAGTCATATGCTGAAAGACTATCTGTTTCAGAAAAATCTTTAACCTCTGCAAGTGAAAATTATTCAAATTTAAAATCAAGAATTACTTCTGTAATGAACATTAAAGAAAAACTGTCAAAAAGAAATTCTGAGTTAACTACAAGAAATATGAATATTGAATCTGAAATGATTTCCACAGAATCTCATATAGATTCATTACATGAACGTATTTCAATCGTAGAAAAAAACTATGCCGGTGGAGAACAAAACCGCATTGCAAATGAGTTATCTAAAATTAACATAAAGAAAGCAGACCATGAAAAACTATACACCACAATTATGAATGAATACCGTGACAACTCTTCTATACTAACAATACTGCAAACTCAAATTAATCAAGAAAAATCTCAATCTAATCGACTTTTTGAAGAAGAACATTCTTTGAATCTGGAGCGCCAAGAATCTAAAACAAAGATTCAAGAATTAGAGAAACAAAAAGAACCAAAACAAGAAATTCTTGTAAAATTAAGAGAAAAAGAACAAGATCTTATTGCTACCTCTGGTTCATCAATTGGTCAACTCAAAGAATATGATGATAAACTTAAAATTTTGTCTGAAAAAGATAAAGAACTAACAAAACAAATCAACACATTAGAACGTCAATCTGATTCATTGAATCATGATTTAAATGATTTGAGAGAAACTCGATCCAAATTACAACAAATTCTTTCTGTTTTTGGCTTTGATAAAAATATGGAAACTTTTGATGTTGAACCCATAATTCAAGGGTTAACTGCTGAATTTAATTCCCTTAATGCATTAAATGCAAAGGCACCCGAAACATATCTTGAAGTCTCATATGGTTATCGTTCAATGTCTTCAAGAAAGAATTCTCTTGAGGAAGAAAGAAATTCAATAATTAAATTTCTTGACGATGTTGATAAAGACAAACGACAAACATTTTTGGATGCATTTGATACTATAGATAAAGAAATTCGGTTAATATTCAATAAAATGACTGATGGAAATGCTTGGTTAGAATTACAAAATGAAGACGATATATTTGATTCTGGAATTTCTTATCTAATTCAATTCCCAAATAAACCAAAAAGAGAATCTACATCAATTAGTGGTGGTGAAAAGACATTGGCTGCAATTGTGTTTGTACTTGCATTACAAAAACTAAAACCTTCACCATTTTACTTGTTTGATGAGATTGATGCACATCTTGATGCTCCAAATTCTGAAAGACTTGCAAAGATCTTAGAGGAACGATCTAAAGAAAGTCAATTTATTTTGGTATCTCTAAAAGATTCTGTTGTACAAAAAGCAAAACTGATCTATGGTGTTTTTCCAAAGAATGGCGTTTCACATGTTGTTGTTTACAAAGATAAACGAATGCCATCTCTTAGAAACTCCTAGTCTAGTTTTACATAACATGCAGCAAAGTGCTCATTACCTACTTTTTCTAAGATAGGTTCTTCTTTACATTTATCTATAACATACGGACATCTTGCCCTGAATCTACATCCTTGATAAACATCTACATCTGATGGCGCATTTATTCGAATTTTCTTTTCTCTGTGTAGATTATCTGGATCTGGTTCTGAAATTGCATCAATTAGTGCCTGTGTATATGGGTGCTTTGGATTTGTTAAAACTTGATTAATTGGCCCCATTTCTACGATTTTACCAAGATACAAAATTCCTATTCTTTGACCAAAATATCTGGCTGTTGCCAAATCATGAGTGATATAGATGAAAGAAATATTATATTTTTTTTGTAATTCCTGCATTAATTCAAGCATCTCTGCTCTAATTGATACATCCAACATTGAAACTGGTTCATCTGCTATGATTATTTTTGGTTTTAGTGCTAATGCTCTTGCCAAGACCACTCTTTGTCTTTGTCCGCCTGATAACATGTGTGGGTACTTTTTTGTCATTTCATCAACAGGTTCTAATTTTACTTCGTGTAAAACTTCAATTACTCTTCTTAGTCTATCGGCTTTATTTCCAATATTGTGTATTTCAAGAGGTTCAGATACGATATCTATTACTTTCATTCTTGGATTTATAGAGTCATATGGATCTTGGTGGATCATCTGACAATTCATTCTGATTTTTTTTAGATTCTTTTGTTCATTATTGATTTCAAGATCTTCGAAAAAAATTTTTCCAGAATCTGGTTCAATTGATTTTAGAATTAATTTTGCGATAGTTGACTTTCCAGAACCTGATTCACCAGCTAACACTAAAACTTCACCCTTTTTAAGAGAAAATGAAACATCATCTGTTGCTCTAACTATGGATTTTGAACCAAACAAGCTTTTTTTGATAAAGTATTTTTTCAAATGTTCTACTCTGAGTATCTCATTCATTGATTATTATTGAATGAAGAAGTATATCAAGAAATATGATTTATGCGTATAGAATTAGGATAAAGAATTTATGTTAAATAAATCTGGTTTTAATCCTTGAGCAACACAATTCAAAAAAATCTTAATTATAAAAAATATGTAGTATCCTCTAAACTTCAATACTTTAAACTACATTCTAGTAAAACTGAGAAAACATTTGCTGAAGAAATATCTTCTAGTTTGAATCATGATTCTAAATTTATTAATCCCAAGTTCTTTTATGATAAAAAAGGCTCAGATTTATTTGAAAAAATTTGTTCTTTACCAGAATATTATCTAACAAGAACTGAAATTTCTATACTAAGGAAATTACAACCTGAATTATCCTCTTACATTGATGAAAATTTTCGATTAGTTGAACTTGGAAGTGGCACATCTGTAAAAACTAGATTAATTCTGGATGTTTTGACACAATTACATGACTCTGTAGATTATTTCCCAATAGATATCTCTGAAATTCTTACTGAGAGTTCTGAGGAATTACTGAAGAATTATGCTGGGTTGCATATAACAGGCATAATAGATACATATGAGGACGGTTTAGAATTTCTAAAAAATTTTGATAAAAAGAAAAATCTGATTATTTTTTTGGGTTCTAGTTTTGGTAATTTTTCTCCAAATGATGGATTTGAATTTTTACAGAAAATAAATTCTACCATGAAGTCTGGTGATCTATTTTTGATTGGATTAGATTTGATTAAAGATAAACAGATTTTAGAATCTGCATATGACGATTCACAAGGTGTGACTGCAGAATTTAATCTTAATATTCTTTCTAGAATTAATGCAGAGCTTGATGCTGATTTTAATTTGAAAAATTTTTCACATCTTGCAATTTACAACGAAGAAAAGCAAAGAATTGAAATGTATCTCAAATCTCTTGTAAATCAATCAGTTATAGTATCAAAATCTAATCTTTTATTGAATTTCAAAAAAGATGAATTAATTCATACTGAACATTCACACAAATACAAACTGTCACAAATTCATGAACTTCTTGATAGCGCGGGATTTCAAATTAAACAGACGTGGTTAGATGATAACAAGTATTTTTCACTAACCTTGGTATCAATAAAATCCGATCCATGATAACCTTTTAGATTTTAATCTCCAATACGCTTAAGTCCATACTTTTTACAGAAAACTCATATCTAAAAAAGAGATGGTGATAGCAACAATCGGAGTGGCTTTAATGATGATTGGGTTGTTATTTTTTTACTAAAAAAGTATGATTCTAAACTCGTTTACACTCAAAATTAACCTCAAAAATTACTCAAAGGTTATGGTATACATGTCATTTCGTATCAAAAAATTAGATATCTTCTGCGCATCTAAAACCTGAGAATAACCATCTTTCATCTAATCTAAAGAAATTTCTGTAACTTCCTCTAATTGACATTTTTGGAGTAGCAAATGAGCCTCCTCTCAAGACTTTTTGGTTTGAAAACCACTTGTCATTATATTCATCAAACCCTGTTTTGAATCCTGGATACCCAGTAAATTCTGATGATGTCCATTCCCAAACATCTCCAATCATCTGTTGACATCCAGATGAACTAGTACCATTTGGGAATGCTCCAATTTCAGTACATCCCCAAAAATATGATTCCAGTAAATTGCATTTTTCTTCTGTTGGTTGCTCATTTCCCCAGGGATAGATTGTTTTTACTTGCGTTTCTTCATTCCAACAGGCAGCTTTTTCCCATTCTCCTTCTGTTGGGAGTCTTTTTCCAGCCCATTTACAATATGCATCAGCTTCAAAATAACTAACATGACATACAGGTTCATTTGGGTTAATTTTTCTAATTCCTAAAAAGTCTTTTACATTCCATTTCTTATCTATTTTTTCCCAGTACATTGGTGCCATCCATTTATTTTCTTTAACTTTCTCCCAACCATCTGATAACCAATACTTGTATGTTTCATATCCTCCATCCTCAATAAATTCTATATATTGTTGATTTGTAACTGGAAAAATATCTAACTTGTAATCATTAAGGTATACTTTGTGTTCTGGAAGTTCAATGTCATAACAATAGTCTTCTCCATTGTAGCCCATTGTGTATAAACCTCCTTTGATATGAGTTGATTTTTTATCAACCGGATTTTGTTTTGGAATCTCATTTCTTTTAACGGGTCTATATTGTTCTGCAAGAAGATGTTGTAAATCATACACAAGAAGCTCTTGATGTTGACATTCATGATGAAATCCCATAGTGATTAATTTAACTTCGTCATCACTCAAAGTTTGAGATTCAATAAAATGCTCTACTCTCTGGTTAATTGTGTTAAAGTATTGAAATATTTGCTCAACAGTGGGTCTTGAACTTATTCCTCTTAGTCCCTTATCTTGTGGAGTCCCGAATTGTTGATAATAGGAATTAAGATATTCTGAAAATTCACTTGAATAAAATTCATAATTTTTATCTAATTTACTCATTATTGCTTCGTAAATCCAACTTACGTGACCAATATGCCACTTTGGAGGACTAGTGAAAAATGCTGTTTGAACAACAAAGTCGTCTTTTTCTAAAGTCTTTACAAGTTCCAATGTCTTACTTCTTGTCTCTCTAAACTGTTCTAGCAATGGTTTTTTTTGCTGTAATTCTAGATTTGTAGTCATTATTAAAAAATAGTTTAGTACCCCCTTGCAAAAATTGGAATCAATGTGCTTTGTTCTTGACAATACATGCATTTTTTATCTGTATTTTCACTGCCAAACGGAATGACTCTAATATCTGCACCTGTTTCCTCTTTGATTTTCTCTTCACATTCTAATTTTCCACACCAAGGAGCGCTAAAGAAACCACCTTTCTCAATTTTTGATTTAAATTCGGTATAATCTGAAATATCTATGGTGTTTGCTTTTGTTTGCTCTCTCGCAGTTTTTAACATGCTATTTTGAATTTCATCTAAAATTGTGTGGATTTTTTCAATTTCAGTAAAACCTAAACTTGACTTTTCACGATTGTATCTTTTTGCTATAACTACACTTTGGTTTTCTATGTCTTTAGGGCCAATTTCTATTCGTATTGGAACCCCTTTTAGTTCCCAATCATTGAATTTGTATCCTGGAGATAATTCGCTTCTATCATCAACATGTACTCTAATTTCTTTTGACTCTAGAATTTTTCTAATTTCTTCTACTTTTGATAAGACCTTCTCTTTACCTTCATCATTTTTGTATATTGGTACAATTACAACTTGCATTGGTGCAATTTTTGGTGGTAAAACAAGACCTTGATCATCCCCGTGAATCATAATCATTGCACCAATTAGTCTCCAAGAAATGCCCCATGATGTTTGCCAAGCAAAATGTTCTACATTGTCTTTGTCTGCAAATTTTACTTCAAATGGTTTTGAAAAATTCTGACCTAGAAAATGTGATGTACCCATTTGCAGTGCTTTTCCATCTGGCATAATTGATTCCATAGTGGTTGTGTACACTGCACCTACAAACTTTTCTTTCTCACTTTTCCTTCCAGTTGTTACTGGGATTGCTAGTTCTTCTTCTACTGTTTTTTTATAAATCTCTAATATTTTCATCACTTCTTCTTCAGCATCTTCTTGTGTTGCATGTACAGTATGACCTTCTTGCCACAAAAATTCTGATGTTCTAAGAAATGGTTTTGTTCCTTTAATCTCTGCTCTGAGAGCTGTATTCCAAAAATTCATCTTTAATGGTAAATCTCTCCAACTTTGAATCCATTTGGCATACATTGTGTATGCTAAAGTTTCAGATGTGGGTCTTAATGCAAGTCTATCTCCAATTTTATTATTTCCTGAATGAGTTACCCAAAATACTTCTGGATTGAATCCCTCAAAATGTTTTTGCTCTTTCCCTAACAATGATTCTGGAATTAAAATAGGTAAAAATCCATTTCTGATTCCATTATTTGCAAATTTTTTATCAAATGTATTTCTTAATGATTCCCAAATAGAATATCCGTCAGGTCTAAGAACAATAAATCCTTTAACTGGTGCATAATCTGCAAGTTTGGCTTTAAGAACTATCTGTGTATACCATTCACTAAAATCCTCTTTTTTAGAAACTGTAATCCCTTTGTCTTCTTTACTCAAACTAAAATTCAAAGAATTAATTTAATTAATGAGCCTTTCGTGAGAATTCTTATGTTTTAGGTATTACAGAGAATCCCCTTTACAAAGCACTTTCCCCATGACTCTGCTTTGAAAATTTGGACACACAAAACATTGGATGAATTGGATGTCTTCTTTGAAAACAGGGCAATCCACAAATTCTAATTTCATTTTTTTGAGCATTTTAGGACTAACTCCTTTTAACTTTAATTTCCCTTTCTCATCCATCATTCCAGATTCTTTTAGTTCATCTTTTACATTCTCTGGAAGTTTTTGTCTTTTTTCTGTAGTTTTAATATCTACTTCGTATTTGTGTTCTAATTCACCCATACCCAAAGCACTGATATTCGGTGATTTATTACTAACGTTTTTTGGATCTAAAAAATTTAAACTCGAATAGGATCCATTCCATTATCATCTATTTCATTGCCTTCAAGTGGAAATACTTCTATTTCTTATAATTCAATGATGGTTTGGTAAATGTCAATAAAAGTTACAATTAAAGAAACTACATTTAAAGAGATTTAATACGGATTTATAGATGTAGTTTATGGTTACTTGCATTAAATGCTTTCATAAATATCATGATCAGTGTATGGGAAAAACTGGAATGTTTGATTGTGATTGCACGTGTTTGAAAAAATAGTTTTTGTAGACTTATTTTATTATTTCTATTAGAATATTCTCATCATGCCAAGTGATTTGCTCTAAATCATCAAAGTTTTTCTTGATATTTTGTTGGAATATCTCTAGAGATTCATCAAAGATTTCTTTGTCGTATAAGGCAAAAGTGGAATAGTGGTTGTTTTGAGCTTGGTGGACTAGTCTATCAAGACTAGATGTTCTTGAATATCCAAATACTCTGGTAGAGTGAATATTCATGTCTGCATTTTGTATGTGTGATTCTAATTCCTCTAGTTCATACAAACGATTCTCAATCTCTGCAAATAATGGAAAGTATTCTCCCCAAATGCTTCTAAAGTTTTGATTTTTTAGTCTAGTGTAGATAAAGAGACGTCCGTCATTTTTGAGTGTTCTTAGTGATTCAGATAAAAACTTTGGAACATCAAAATGGTGTATTGCATTAAAAGTAACAATACAATCCATTGAATCATTCTCCAGTGGAAGACGGTTTGCATCACCTTGTCTTACGCAAAAGTTTGTCGTGTTTTGTTCAACAAGATAACATTCAAGTGATTCTAACATTTTTTCATTATAATCCACACAATGAATGTAAAATGAATCATCAAAGCATTTCAAGAACTCTAGAGAATATCGTCCATCACCACATCCAATATCTGCCATTTTGATCTTGGATTTTTGTTTTAGTTTATCTTTAATGTATAAGATTGGTTTTGTATCCAGTGTTCTTACACTTCGATATTTTGAGGCAATCGTTGAAAAATGAGTATGCATATCTTGCGAGTTTAATTTAATTTCATTTTGTGTTCTTGACAAGATCATATTTTATTTTTGACCCTATATGAAGGATCTATATATTATCAATTAATTTTATTCAAATGGAAAAGCGAAAACAAGGTTTTTGATGATAAAATCCGAGTTTAGATTTCAAATGTAGTGTATAGATGATATTCTAGATTTTATGTTTTGTATAATAAAAAAAAGAGATAATATACAATGTAGTATAATATTGCATATGGTATTAGTATTGATAGGAATTGCAATAGGAATTCTATTAGTAGTAATACTAATTATCAAGGCAACTAGAACATCTTCTCGTGATGTTATGGGGATTGATATGCATTGTAGAAAGTGTGGGATTATAACACACGGATTGTCTTGCCCAAAATGTGAAAAAAGAACCAAGTCATTTGGTGTTTAATTTTAGTTTAGACCTTT
>Ga0209987_10000994_pt1 | contig 15283 bp, 11 predicted proteins | sample N074metaG_FD_182134 | JGI IMG/M metagenome (GOLD analysis project Ga0209987, IMG submission 182134) | Deep subsurface microbial communities from Kermadec Trench to uncover new lineages of life (NeLLi) - N074 metaG (SPAdes) (version 2) | ecosystem: Environmental > Aquatic > Marine > Ocean trench... | reverse complement strand
AAAACTGCGAAAGTCCGGATCGGGTTCAGCTCCAGCGGGAGCCGTTACGGGATGTTTTTCCGATACCGCATAAGAACCGCCGTGAAACAGCAAAGAGTTTCTTTCGCTGGCCGTGAATTCTTCAACTTCTCCGACGATGATGACGTGATCGCCACCCTCGTATTGAAAGCGATTCTTGCAGTGGAACACCGCGCTGCAGCCGGGCAGTACCGGCACACCACGGTTGTTGAGCTCGTAGTCGATGTCGACAAACTTGTCTTCCTGCTGCCGTGCAAAGTGATTGGACATGCGCACCTGGTCCGCAGCCAGTACATTGACCACAAAATGCTCGGCGTTCTGGTAGGCGGGTAAACTGCGGGCCCCTTTATCGATACTCCACAAAATCAACGGCGGATCCATGGAAACCGAGTTGAAGCTGCTGGCGGTTGTGCCGACAAATCCAGCGTCCATATCGCAGGCTGTGACCACTGTCACACCGGTGGCGAAACGCCCCAGGGCGTTGCGAAACTGTTTACTGTCTATTTGTTCAGACATCGCTCGTTACTCCGCTGTTGTTACGCGGCCTCTATCTCCGGCTGCGCGTTGTAGTGTGCGATCAGTTGGTCGGCTGCAGCCTCATCCATAAATTCCGGGAAGAACAATTCGGCATCGTCGAAGCCGCGGAATATCCAGTTGGCCACGTCCTGATTGCCGTGAGCGGCCATGATCAACTTCATCTGGGCGGCTGCCGGTGGTTGCAGTATGGCATTGGTCCACTCGACACAGTATTTGGCTTTGTTCCAGTAATTATCGAAGGCCATCTGCATCCAGTTTTCGTCAAAATCCCTGTGGCCGTGGGCGATGATGGCATCGAAAACGACTTTGGCTGCCTTCGAGGCATTATTGGAACCCTGGCCGGTAATTGGGTCATTTAACGCCACTGTATCGGCAATACCCAGGGCCACGCCACCGTTGGGCAGGTGTAACACGGGCTTGCGAATTGTGGGGGGGAAGCGGCCGCTCAAGATACCCAGCTCGTCGGTGAGTTCGATATTCTGGCAGCGCTCGGCTTCATCCGGAAAGAACTCCGCCAGTATCTTCTGGACATTCTTCATGTAGGCTTCAGGGCCTTCGCGGGTATCCAGGATATCCATAGGGCCGCCCGGAATGGCTTCAAACACCATAACGTCACACTCGCCATTGGTTGTCAGGGCGTTGAGAGAGAAATACTCACCAATACCCGGGTGGGCGTTCCAGGCGAAGCCGCGATTGAAGTCACCGTGGTGACGGGTTTTGACCGGCGCCATGTTTTTCACATAGGCCAGGCCCAGGGCGCGCTGGGGTTTGTCGAATACGGATTTCTCATCGTCGCGAAGGCATAGCTTGCCAATTTCACCCTTGCCGGAGGCAACCAGGACCAGGTCGGATTCCCCGGCGTAGCGTTCCAGGCTGGCGATATCCGCGTCTTCGTAAATCATTGTGCCGCCCAGTTCTTCAAAGCGATAAATCCAGGCGGGCATCTTCACCCGTTGGTCAATGGAGTCGACCGACATACCGCCACAACCGTTCTGTGGGCCCAACCGGCGAGAGAAGGAAGACATTCTCTGGCCATTTTCCGGATTCAGCACATTAAATTGCATGCCCTCCCAAGGGTGGTAGACATCCTCCCACAGACGCAGGCCAAATGCCTCCTCGTGGCGGATGGCCGTATCAAACATGGCCTGGCTCGAGGTCACCCGCCCATTGCGAATTTCCTCCGGTGTCTGGTTGGAAACTATCGAGACCTGGTAGCCCTTGCGTACCAGCCCAACACCCACCATCAAACCGGACTGCCCGGCACCAATAATAGTCACTTTACGCATTATTCTGTCCTCGTTTTGGTTGTTTCAGGTATAGCGCCTGATGGTTAGAAGTCTTTACGCACTTCCAGCACCCACTGACGGCCGCGATCGAACATGCCTTCAAAGGACTGGAAAGCGGTGCCGTAGACACCGGTGACCAGGTATTCCTCGTCCGTCAGGTTGCGGCCGGACACCAGAACCGTCCAGTCCTCGCCCGCATTGGTCCAGCGCAGGCTGGCATCCCACAGGTCGTAGGAGTCGGTCTTCAGGATCTCGGTGTTGAAGGAATCGTTATAGGTGTCGTCGCGGTAACTCCAGTCCACCCGCGCAACGATAGTCCCGGCACTGTCCAGCATAAACTCTTTCGACACACCTATGCTGGCGGTATGCTCCGGCACCCGCTCGAAAGCGTTGTCTTCGCCGATCAGGGTCTTTTGGGTATCAATATCGTCATACTCGGCATCCAGATAGGAATACATGGCGTCAACCAACCAGCCTTCACCCGGAGCCACCTGCAGTTCCAATTCCACACCCTGGATGGTGGCGGCGCCAATATTCTTGGTCACGGGCGCTACACTGGTGAAGACCTGCACCTGCAAGTCGTCATAATCCGTGTTGAATATCGCCCCGTTGAAGCGCATGCGCCCGTCCAGCAGGGTGGACTTGAAACCCAGTTCGAAAACCTCCACAAACTCCGGTTCAAAGGTAGGAATCAAATCAATATCGGCGGTGCCGGGCGGTGCGGTGAAGGGTACGACTATCGGCGGGAACACCCGCTGGGTAAAACCACCGGACTTGAAACCCTCGGAGTAACTGCCATAAACCATGATGTCATCGTTAATATCCCAGGACAGGTTCGCCATCGGGGTAAACTCCTCAATTTCGATTTCTTTTTCCAGGTCGGGCAATATGCGGCTGCCCGCCTGTAGGAAGGGGGCATCCAGTGCGGCCAGGGGGTGGCCGGGAGGCAATACCTCACTGATGCCGGCGAAGTAGTTCTGGTAGATGATCTGGTCCGGGTGGAATTTCTTGGTTTCGTCGGTGTAGCGCCCTCCCACGGTCAGGTGCCATTGCTCCGTGAAATCGTAGGTAGCCTGGGCGAATAGCGCCAGCGCCTCGTTGTCGAAGCCGCCACCGGAACGAAAATTGGAGACCGTAAAATCCAGGGTATTGACGTTGTCACCGTCCTCGTTGAAGTAGTAGGCCCCGGCAATCCAGTTTATCTTGTCGTGGGTGCCCAGCAGCTGAAACTCCTGGGTAAACTGCTCCTGCTCCAGGGTGTCATGGAACTGGGAGATCCGCAGGGGTGAGTGGTCGCCGTCGCGGGCGAATTCCGAATCCAGATCGCGCCAGGCGGTGATGGATTTCAGGGTCAGGGATTCCGAAAATTCATAGGCGATGGTGGCGGAAAATCCCCACACATCGGTCTCGGACGTTGCCTCTGCGGTGCCCTGGTTCTTGTCACTGCCCACATAGCGGTTGTCATAGCAATTGGCGCTGGCTGGGTTGGGATTAGAGAAAGGGACCAGGTTGTTGCCATTTACATCCTCCAAGGCGCAGGGGATGGGACCCCCACCGAGGTCTACGCCGGCAAAAGCGACATTGTGGATAAACGCCATGGGCGGCGGCGGTGCCAGGACGACTCCGCCCAGCTGGCTGAGGTCGGTAAAATCGATACCCAGTAATTCCATCGCGGGGCCATTTTCCCGGTCCCGGGTAGCATCGAAATTCAGGTCGACCGCCAGGCGGTCCGAGGGATACCAGGCCAGCGCCACGCGCCCGGTGATGGTATCGTCATCGCCCAGGTCAACCCCATCCGCGCGGTCAACATAACCGTCCTGTTGCAGGGAGGCCAGTGACGCGCGGATAGCCAGGGTATCGCTTAGGGGCAGGTGTATGGCGCCCTTTAGATTGAGACGGTCATCGGTGCCGGCGACGACGCCCAGGGAGCCACCCAGTTCACCACCGGGATCGGGCTTGAGGGTCGTAATGGAAATGGCACCACCGATGGTGTTGCGACCAAATAGTGTGCCCTGGGGTCCGCGCAGGACTTCCAACCGCTCGATATCAATCAGGTCCAGTATCGCGCCCACCGAGCGGGCAATATACACGCCGTCCACATAGAGGCCGACGCCGGGTTCCGTGGTAGGCAGAAATTCCTTTTGGCCAACACCGCGCAGGTAGATGGCCGCCGAACTGGAAGCGCCGCCAAAGCTGGGATTGTTTTCCAGGGTCAGGCTGGGCACAAAACGGGAGATATCATCCAGGCGGGTGACACCGCGATAGGCCATGGCATCGCCGGAATAGGCCGAAATTGCAATGGGCGCATCCTGCAGTCCCTCCTCCCGGCGGCGGGCGGTGACTACGATCTCTTCAAGCATTCGGTCAGCGCCGGATTTCCGGGCTTCCTGAGTCTGAGCCTGGGCTGTGCCGGCCAGACCTGTCGCCGACAAGGCGATGGCAATGTAGAGGGGGTTTAACAAGGTGCTTTTTGCTTTTGTATTCACAGTGTACTCTCCATCGTTCTCTTAGGGTTATTATGAGCTTTGGTGGGTTGTTACAGGCATAGTCGCGCAAACGGGCACCACAAATCCATGACTTTGAAGTCATGTTTTTCTGATATGTTGGCATTGGAATAAATAAAGATAGAGAATGGATGTATGGCAGAGATAAAAAAATCTTCCGCAGGTGAACTGCTGCGCTATTGGCGGCGGGTGCGCCGTTACAGTCAGATGGATCTGTCCCTGGAGTGTGATACCTCCAGCCGACATCTCAGTTGCGTGGAGACGGGCAGGGCCTATCCCTCGCGCCAGTTGCTCTTACGCATCTGTAATGTACTAGAGATTCCACTACGCGCCCGTAACACTATCCTTATCGCTGGCGGGTATGCGCCTTATTATCAGGAAACCGGGCTCAGTGATCCGGAGATGAAAGAGGCGCGGATAGTCCTGGAAAGAATCCTGACCCTGCACGAGCCCTACCCGGCAATGTTGGTTGATCGCTGTTGGGATATCGTGCTGTGCAACACCGCGCTCAAACGGTTGGTAGAGACCTTTGCAAACAATTACACCGCGCTGGAGAACCGGCAGTGGAACCTGATGAAACTACTTTTTCACCCCGATGGCTGGGCACCGAACGTGGTCAATCTTCCCAGTGTCTATGCCACCATGATGGAACGGGGGCGCCGCAACCTGGTCGCCGGGGACGCCAACCAGGAGCTCACCACACTGCTGGAAGAAATTACGGAACTGCGACCGCGGGAGCACGAAATATGGCAAAGCGACCACCAGGATGCGGATGTCCAGCCCAAGTTGATCATGCCGCTGCACTACCGCAAAGGTAAGCAGGAAGTAAAACTGTTTACCACTGTGGCGACACTGGGCGCACCCCTGAACATTACGCTGCAGGAACTGACGATCGAATGCGGTTATCCCGTGGACGACGCAGGCGAAGCGTTTTTTCACTCACTGCGCTAAAACCCTGATGCCGGTTAAAGGACTAATCCCAGTCGGCCCACATAGCCTTGATTTCCTGCCACTTTTCATAATCCGTACCACTATCCCCCTCGGGAAGTAACACTGCTCCCGCAAATGTATGGTGTGGTCGTGTCCAGGTGCCTCGTTCGTACAAGGACTCGATATTTTTGCGATAAATTTTATCAACTTCATTGTGATGCGCAGGATCGTCTTTGAGCCACAAGTTTTTGGGATGAATGGGCTGCTTATACATATCCTTGAATAGCTCTGTACGCAGATCTTTTAGCCAATTACTGTTGAGGTTCATGGCCCGAAACTGTCGCAGGGCTTCAATGTCTATAATTGCTGAGGTGACGGTGTTGTTTCCCGACGAGGACTGACAGAGTACCTCTCCGCGGTAGCCAACAATATGGCTTTGGCCGCCAGAAATATCGATGGGATGTTTGGATGACGGCGACAAATAGATCGGCCCGATATTCGGGCACAACATGTAGACGTTGTTGAACTCCGCATGACCGCGATTTTGAACCATCCAACTTCCGCCACTGCTGCTCCCGCAATTGGTCATCGGTACGGCTTCAGAGGGTCTGTAAACCACTTCGGCTCCATTGAACGTCAGGGCGCGCACCGCCTCGGGGTATTCACCGTCGGAGCAGCAAATGGTACCGATATTGCCAATATCACTCGTTTTTAATACGGGATAAAAGGCCTCGATGCCATCGCCAAAACACTCCACCCAGCGGTCGTAGATATCGTGGGGAGTACAGGATCGCTCGCGACACCAAATGTGGTTTTTGGCGGCTTTGTGTACGACTTCCCCCCGCGGGTCGATGACCAGCAGGGTGTTAAAAAAACGGTCCGTCATAACCTCGGGCCAGCGTGCTTTGCACTGCATGATGATGTAGGTGTTATAAAGCTTCGCCAGCCGTCCCAGGAATTCAGTCTCCTCGCCCGGGATGTCGATGAACAGGTCTTTTGCCGCCAATTTATGGGGGAGGTCAAAAATTTCATCGGTAAACCCGGTTAGGGCTCCCTCTGCCAGAGATATGATTTTCACCGGCATATTGATACTGACCATGCTCACTGCAGCGTGGATGGCCTCTTAGATAATCTAGAGATTGTGTTTGATATGACGTCTATCGGCGATGCCATAAGCAACGGTAGATAGTCCGATAGCCATGTAGGGCGCAATAGGCCCCTCAGAGTGGCGCAATTCAGCAGTCATCGTTCGACCTCGCAATGATGTCTTATTTAAGCTGGGTTTGGTAGAAGTCTATCTGATTTAGGATGCGCCAGGGGTAATATCAGTGTCCTCACTAATTAGTGGGATTATTCAAAATAGAATATGTCGCATGTTTGTCTCGTTTCTGAGGTAGGGTATGGTAGGTGCCATTCGTTAGTTCGCATAAATCAGTGAGCGTTTATGAAAAATAAAATTCTGTTGTCACACGTCGCAGTATTGACTTGTGCGCTTATTCTCGCATCGTGTACGGGGAATGAAAATCCTGGTTTGCCAGGAGAAACAGCGCCCGAATCGATAGACTTGATCCTGTATAACGGGCATATAGTTACGGTTGACGAGAATTTCTCCGAAGCGCAGGCCCTGGCCATTGCTGGCGATAAACTGGCGGCGGTAGGCACCGATGAGGAGGTCGTTATTCTGGGAAATAAAAACACCCGAATGATCGACCTTAAAGGGGCGACTGTACTGCCGGGTATAAACGATGCCCATATTCATCTTGCCTGGTGGGGCTTGTCGCTAAGCCAGGTTGATCTTCGAGGGAAAAATATCGAGGAGATACAAGCCGCTCTGGTTGAGCGAGTGGCGCAAATTCAGCCCGGGGAAGTGATCCGCGGGGTGGGGTGGAGTGAAGGTAGCATAGGAAGAATGCCCACCAAAGAAGACCTGGATAAGCTTACGCCGGAAAACCCGGTGGTGTTTGAGGAAATGGGGCATGCGCTGTGGGTAAATAGCAAGATGCTGAAATTGGCAGGCATTACCAATGATACGATAGAGCCCACTGGGGTCAAATTTGAGAGAGATTCCGCGACGGGTGAATTGACGGGCGTTTTTCATGAAGCCGATCAGTTGTTCTTCGCCCATATTCCGAAAATTTCGGATGCGAGGAGAAAACGTGCCATCGTCGATGCTATTGAGGTTTTGAATAGGCAGGGAGTCACCAGTGTTACCGACCCTGGCGTGGCATCGGATGGCATTGCCCTGTATGAAGAACTGGCAGACGCGGGGAGTTTATCCGTTCGGGTTAGCGTGCATTTAAGAGCCGGCCGTTCTTTGCTGGAAGCCCAGAAAGCCGTAACTAACTACGTAAATGTGTCAAAAAATAGGGGAACCACAAATAATCTACTGACTCTGCGGGGAATTAAGATTTTTATGGATGGTGCACCTCCGGGACGTACCGCGCTTATGTTCGATGACTATAGCTGTTGTCCGGGCGAAAAGGGGCTGTTGCTCTATCAGGGAGAAAACGAAGAACAGCAGATAGAGGAGATATTCAAGTCCGTTGAATGGCTTCATCGCCAGGGCTATCAAATAGGTATTCACGCAGATGGTGACCGAAGCGCCAGCATCGCAATAGCGGCACTGATTCGCGCGATGGATAACTATCCCGGTAATCCAGACGCTCCTAAAACCAATGATTTGCGCCATTACCTGATCCATGGCGACCTGATAAGAGATGAAGATATAGCACTAATGGCGCAGTGGCATATCGGGCTTGCGATACAACCTGTTATTACCTATAGGGCGGGTCATCTATTGCTGGATCTTTGGGGGCAGGACCGGGGAGCCCGGCATATGGCCACAGGGCTGTTTATGAGGGCAGGTGTGTGGACCAGTCTCACCACAGACGCACCTATCGTGCCGCCAGACTGGAAGCAAAATATTGAGTACGCGGTTCTAAGGGAAAATAAATTGTCACCCGGCAAGGTTAATGGGCCGCAATACCGCATTTCTGTTAAAGATGGCATCATTGCACATACTATTACGCCGGCATACCAGGATTTTCAGGAGAATATCAAGGGCTCTATAGAGGAGGGAAAATTAGCTGATCTTGTTGTTATTGATGAAGATATTCTAGCTATAGATCCACATAGGATCAGCGATATAAATACGCTTATGACGATAGTGGGTGGCGATATTGTCTACATGAATTCTGAGAGATTTGGCGAAGACAAGTAGTAATATTTGTAGTTCAAAAGCTTATTCATGCCGCGCATTTTGCCACTGAAAATGCTGGAGATAAAGGGGAAAACTTTCTATGAAGTGCAAGAGTAATTTGCTGAGTTTGTTTGTGTTTACGTTTTGGCTGTCATTTTCTACGCTGTCTCAGGCAACACCCAATATCGTTATGATAATGACGGATAACTTGGGGTACGGTGACATAGGTGTTTACGGGGGGCTTAGAGCACCCACTCCGCGCATCGACCAGCTTGCCAGGAGCGGCGTGCAGTTTCGGGATTTTCAGGTGGAACCGGCTTGTTCTCCATCTCGAGCTGCAATTATGACTGGCCGTATGGCAATCCGTTCCGGTACCGATGCTGTGCTGGAGCTTGGCGCACCAGGCGGGCTTCATCCCAAGGAAGTAACCCTGGCAGAAATGTTAGGAAATGCCGGTTATAAAACTGCGCATTATGGCAAGTGGCACCTAGGTTTCTCGCATGATAGACAACCGCAAATGCAGGGGTTTGATGATTTTTGGGGAATATTGTTTACCAGCGCACCGGGTGATCCCGAAGACAGTAATTTTCAGGCTATAGGAATACCCACACAGAAAATACTGGCGGCAAAAAAAGGTGAAAAGTCGGTGGTGGTTGGCGAGCTAACTACTGAGTATCGCGGGTTTATCGACGCTGAAATTACCGACAAAGCGGTTTCCTACATTAAAGAAAACGCCGGCGGAGAACAGCCCTTCTTTTTGTATTTGCCGTTTATTAATCCGCACAACCCGGTTGTGGCACACCCCGATTTTCGGGGCAAGTCAGGGGGCGGCGCGTACAGCGATGTATTAATGGAAATCGATTACAACACCGGGCGTATTCTCGATGCAATCGCAGCTGAGAATATCACACAGGACACCATTGTAATCTGGCTTTCCGACAACGGCCCTCAGCGGATTACACTAGAGCCGTACCACAGTGGCGACCCCGGGCCCTGGTCGGGTGAATTGGGTAGCGTTTTTGAAGGAGGTTTGAGAACGGTTGGTTTGATTAGCTGGCCCGGAACCATTAAGCCGTTTGTGTCAGATCAATTGTTCCACTCCATGGATTTCTTTTCGACACTTGCGCAGTGGACTGGTGCAAAAGTACCAACTGATCGCCCCATCGACAGTATTGACCAATCTGAGTACCTGTTGAATCAGGAGGTGGGTAGCAAGCGAAATCACGTCATGGTTTATTACAATGGTGAATATGCCGCCATGCGTTACCTCCATTTCAAAGTGATGCGCGCAATTTATTCTCGCAATGCAAGCCTAATGTCCGATTCGATGTACCTTAAATCGATACCTCGTGTCTATAACCTCAGAGCAGACCCCAAAGAGGAATATATTATCTCGGGGGGGATTGAAGGGGTGGTGCGAAGCCTGGTCCTCAAGGAAGCGGAGCTCAGACGGAAATACGAGAACAGCTTTGACGCGTTCCCCAATGCGGACTATAGCAATTTGTAATAGTGAACAACGGGGCAGGGCAAGTATCAACACTTCCCAGTGCTTAGGTAGCAGCGCGGTCGCCACACAGGATAGCGTGGGGATAGCACACTGAATTTGCCATTTAGGAGAGTCGACACGTGAGTAGATACAGGAAAGAGTTTGATCATAAACTCTCCACCACTGAACCCGAGTGCTTTTTTTATCGGAACCGGCTTTTTTCAGGCACTTTTTATGGTCGCGGTTTCTTATCAGGTGGGCGCTATTGCGAGAATTGATACTACGGAAAAATTCCTGGTGTTGATAACTGCGGCGCGGGGCTTAGGCGCGCGGGCACTTGTCTTCTGGTCAAAGCCATATTGTAAAACTGGGTAAAATTTGTCGAGATAAACATAGACCCATTATGCAATTATCGCTGCGAATTGTAGGTAGCGTTGCGGTGCATTTAGTTGGAAAATAAAAAATATAACAACAGGGTGGCGAGCAGTGGCATTTAACAAGGTTGACAGACGTTCATTTATTAAACTGAGCGCGGGTGTTGCCGGCAGCTTGACTGGCTCTTCTCTTTTGGCGGCACAGGTAAAAACAGACGCACCTCCCGGGGCAATTAATAGGCCCGTAGCTGCCAAACCTTCAGAGGAGTTATGGCGCCTGGGTGCTGCAGACCTCGCACAGTTAATTGCAAGTAGAAAGGTGTCGAGTCGCGAAGTGGTGCAAGCTCACCTTGATCGTATTGAAGCGGTTAACGATAGGGTGCGAGCAATTCCCCTCGTACTTAAAGACGAGGCCATTGTTGCCGCTGACCATGCCGACCGATTGTTGGATCAGGGAACACTCTTAGGTCCGTTACATGGCGTGCCGATAACCGTAAAAGAGAATATTGACCTGGCGGGTACGCCAACTACCAATGGTTTAGCTGCATTTTCAGATAAGATCGCCTCTATGAATGCTGCGGAAGTGTCTGCCCTGACACAGGCCGGTGCTATTCCCATCGCGCGCACCAATTGCCCCGATTTTTCTATCCGATGGCACACCTCCAGTTCTCGATATGGGCGGACTCTCAACCCCTGGAATCCCACTGTAACCCCGGGCGGCTCCAGTGGCGGCGAAGCCGTGGCACTGGCGACGGGCATGTCGCCACTCGGTATAGGCAACGACCTGGCGGGTTCCTTGCGCTATCCCGCGATGTGTTGTGGTATTGCCACCCTAAAGCCGGGTTACGGCAGAATTTCCCGGTCCCATGAATTACCCGGCGCGATAGGAAAGCAATTGTTTGGCACGGCTGGGCCGATGGCCAGAAACGTGCGGGATTTACGCCTGGCGCTCCCCCTCATGGCTAAACAAAATTTACGCGATCCTCGCTGGGCACCTGTTCCTTTACTGGCTCCACCCTCGGGGCGCGTCACTGTTGGCCTGTGTACGAATCCGGGGGGCTTGGGGGTGGACCCTCAAGTTGCTTTCGGCGTAAAAACGGCGGGTGACGCCCTTGCCAACGCGGGTTTCGTTGTTGAAGAAATTGACTTGCCGTCGGTAAACGAAGCTGCCAACGCCTGGGAGACGATAATACTGACGGAATTGCGAGAGGGGCTTTGGGAGCCTATGCACAAGTTTGGCTCACCTGAAGCCATTACAGCTATGGAACTGATGTTGGCGCAGGCCGGCCAGTCGGATATAAAAAGTTATATGAAGGCCTTCGAAAGCCGATATAGAATCTCTGAGCAGTGGCGAACACTTTGTCAAAAGTATCCTCTGATAATTGCGCCTGTAAGTACACTTCCTCCTTTTGAGGTCGGCTGGGACACGTCGGGTGAAGCGGCAATCAGACCCATGCTCGATTCTTTCCGCTTACTACTGGCGGTGGCATTGCTGGGCTTGCCCGCTGCGGTAGTGCCTGTTGCCCTTGCCGGGGGGCTGCCACTAGGAGTGCAGATTATCGGCGACCAATACCAGGAACTCCTCTGCCTGGAAGCGGCCGAAGTGATTGAGTCGGCAGTGCAATTTAAAACACCCATTGATCCAAGAACTGCATAGTGAAAAGTAGATTACAGAGGGCGTATCGAAAGATTTCCTATTGTCGAGTGCCATATCCCCCGTTTTAATCGCACAAGGAGCTACTATGTCAGCCGTCGTACAAATATGTTTTGAACACACCTGGTCAGATGAAACTCTGCATGATCGTGCCAGGGAGTTTGCTCTCCATGTGAAGCCAGAAATTTCGGGATTGATTTGGAAGATATTTCTTAAGGATAGCGTAGAGCTTCAAAGTTGTGGAATTTATCTGTTTGATACGCTGACGTCAGCTCAGGCCTACGCCCAGGGGGAAAGGGTGACAGGGATGAAAAGCTCTCCAGAATTGAGCGGTATAACCGTGCGTGTCTCGGAAGTAATGGATGAAGCGTCCATTTTGGCTGGCGCGCCGCTTGCGTCATAGAAGTAGAAATCACTGTACCAAAATTACAGCAGCACTGGCCAAGGCAAACGGCGCGCAAGCAGCGCAATTATTGGAAGATGGCAAGGGAAAGAGAATAGCTATGAATACAAGTACCTACGCTGGTGTTGTCGCGCTGGGAGTGGCTCTGCTGTTCGCGCCCCACGAGGCGGTATCTGTTGAGCCCGTAAACCCCGAAATACACCCTGAGCTGGCACAGCATACCGCGCACTTTGCGAAAAAGGTCTATAAAGTCGGTGATTCTGTCTACAGTGCCGTGGGCTGGAATATTGCAAATATTGTGATGATCGAGGGCGACGACGGCATCATCCTGGTCGATGCCGGGCTCAGCCCGGAAACCAGCGCGGAAGTATTGAAGGAGTTCCGAAAAATCACCGACAAACCCATTGTCGCCGTGATTTACAGCCATTTCCATCATGATCACATCGATGGTATTAAGGGCCTGGTTACCGCGGAGCAGGTACGGTCTGGCGAAGTGGCGATCTATGCCCACTCTACTCTAATGCAAAATCTCGTAGGAGAGAGCAACGCTCTGGGACCTATCCTGGGCGCCCGTGCTGGTTATTCCTTTGGCTTTTTTCTGCAAGGCGTAGATCTCGTGGGAGTGAACGCGGGAATCGGGTCCCTGCCTGCCGGGGGTAGGCCCGGGACGTTTATTGCCCCGACCCACACCTTTGAGGGTGATTTTAATGTCCGCATTGCGGGAGTGGACCTGGAAATTTTGCACGTCCCCAGCGAAGCATCGGATGAACTGGCCATTTGGCTACCCGCGAGCCGGACCCTGATCGATACCGAAGTTCTCCAGGGCCCGGCATTCCCCAACATACATTCACTCAGGGGAACCAAGTTCCGGGACCCGGTCCGCTGGGTCGAGAGTATTGACCGGTTGCGACAGCTAAAGGCCGAATTTCTGGTTCCTACCCATGGCCAGCCGGTATACGGCGCTGACAAAAGTGAGGAGGTGCTACGTATGACGCGGGACGGTATACAGTACGTCCATGACCAGACAATACGTCATATGAACAAAGGCCTGACGCCGGATGAATTGGTTGAAGCTGTTCGCTTACCGGAGCATTTGGCCAACTACAGCCCTTATTTGCGGCAGTACTATGGCACGGTCAAACAAGCCGTCCGCCAAATCTATATTGGGTACCTGGGCTGGTTTGAAGGTGACCCGGTAGATCTTAACCCGGTGCCCCGACGGGAAAAAGCCCGTCGCCTGGTGGACCTCATGGGTGGGCATGGCCGAGTTCTGGGTATCGCGGGTACCGCCTATGATGATGGCGATTTTCAATGGGCCGCTGAACTGTCTACCTATTTAATAAGAATCGACAATGAGGACGAGAAAGCGCGGCAATTGAAGGCCGCAACGTTTCGCCAGCTGGGTTATGCCAGCATGAATGTCAACTGGCGTAACTGGTATCTCACGTCTGCCATGGAACTGGAGGGGGCCATGGACGCCGGGTTGGACACGAAAAAGATGGCCAAGATATTTATGCCACCGGATATCGTCACGGAGATGCCGGTGGGCGTCAGTATCAACAGTTGGACCAGCCGACTCAAGTCAGAGGATACATTGCAGGTGAATATGTCACTGGCATTTAAATTCACCGATCTCAATGAAACGTATTCGCTGACTATACGGCGTGGGGTATGCCAGTTTGCGCGATCAATCCCATCAGATGTGGACTTGATACTCACGCTTGCCAAGCCTCAGTTCGAGGCGATTCTCCTTGGCAAAACTAACTTTGAAGAAGCGCTGGCAAGGGACGATATTGTTCTTCAGGGCGAGTTGGAGGAGTTGAAACAATTCCTGGGTTATTTTGAATCGGCCGGAGGCACCCCGATAGCGCTGACGATACGCTGATTTAGTGGGGTTTAATATGAGAATTATGCATACAATGCTCCGGGTCACTGACATGGATCGCTCGGTTAATTTCTACACCAAAATCCTTGGTATGCGTGTGATCAAGCGCATGGAAAATGAGGAATATAAATATACCTTGGTCTTCATTGGTTACGATGAGTTCGATGAAGGGCCATTGCTTGAGCTCACCTATAATTGGGGGGTTGATGAGTACGATCATGGCAATGCCTACGGACATATCTGCCTGGAAGTGGATGATATTTACCAGTTTTGCGAGCAGGTGAAAAAGCAAGGTGGCCAGGTGGTTCGGGAACCGGGGCCAATTTTGGGAGGTACTGTTCCGATGGCGTTTATTCGGGACCCCGATGGTTACTCCATTGAACTGGTGAATAAGGGGCAGGTAGCAACAATCTGATAAGTGGGTGATGCCGGTGCGCTGCCGGGTGTTTAACACAGCTTTAATTTACAATTGATGACTGATTAGCCACTGAGAACTGGATCGACCTATGAAATGTTCACTTTTTTCTCGTCCCAATCTTGTATTGATAATAGCGATGGCACTGTCGTCAGGTTTGCAGGTTAACGCCAGCTCTACCACAGTAGAAACCGCCGATATCCTGGCCGACCGTTACGAACAACAGGTGATTGAGTGGCGTCGTCACTTTCATCAGCACCCGGAGCTCTCTAACCGCGAATTTGAGACCGCCAGATTTATCGCCGACTACCTGCAAACCCTCGGACTGGACGTACAAACCGGCATCGCCAAAACTGGTGTGGTTGCAGTTTTAGATTCCGGTAAACCCGGCCCTGTGGTCGCGCTACGCGCCGATATCGATGCTCTGCCCGTGACTGAAACGGCTAATGTACCCTTCGCATCCAATGCACGTGGCACTTACCTGGGCAAAGAGTATGGGGTGATGCATGCCTGTGGCCACGATGCTCATACGGCCATGCTCATGGGAGCGGCCAAGATTCTGGTGGAGATGAAAGATCGATTGCGCGGTAAA
>Ga0209987_10000992_pt1 | contig 15289 bp, 14 predicted proteins | sample N074metaG_FD_182134 | JGI IMG/M metagenome (GOLD analysis project Ga0209987, IMG submission 182134) | Deep subsurface microbial communities from Kermadec Trench to uncover new lineages of life (NeLLi) - N074 metaG (SPAdes) (version 2) | ecosystem: Environmental > Aquatic > Marine > Ocean trench... | reverse complement strand
AGACTCCGGTGCTGATCAAGGCGGACCGGGCCGTGCAGTACGGATTCGTGGTCGGCGCAATGGTGCTGTTGCAACAGGGCGGCGCTGAACACGTCGGCTTTGTCACTGACCCGCTGGATAGCTATCCGGTACCGGAAGAAGGCGATCTGAAACGTTGATACGCGACAAGTACAACATCATTCCGGCTTTTCTTGCCGGAATATTTCATGTGCTGATTTTCGGCGGGCTGGTTGTGGCCATCGATTTTACCACGCCGGCGTATCCGGCAGTGCCGCTTGCCATCACCGCGACCCTTATTGCTGAAGCCGATCTACCAAAAGCCCCACCCGTCGAGGAACCCGAGCCGGAACCGGATACCTCCGTTGAGGACCGGGCGCGCGAAGAGGAAGCCAAACGTCAGGCAGACATGCGCGAGGAGCAGCAGCGAATTCGTCTCGAAGAAGAAGTCGATCGCAAGCGCCGGCTGGAAGAAGAAGCAGAACGCAAGCGCCAGCGGGAAAAAGAGGTCGAACGATTACGGGCAGAGGCAGAACGCAAGCGGCTCGAGGATATCGAACGGCAGCAATTGGAAAATCGGCGTCTGCGCATGGTGGCTGAAGAAGCCGAGCTGTTACGACAGCGGCAGGCCGAACTGGATGCCGAAGATATGCGGCTGGCCGCATTGAGTGCCAGCGACGAGGCGCGCTGGGCGTTCGCGATTCAACAACAAATAACGCGCAATTTCATACGTCCGGCCTCGGCGCCGGAAGATCTCGAGTGCGTCGTCAACGTGCGGCAACTTCCGGGCGGGCAGGTTATCAACGTTGACATCGGTCGATGCAATGGCGATGAGTCGGTGCGGCGTTCTATCGAGGCAGCGATTTACAAAGCGTCGCCGCTGCCTTCTCCGGAAAATCCGAATGTTTTTGACAGGGACTTGCAGATCATCTTCAATCCTGAACAATAGAGGCACTTCTGCAATGGCTTGGGAATCGAAAATGCTGGATTTTTGCGTCCGACGGATCACCGTATGCGGGCTGCTGTTGCTGGTCCAGGTGGCGGCCCAAGCTCAGCTGCAGATCGAAATTACGGAATACGCTGGCAAACAGACGCCCGTGGCGGTGGTGCCGTTTGGGTGGGAGGGCGAGGAACCGACTGCCCCTTATGACATGACCGCGGTAATCGCAGCGGATCTCAGGCGAAGCGGTCGTTTTGCACCGATTGCCGAAGGCGACATGCTGCAAAAACCCACCTCGGGGCTGGAGGTGGATTTCGATGACTGGACGATACTGGCGGTTGAAGCAGTGGTGATCGGCAAAGTCACGCAAACCGGCGCCAATGCCTACAGCGTGCAATTTCAGTTGTTCGACGTGTTTAGAGGCGAGCAAATCGTCGGCTACCGGATGCCAGCCAGCCGCGGCACCATGCGGCGCGTCGCGCATCGCGTGGCCGACATGATTTATGAGAAATTGACCGGTATTCCCGGGGTATTCGGTACCAAGGTCGCCTATGTGACGGCAGAGGGCCGTGACAACGATCGCGTGTACACGCTGGTGGTTGCCGATGCGGATGGTGCCAATGAAATCACGATCATGGAGTCTACGGATCCGATTATGTCGCCGGCCTGGTCGCCGGACAGCCGCCGGCTTGCCTACGTGTCATTCGAGAACAATATCTCGACAATCTACGTGCAGACTTTGCGTACCGGCAATCGAATCAAGGTATCCAGCCGTGCCGGCATCAACGGTGCCCCGGCATTTTCCCCCGACGGCCGAAAACTGGTGCTGACCCTTGGCGGGATCGACGGCAATCTCGATATCAACATACTGGACCTCGCATCCCGGAAAGTTACCCGCCTGACGACGAATCGATCGATTGATACCGAGGGCACCTGGGCGCCGGATGGCCGCACTATTTATTTTACCTCGGATCGCAGCGGTGGCCCCCAGATCTACCGCATGGACGTAAATGGCGGTTCACCTGTGCGCGTAACCTTCGAAGGCAGTTATAATGCGCGGCCACGACTTTCTCCGGACGGCAGTCGACTGGCACTGGTGCATCTGGTCAGGGGAAACTACCGAATTGCGGTGCTTGACCTCGACAGCCGCGACCTGCTGGTGCTATCAGGGGGTCGGCAGGACGAATCGCCGAGTTTTGCACCAAACAGTGACTCGTTGATTTACGCAACGCGGCAAGGGCGCAATGGAGTTCTGGAGACCGTGTCGGCCGATGGACTGGTGCGGCAAAGGCTTGCCTCCAGGCAAGGCGATGTGCGGGAACCGGTCTGGTCGCCGTATCCGCGCTATTAGGGCAACGGTTTTGTAATTAGAGAATACATTAGATATACGAAATAAGTATTTAAATTTAAACATATTATTTACTCACCGCTTGAGCATAGTCAAAGGAAAAAGAAATGAGCATTAGACAACTATTAATTTTGGGCCTGCTGGCCGGTGTCCTGGCGGGCTGTTCGCAACCGACGGTGCCGGATCCCGACACGCTCAGTAGTGCCGCACCCAGTGATGACAGCATGTCAGAACAGGCACCGATGGACGATGACGGCATGGGTGGTGGCGAGTTCTTTGACGATGACGAGGCTGCGATGACGATGATTATTTATTTCGACTTCGACCAGTCCGAGTTGCGAGCGGAATATGCAGACGTTCTCGCGCGGCATGCATCGGGATTGTCCAACAACAGCCGCACTTCCCTGCGTCTTGAGGGTCATGCCGATGAACGTGGCTCGCGCGAATACAACATCGGGCTTGGCGAGCGACGTTCGCAGTCGGTACGCCGCATGCTCTTGATCCAGGGCGCATCGACCGATCAGATTTCGACCGTCAGCTTCGGTGAAGAACGTCCGGCCGCGTTTGGCAGCGACGAAGATGCCTACCAACAGAATCGACGCGTCGAAATCAAGTACACCAACTAGATCCGTACACCAACAAACCGGAGTTAAAGCGTGGCGAGACCGAAGGCGTTACTGGCAATTCTGACAACAGCAGCCCCACTGCTGTTTGCGGCGGCTTGCACGCTAACTCCGCCGCAAGACGACCCGGTGTTGATCAAGCTTGAGGAACTCGACCGGCGGCTCGCCGCGATCGAGCGGGTGCTTGCGAATGGCAGTCTGGTGGAGCTGACGATGCAGGTGGACGAACTGCAGCGGCACGCAGCCGAACTGCAGGGCCGGACTGAATCGCTCGAGCATGAGGCGGAAGGTACGGTCAGCCGGCAGCGGGAGCTGTATCTAGATCTTGACGATCGTATGCAGAACCTCGAGCTAAACCTGCAAAACGCTGCAGTCAATGTCATGGACGGTGGTTCGCTGGCCCCGGGACAGCTACCGGTACCGGGCGGCTCAGATCGTGACAACTACCAGGCCGCGTTCGAATTGTTGAAAGAACAGCGCTACGAACTGGCTGCCATGGCCTTTCAGCAGTTCCTGGTCAGCTTCCCGGACAGTCAGCTTGCCGACAACGCTCAGTACTGGCTGGCGGAGTCTTATTACGTGACCGACCAGTTCGAGTATGCGTTGGCACAATTCCAGGGGGTCATCAGCAGGTTCCCGCGGTCCCGCAAGGTCCCCGATGCGCTGCTGAAAATTGGCTACAGCAACTATGGATTGCAACGCTGGGACGCAGCCCGTGGCGCCCTGGTGCGGGTACAGGCCGACTATCCGGACACCACTGCCGCACGGCTTGCGGAACAGCGACTTAACCGCATGGACGGCGAGGGCCACTAACAACCCCTGAATCCTTGTCTTTTAGAGGCCGTTCGGTATGATGCCGCCGGCAATTTTCCCACACCGGGGGTATAGCTCAGTTGGTAGAGCATCGGCCTTTTAAGCCGCTGGTCCCAGGTTCGAATCCTGGTGCCCCCACCATATCTTCTTCCTAATTCTGCCGCTATGATTAGCCGCTTTATTTCGCGGGCGATACCACTCAGTCGTGTCGGGCAAGCACTGGAAGATTCATAAGTTCGGCGGCAGCAGCCTTGCCGACGCGAATTGCTTTGTGCGCGTGGCCGACATAATCGCCGGCATGCCGGACGGCAAGATCGGTGTCGTCGTATCTGCGATGCGCGGCATGACGGACAATCTGCTCGATTTGTCGTTGTTGGCGGAGCGCGATGACAGCTCCTGTGGCGCGGATTTGCAAGAGATTGGCCAGCGCTATTCGGCAACCGCAAAAGAACTCGTCACTGGCGACGGGCTGGTTCAGTTGCTTGCGCAATGGGCGCAGGATGCAAAGGATATCGAGGATATTCTGCAAGCCATCGCCGTTGTGAAGTCAGCACCGCAGCGCACCCGTGACATCGTCGCGGGCTATGGCGAAATCTGGTCAGCACGACTGTTGGCTGCGTATCTCGAACAAAAACTGGGTGCTGACCGTGCAGGTACATGGATTGATGCGCGCGATGTGGTGCAAGTCCGGCACAGTGAACTCGGCCCGACCGTATTGTGGAAACCGTCGCGTGCAGCGTTTGCTGGGATTATCGACAAGGACTTTTCCGGCATTGCCGTGATTACCGGATTCATTGCGTCTGACGAAGACCAGCTGCAGACGACGCTTGGCCGCAACGGTAGTGACTTCTCGGCCGCCATATTCGCCGCGTTGACGAACGCTGACGAACTCAGCATCTGGACTGACGTAGACGGCGTCATGAGCGCCGATCCAAAGCAGGTGCCGGAAGCGCAGATCATCGATCTGCTGTCCTACAATGAAGCCATGGAACTGGCGTATTTTGGCGCCAAAGTCCTGCATCCGCAGACACTTGGACCGGCTGTCGACAACGATATTCCGATTATCATTCGCAACAGCTTTGATCCGCAACATCCTGGCACCAGGATCAGCGCCGACGCCAGGCCCGCCGAGCGCATCAAGGGGATAACAGCCGTCGGCGGCATGGCGCTGATCAACCTGGAAGGGGCCGGCATGATCGGCGTACCCGGCACGGCAGACCGGCTGTTTGCGGCGCTCAGGAAGGCCGATGTTTCCGTCACCTTGATTTCCCAGGCAAGTTCCGAGCATTCGATTTGTATCGCGGTGCCGGCAGACGTGGTGGGGCGTGCGAAGAAAGTCATTGTGGAGGCATTTGCCGCGGAACTCGCGAGCGGCCAGATTCAACGGGTAGAGGCAACAGACGCCCAAAGCATCATTGCCGTGGTCGGCGACGGTATGGCAGGAACGCCGGGTATCGCTGCCCGATTTTTTGGCAATCTCGGCCGTGCCGGCATCAATGTTCGTGCTATCGCACAGGGTTCCTCTGAACGCAACATCTCGGCTGTGGTTGACACAAACGATGTCACCCGCGCACTGCGCGCGGTACATTCCGGGTTTTATCTCTCCGCCAAGACGCTCTCGATAGGGGTCATTGGCTGTGGCACGATTGGCGGTACCTTTCTTGACCAGATGCAGCAGCAGACGCAGCGGCTGCGCAAGGATTTCGATCTGGATTTGCGGGTGCGTGGAATCGCACGTTCAAATCACATGCTTCTTGCTGATCGACGGATTGACCTTGGTGACTGGCGCGAAGACTTGAATGCGAGCGAGACCATTAGCGATCTCGATGCATTTGAAAGTCACGTACATGCCGATCATTTGCCGCACGCAGTCATCATCGATTGCACCGCGGATCAGGCAATCGCCGACCGTTATACGGGCTGGCTGCAACGTGGCATACACATCGTTACACCGAACAAGAAAGCGTTCAGTGGCGATCAATCCTATTACGCGGCATTGGCATTGAGCGCGAAGGAGGGCAATGCGCACTATCTTTACGAGACCACGGTCTGTGCGGCGCTGCCGATCATTCGCACGATCCGCGATCTCGTCGATACCGGTGATCGCATCCGGTCATTGCAGGGCATCCTCTCAGGCACGCTCGCGTATTTGTTTAACGTCTATGACGGCAGTGTTCCGTTCTCGGAAATCCTGATCCAGGCAAAGGACAGCGGTTATACGGAACCTGATCCACGCGATGACCTGTCGGGCATGGATGTCGCGCGAAAACTGACGATTCTTGCGCGTGAACTCGGTCAATCGATCGAGATCGGTGATTTCCCCGTGCAAAACCTGATCGCAGAAGATTTACGCGGCCTGGAAGTCGACAAATTTTTGCGCGAGCTCCCGAAGTATGACGATGAAATGCTCGTACTCTACAAGGAAGCGAAAGATGAGGGAAAAACATTGCGATACGTAGCACGGCTCACGGAGCACGGAGAGGCAGCGGTTGGGCTGGAAAAAATATCGGTAGATGCTCCATTCAGTAACATCAGTTCAACAGACAACATCGTGCAATTCATCACGGACCGATATGCCACAAATCCACTCGTCATCCAGGGGCCTGGCGCAGGCCCCGAGGTTACTGCGGGCGGCGTCTTTGGAGATCTTCTCAAGCTCGCCACTTTTCTTGGCAATGGAGCGCTGCAATGAGGGCTAACAATACCGCTACCGCCTTTGCCCCCGCGTCCATCGGCAACGTCGGTGTGGGTTACGACATACTCGGCCTTGCGATCGCTGGCGCGGGTGACCGTGTTGCGGCGCGCATAACCGAGAGGAGTGGAGTCACGATCAAGGAAGTTCGGGGTCTCGACGGAGAAATCCACCCGGACCTGTCAATGGATCCCGAACACAACACGGCATCGATTGCGGCGAATGCTTTGTGGAAAGCGCATGGCGATGCATCAGGCGTGGAGCTGAGCGTGTTCAAAGGCGTGCCGCTGCAATCGGGTATGGGCAGTTCTGCGGCATCTGCAGTAGCCGCGACTGTGGCCGTCAATGCACTGCTGGAGCAACCCCTGCAACCACTCGAACTATTGCCATACGCGCTCGAGGGAGAGAAATACGCAAGTGGCGCGTTGCATGCCGACAACGTTGCGCCGAGTTTGCTTGGGGGCCTGGTATATTGCCCGAAGTTATTGCTGCCGGATGCGTATTGTTTGCCAACGCCGGAGGGAATCAGTAGCGTTCTGCTACATCCCGAGATGCAGGTCGACACGGCGATACAAAGAAAAGTTCTTGCTCGCACCTATTCCCTGGAGCTGTGGCGCGAGCAGCAATCCTATCTCGCAGGCTTTATCGCCGGCTGTGAGCAGAATAATCCGGATCTTATTCGGCGTTGTCTCAAGGATGTGATCATTGAACCACAGCGCAAATCGGCCGTGCCCTGTTTCGACGCCGTTCAGGCAGCCGCATTGAAGTCAAATGCATTGGGTTGTTCTCTGTCCGGCAGCGGACCCGGTATTTTTGCGCTTTGCATCGATGCTGAAGCACAAAATGTGGCCGACGCGATGGAGCAGGCTTGTCGCGCCATGGGCTACGAATGTCAATCGTGGATCAGTGCGATGACCGCTGACGGTGCGTATCTGGAAGATTGAACATGAAATTTCGAAGCACGCGTGGGGAAAAGACGGTTACGTTTGACGAGGCGCTCATCCAGGGCATCGCCGGGGATGGCGGCCTGTACCTCCCTGATGAGCTGCCTGCATTCAGTATCGAAGCATTCTCAGGCGCTCACGCGACTGGTGACGTCGCAAAGATTCTCCTGCAGCCATTTTTCGAATCGTCAACACTTCTGTCCGCGCTCGACGAAATTATCGCTGAGACCTTCAGTTTCCCATTGCCGGTCACAGCGCTGCCCGTGCAGGAAGGCAGTGCCGGACTGCTGGAGCTCTACCACGGTCCGACCGCGGCGTTCAAAGATGTGGGCGCCGGTTTTCTGGCCGCTTGCATGAGCCGCCTCGAAGGCGAGCCTGATAATCCGCTGACCATTCTTGTCGCAACCTCCGGGGATACCGGCGGCGCTGTGGCTGCGGCATTTAATGACCGACCCGGCATGCGGGTCGTGGTGCTGTATCCTGATGGCAGGGTGTCAGAACGGCAGGCACATCAGCTGACTTGCTGGGGTGACAATGTCCTGTCCCTGGCCGTGCAGGGTTCTTTCGACGATTGCCAGGCAATGGCCAAAGCGGCAATGGCTGATAAGGCATTGACGGGTTATCGTTTCAGTTCCGCCAACAGCATCAATATCGGACGACTGCTACCGCAAAGTACCTACTATGCCGCTGCGAGTCTGCAGCACTTCCGGGAGACCGGTCGAAAACCGGGTTTCGTTGTGCCGACGGGAAATCTTGGAAATGCGCTGGCGTGTTGCATGGCCCGTCTATTCGGCTTGCCAATTGGTGAGATTGTGCTGGCGACTAATGCTAACTGCCTAATTTCTGATTTCCTGGCGGGAGAAGAATGGCTGCCACGCGACAGCATAGAGACGCATGCCTCTGCGATGGATGTGGGAAACCCAAGCAATATGGAACGTTTGCGTTATCTTTTCGGTGAGGCGGATGAATTGAACGGCATCGTCAGTGCGGTGTCGGTCAGTGACCATGAGATTGAGCAGGAAATACGGCAAAACTTTTCGGAATTCGGGCTTGTCACCTGTCCACACACGGCAACGGCAACGCATGCCTGGCGCCAGTTGACTGACGAGCAACGTAGCGCTACTGACTGGATCCTGGTCGCGACAGCGCATCCCGCAAAGTTCGAACAAATCGTGGAACCGATCATCGGTCAGGCGATACCGTTGCCGCAGGAAATGGCCAGCATCCTTTCCCGGGATCAAAAGTACGAGAAGATCGAGCCGGATCTTCAATCGATGACGGCGGCGCTGGATCAGCGTTTTTCGGCAAAACCTTGACTACAATGCGAGCGAAATAAATGCGACAACCACCCCGGCCTACTGGACGATGAACGATCTTTTACCTGCAAATTTTCCCGCTGAATACGCGTTGCCGCTGCTGCTCATCGTACTGTTGCTGATCTGGCTCGTGATCCGCGGCAGGAAAGGTCGTGACAGGTCACTTGCACATGTTCTCGACAAGATCGCATTCAAGCGGATTGAACACATCGTTATTCCCGATGGCGAAGAAGGCGAAATTCATATCGACCACCTCGCGCTGACAGCACAGGGTCTGCTGGTCATCGATGTCAAGGACGTCAAGGGCGCAGTTTTCGGCAGCGACAAAATGCAGGACTGGACAGTCATCGCCAAAGACCGGCGCTTTACCTTTGCCAATCCGCAGCCGGCGCTTTATGACCGCATCGCTGCAGTGCGTCAGATCGTGCGCCAGGTGCCAGTTGCCGGCCGCATCGTGTTTCTTGACGGCGCCAGCTTCGCCAAGGGCGTTCCTGGCCTGGTGACTACCCTTGACGAACTGACGGACGAGTTTGAAGAATTGGACCAGGCGACCGCCAAAGTGAAAATCGAGGCATTCCTGCCGCACTGGGATTTAATTGATAACCAGGCTGATACAGCCGTGAAAGGGCGCACGAATCGCAAACGCGCGCAACTCTGAAGTCTTTTCGACCTGCATAAATTTCGGCTGGAGAGCCATAATGACGAATCGATTAGTCCTCAGCGTATTGGTTTTGCTCATGTCGTTGCCGGCTTTGGCGCTGGAGACAGACGCTTACCGGCTCGTGGATCTGAGCCATAGCTATGGTGAGAACACATTGTACTGGCCGACGTCGCCAACGGCGTTCGAAAAGGAACAGCTCGCCTATGGCATTTCAGAAGGCGGGTGGTTTTACGCTGCGTATTCGGTCTGCACGCCGGAACATGGTGGCACGCACATCGATGCGCCGCTGCACTTTTCGGCAGGCGGCATTTCAACCGAGAAAATCCCGTTGGAAAGCCTGCTTGCGCAGGCTGTCGTTATAAACGTCAGCAACAAGGCGGCGGCGGATCGCAATTATCGCCTTACAGCTGAAGACGTTGCAGCATTCGAAAAAGAACACGGCGAGATTTCAGCAGGGACTATCGTATTGATGCGAACGGACTGGAGTGATCACTGGCCGGATGCGATGGCTTACCTGGGCGACGACACGCCCGGCGATGCCAGCCAACTCCAGTTTCCCGGCTTCGGTGCAGAGGCGACGAAGATTCTCACCGAAGAACGCAAGGTCGCAATGCTGGGGGTCGACACGGCATCCGTCGACTACGGCAAGTCACAGGACTTTATCGTTCACAGAATCGGTGCCGCGCAGGGCGTCGCTAATCTCGAGAACCTGACCAACCTCGATCAATTACCGGCGACCGGTGCAACGATCATCGCATTGCCGATGAAAATCGAAGGAGGGTCCGGCGGCCCAGCGCGAGTAATCGCACTCGTGCCGAAGTAGTCAGAGCGCAAAAAATCGCTCGGCGTTTGCGGTGGTCGCAGATGCTATTTGAGACTCTGTGTTGCCGCTGGCCTCTGCAATGACGCGTAATACCTCGCGCAAATACATCGGCTCGTTACGCCGCGTCTTCGGTTTCGGATTCAACGTACGCGGCAACAGGTAGGGCGCGTCAGTTTCAATCATCAAACGGTCTAGCGGGATTTCCCCGACAATTTTTTTCAGGTTCTCACCGCGACGTTCATCGCAAACCCATCCCGTGATGCCGATGTACAAGCCCAGATCCAGGTAGGCGCCTAATTCGTCTACGCCGCCGGTGAAGCAGTGTGCAACCGCTCGCGATACCTTGCCCATTGCCTCCTCGAGGATTTTGAGAAAGTCATCGTGGGCATCGCGCTGGTGCAAAAAAACCGGCAGACCCGTCTCTGCCGCCAGCCCGAGTTGACGCCGAAATGCATCGCGCTGCGCTTCCTGCGGCGAGAAATTGCGGAAGTAATCGAGCCCGCATTCACCCACTGCGACGACCGCATCATGTGCGACCAGTTCTGCAAGCGTGCTGTGAACGTCATCCGTGTAGTCACTTGCGTGATGCGGGTGTACGCCGGCCGTTGCGAAAAACTTTCCCGGTCTTGATTCGGCAAGATTGACTGCATCGCGGCTGCCTTGTGCGCTGCTGCCGGTCAGGACCATGCGATTGACACCGGCGTCACCCGCACGCTGAATGACGGCATCGCGATCGTCAGCGAAACTGTGGTGCGTCAGGTTCGCGCCGATATCAATCAGATCAATTGGCATACGGACAGTTCAGTCAGGGTGCCAGCGAAAGGCCAGGGCCCCGAAGGTCAGGAACAGCGCGCTCATTATCACCAGGATCGTCAGCTGCGGTGCAATGTCGACAAGTCCAGCGCCATCGATCATGACCGCGCGCGCGGCATCGAGAACGTGGGTCAGCGGAAATATATTTGCCAGTTGCTGAACCCATTCGTTCGCGGACTCAAGCGAAAACCAGACCCCGGAAAGCATCATCATCGGCCACGTCACTATGTTTAGAAATCCGCCGGCCAGTTCTTCGCTGGTAACGCGGGCAGATATCATCAGCCCCAGCGAAATCAGGGAAATCGCGCCAATGACCAATATCGTCAGCAAGGTCAGGTAGCTACCATCCATCCGCGTGTCGAGAAAAAACTTTGTACCCAGAAACAGGAATGACGTAATCATCACGATCAACATCAAACGGGACACAACTTGTGCAATGACAAATTCAACGGAGCGCAATGGCGTGGCTCGCAGGCGTTTGAGAAATCCGTTCTTGCGGTAGCGAACCACGACATAACCAACGCCGAACAGCGAACTGAACATCATGTTCATGCCGAGTATGCCGGGCAATACCCAGTCGACGTAACGGATCGCATCTCCCTCGATTTGTGCTTTTTCTATATTGATTTCCTGCGCGCTATCTGATTCCAGCAACGCCAGCTCGGCAAAGTATCCTTTGCGCGAGTCCGGGTTGATCCAGTACTGCGCTCGTCCCTCGAATCGCACCAGCAGATCGAGTTGATGACGTGCAATTCTGCTGAAACCCGTCTCCTCGTCTTCAATGACCACAAAATCGATAAATCGTGTTTCGAGAAACGGGTGCGCGCTGGCATCGATACCGGATGCAGACTGCAACACGCCTACCGTATAGACCGGGCGGTCTGCGCTGAAGATAAAAGACAGGCCCAACATCAACATGACCGGCAATACGAAGTTCCAGGCCATGGTTCCGCGATCCCTGACGAATTCGAGATTACGAGCCCGGAAGATTGCAAAAATTCGCTTCAACATGGCGTCGTTGTCACTCCCGTAAAATTCTCAGGCACGCAGCGAGTGTCCGGTCAGGTCGAGAAACAGGTCCTCGAGATTGGGTTGCCGGATCTTCATGCCGTTCAATCCGCTGGTCCGTGCTGCCAGCTCTTGCAGACTTGCGCTGACATCGTCGGTTTCGATTTCGATGATGCCCTGTGTCTCGAGCATCCGATGCTCGATGCCGTCCAGATCGCCGTCAAATTCATCGATTGGTAGTTCGATGATGACATTCTTGTAATGTTCCTTAAGCAATGTTTCCGGTGAACCCTGCGTAATAATCTTGCCGGCATCCATAATCGCAATCTCGTCGCACAAAAATTGTGCTTCTTCCATGTAATGTGTGGTCATGATGATGGTGGTACCACCTGACCGAATACGCGATATCAAATCCCAGAAATTACGGCGTGCTTGTGGATCGAGCCCGGTGGTCGGCTCGTCGAGGAACACAATACGCGGGTTATTCACCAGTGCGATGCCGAGCAAGAGTCGCTGTAACTGGCCACCGGACAACTTGCGATTGTCCCGGTCGAGCAAATCCCGCAACGAACAATCGTCGATGACCTGATCCAGGTCTGCCTGCCTGTCGTAGAGATTCCGGAACATCTCCAGGGTCTCTTTGACGGTGATGAATTGCTGCAGCGCTGTACTCTGGAATTGAATGCCGGCTTCTTCGCGGAATTTGCTGCCCGCCGGCTTACCGTAATAGTGAACCTCGCCCGACGTCGCCGGCGTGACCCCCTCCATGATTTCCACGGTCGTGGTCTTGCCCGCGCCATTGGGTCCCAGCAAGCCGAAGCAAATGCCTTCCTCAACGTTGAAGGAGACACCGTCGACCGCGAGGACACCGGAATATTGTTTGACGAGGTTCTTGGCCTCGAGAGCGATAGGCATGGACTAAGGGTAACCCGTGCCCGGGGTGGGTCATAGGCTCGCATTGCAACCAAAAGCGTTCGAGCGGTATCGAATCAGTACAGATTAGAATTATTCCCGATATTGAGGACCCAATAATGCGGAATGGAATTAAAATAGCCTCGTACAGCGCCGGCCTGGCGGCGTTGCTGCTGATTGCGCCTGCATACGGCCTGGACATGAACAAGAACATCAGGATTGATGCGGGCAGCAATAGCGGCGGGCAGTCATCGGTCAATGGCAGCATTTTTGTCGGCAAGGGCAGTGTCATTGATGGCTCGCTTAAGACCGTGAATGGCTCGATCCGGGTTGAAGAAGACGTGACACTGAAGGATGCGGAAACGGTGAACGGCACCATTCGCATTGCGTCGGGTTCGTCCGCAGAGGACGTAAGCAGCGTCAATGGTTCGATTCGACTTGGCGAAAACGTCAACGTTACGGGCGAAATCGAGATGGTAAACGGCAATATATCCCTGGCTAGCGGCACCAGAGTCGCTCACAACGTCAGCAATGTGAACGGCGAAATATCCCTCACCGGAGCAGAAGTCGGCGGCAACCTGTCAACCGTGAATGGCGACGTGTCACTTGAGGATGGCTCGACGCTGCGTGGCGACCTGATCGTCGAGAAGCCGGGCGGCTGGAACATTGGAAAACGTAAGCCGAAGGTGACGATTGGCCGGAATTCCAGGGTACTTGGCGTCATCGTCCTGAAACGCGAGGTCGAGCTTTACATCAGCGACTCGGCGGAAGTAGGCGGCGTCAGCGGCAAAATGAGCATGGATGACGCAATACGCTTCAGCGGCAACAGCCCATAGCCTACTCAGCAGCCGCAAGCACTTCGGGTTACACTCCGGCTGTGCACAGCGCAGGCGCCCAATTACTGCTGTTTCCGACGGAATCCGAGAAGCCCGACCAGGTGTCGGGCTTTTCTGTGCGCGAAAGCGGCAGGGCCAAACGGCTGTCCATCAAGGTGTATCCACGTGGTCGCGTCGAAGTGGTGGTGCCACGACGGACCAGGCCCCGCGAGGTGCAAGCTTTTGTCAGCGAGAACCAGGAATGGATTGAGCGCGCACGAGCATCATTCGCGGCGGATCATCCGCCGGAGACCTTTGAGCTCCCCAATCTCATTCACCTGCCTGCCATAGAGACCGTGACGAGGGTGCGCTATATCAGGCGCTCGAGCGCCAATTCGGTGCGCTGCAGCTGCTCCGGCGGCGTGCTGACCTTGACGGGGAACACGGGGGATGACGGGCGCTGCGTTGCTGCCATTCGGCGCTGGCTGGCAGCGACTGCCAAACGCGAGTTTGCACCGCGCCTCAAGGCCCTGTCCGCGCTGACGGAGTCTCCATACGCCAGGATGCATGTCAGGGCGCAGCGCAGCTGCTGGGGCAGCCGCAGTTCCAGCGGCACCATCAGCCTCAACCTCTGCCTGTTGTTCCTGGTCCCGGAACTGTTGCGCTACCTGCTGATTCATGAGCTCTGCCATGGCCGGCATATGAACCATTCGAAGCGCTTCTGGAAGCGGGTGGCGCGGTTCGAGCCGGAGTACCGGCAGCGTGATCGTGCACTCGGCGAATCCTGGCGAGAGGTGCCAGGATGGCTTGGATTATATTAATAAATTCAACGTCTTTAATAATTAACTTAATGTTAATTATTACCCTCGATCGAGTAATTCCCTGAGGTTGATGATCGCCGCATTGGCCCGAGCGAGATAGTTCGCCATGACCAGCGAGTGATTCGCAAACAGGCCGTAGCCACCGCCATTCATCACTATCGGGGAGTGTAGCGGTGTCAGGCTGGCCTCGAGTTCGCGAATGATCTGGCGCACGCTTACCCGGGCATTCTTGTCCTCAAGTACGTCCGCAAAATCGAACTCTGCGGCACGGAAGAAGTGCACCAACGCCCACGCGGCGCCGCGAGACTCGAAAAATATGTCATCGATCTGCAACCACGGTGTGCGTACCGGCACCTGGTCGCCGAGCGTCGTATTTGCCACCGCGGCACGATCGCCTGCCAGATCCGTGTTGATCACGTCGGTGGCAACACTGTCGCCGAGGCGCCTTGACAGGCTGCCGAGCCGCTTCTCGACTTGTGCAAGCCATTCACGCAAGTTATCCGCGCGGGCGAAGAACTGTGCGTCAGAGCCGCCAATTCCTGAAAGTCGATCACGATATTTTTTGAATCCCTGAATCGCGTCGCGATATTCGGATTCGGTGGGCGGCAGGATCCAGGAATCATTGTCGAAAAAGAACTTTGGTTCGGCATTGGTGATGTCCGGATCTTCGCGAGATTGTGATTGACTGCGGCTGTAGTCATTGCGAATGACGCGCGCAAGATCACGAACCTGCTGCAATACGCCGAGTTCCCAGTTTGGAATG
>Ga0209987_10000991_pt1 | contig 15291 bp, 14 predicted proteins | sample N074metaG_FD_182134 | JGI IMG/M metagenome (GOLD analysis project Ga0209987, IMG submission 182134) | Deep subsurface microbial communities from Kermadec Trench to uncover new lineages of life (NeLLi) - N074 metaG (SPAdes) (version 2) | ecosystem: Environmental > Aquatic > Marine > Ocean trench... | reverse complement strand
TGCTGATAGGCGGGGAGAAGACTGGCTCAAAACTAAAGCCTTCCTGGTACTGTCAACCCTTGTGGTCCCAACGAGGGGGGGAGAGGAAACAGAGAGAGTCAAAATAAGGACCATAAGAATTTCCAAACCAGTCATTTAAAGTCTTCTCCTTTCAGCCATCAACAATGATTCGACTTTAAAATAACAAAGTCACCCTGAACAAAACCTGAGCGGGGTGTTCATATTTGGTTCATGTAAATTGGTGGGTTCCTCCAATAAAATGGGGCCCCGGGAAGGGGCCCCAAGTGCAGGCCGGATTAGGGGAAAACCCAGCCTGATTTCTTACCCGCGCTAGCGCCGGTAGCGGGCAATGCGCCTGGGGATTTTGATGTGGCCGAAGCTGTCGGCGATGCGTTCAATTGCCTTGAAGCGCAATTTTGGCACGATACTGCCATAGCGCCCATTGCGATAGCGGACGCCATAGCCATCGCCATTGATAGTGCCGAGAAACACACCCAACAATTCAACAGCGCGTTCAGCCTTCTCGATCTTGCCGCCAGAACCATTGTGATACATTCCCCGGCGCCCTAAAGGCTGGGTCACTTCACCGTAAATCCGGTCACGGTAGATGGTTTTGCCTCCGGCCTTGATTTTGATTTTGTAATCATAGGCCATCGACGCGTAACCACCCCTGGCTCTGCGGCCCCGGCGGTCATATATCTCAGGGGTCGACATAGTGCCGTTGACCCAAACCGTAACGTCGGCATAGCGGCGTGAATAAACGATATTGATATAAGGGTTGTAAGCCTGGAGATGTTTACCAATCGCCCGCTCAAGCTGGCGGTCGCCAGCATCGATATAAAGGTCAACGACCTGCTTGCCATAACCACGGCCGCGGCCTTCGCGGTGGTCGGCCAGCGCTTCGGTGGTGATAAAACTTGCGCCTATTGTTCCCAGCGCCATTGCGGAGAACAGATATGTTTTAAAGGTCTTCATGGTGTTTCTCCTTATTTATTGTTCTGGAGAAACTTTACCAAGACCCGCCTGAACGGTGCCTGAGCAAGCTGTTCAGTCACGGTTCAGCGAAACCGGGCAGAAATGTGGCAGAAAAATTGGGATGGAGGGTCGATCAGGCCGAGATAATACCTACCAGGATTAAATCAGGCGGCCGTGGCAGTGTTTATATTTTTTGCCAGAGTTGCACGGGCATGGGGCATTTCTTGGCACCTTGCCCCAGGTTGCCGGATCCGCCGGGTTTTTTGGCTGGGCGGCCTTTTGGGCCGCCGCCATGGCCAGGGTGCCAACCGGGGGAACTGCATCGTTTTCCCCGGTCCTGGGATCGATATGCTGGGGCCGCAAGGGCTTTTGTTCCTGTTTAATCGCCAGCGGCCCCTGTTCAACCCGGAATTCTATGTGCGCCAGCATTTTTGAAACATTTTCCCGCACCGTGCCCAACAAAGCCTCAAACAGGGTGAAGCTTTCGGTCTTGAACTCGTTTAGGGGATCGCGCTGGCCATAGGCCCTGAGCGTCACCACTTTACGCAGGTGCTCGAGGGTTGATAAATGTTCCTTCCAGTCGTTATCAAGGGTTCTCAACAGCAAACTTTTTTCAACATAGCGCCATTCCTCGGACCCGTAATTTTCAACCTTTTTAGCAATCTGGGCATCGGTTAACTTAATAATGCGATCGGTTAATTCCTGCTCTTCAACACCTTCCTCTTTCATCCAGTCGGTCAAGGGCAGATCAATATTAAAAACCCGTTTAATTTCAATACCCAGCCCCTTGATATCCCATTCCTCTGGGTAGGTCTTTGGGGGAATATGGGTGAGGACGATGTCTTCGACGGTTTCTGCGCGCATATCGCTGACGGTGTCTGACACGTCCTTGGCATCCATAATCTCAAGGCGTTGTTCGTAGATCGCCTTTCTTTGGTTATTCATGACATCATCATATTTCAGGATATTTTTGCGCTGTTCGTAATTGCGTTCCTCAACTTTACCCTGCGCCTTTTCAATCGCCTTGTTGATCCACGGGTGAATGATTGCCTCGCCCTCTTCAAGGCCCAGCTTGACCAGCATGGCATCCATTTTTTCCGGACCGAAAATACGCATCAGATCGTCATGAAGCGAAAGATAAAACTTCGATTTGCCGGGATCTCCCTGGCGCCCTGAACGGCCCCGCAACTGGTTATCAATGCGCCGGCTTTCGTGGCGTTCGGTGCCGATCACATAGAGGCCGCCGGCCGCCAGCACCCGCTTTTTGTTTTCCGCTATCTCGGTTGTGATCTTTTTGATCACCTTGGCCTTTTTCTTTTCATCCTCAATCGGATCAGCCTCAAACTTGACGCGCATGTCGTAATTACCACCAAGCTGGATATCGGTACCGCGCCCGGCCATGTTGGTGGCAATGGTTATCGCCCCAAACTCGCCAGCCTGGGCAACAATGAAAGCTTCCTGTTCATGATAGCGGGCATTCAAAACGTTGTGCTTAATTTTGTGTTTTTTCAGGATTTCGGAAAGCAATTCAGATTTTTCGATCGAAACGGTGCCAACCAGCATCGGCTGGCCCTTTTTGTGGCAAACCTTTATTTCCTCAACCAGGGCCTTGAATTTTTCCGGCTCGGTGCGGTAAAATTCGTCGTGATCATCAATCCTGATGATCAGTTCATTGGTTGGGATTTCCACCACCGGCATGCCATAAATATCAAAAAATTCCTGGGCTTCAGTGGCTGCGGTTCCGGTCATGCCAGAAATTTTCGGGTACATCCGGAAATAATTCTGGAATGTAATTGAGGCCATGGTTTGGTTTTCCGGCTGGATCGGCACCCCTTCCTTGGCTTCAACCGCCTGGTGCATCCCCTCCGCCCAGCGCCGGCCTTCCATCATCCGGCCGGTAAATTCATCAATGATTATGACCTTGTCATCCTTGATGATATAATCGGTATCACGGGCGAACATTTTTTCGGCCCGGAGCGCCTGGTTGACGTGGTGGACCACTTCGGTGTTTTCGTAATCGTACAGATTATCGCCTTCCAGAAGCCCGGCCTTAACCAACAGACCTTCAATGAATTCAACCCCCTCTTCGGTCAGGGTAATGGTTTTGTTCTTTTCTTCTTTCTCGTAATGATCTTCCTTCAACTGGCGCACGATGCGATCAACGGAGGTATAAAGGTCGGTTTTGTCTTCGGTTGGCCCGGAAATGATCAACGGGGTACGCGCTTCATCAATCAGAATACTGTCAACCTCATCAACAATGGCAAAAGAAAAATCCCGTTGCACCATTTCAGAGCGGGAAAACGCCAGATTATCGCGCAGGTAATCAAAGCCCAGCTCGTTATTGGTGGAATAGGTGATATCGGCGCTGTAGGCTTCCTTGCGCTGGGGCTTATCCAAACCAGGAACAATCACCCCGACGCTTAGGCCCAGAAAGTTATAAATTTGCCCCATCCACTCGGCATCGCGCAGGGCCAGATAGTCATTGACGGTGACAATATGAACGCCCTTGCCGGGGATTGCATTTAGAAAAGCTGACAGGGTTGAAACCAGGGTTTTACCTTCACCGGTTTTCATTTCAGCAATTTCACCGCGGTGTAAAACGATGCCGCCGATCAACTGAACATCAAAATGGCGCTGGCCCAGGGTGCGTTTCGCTGCTTCGCGAACCGTGCTAAAGGCTTCAACCAGCAGGTCATCCAGGGTCTCTCCGGCTTTGTAGCGAGTCTTGAATTCGTCGGTTTTTGCCTTGATTTCGGCATCCGTTAGCTTTTCGAATTCAGCTTCAAGGGCGTTGATGGCGTCGACAGTTTTTTGATGCTTGCGGACCACCCGCTCGTTCGAGGTGCCGAACATTTTTTTGGCAAGCGAACTAAACGCTTTCATTATTTCCCTTTCAACAAACCCGCAAACTTTGCATCCGAATTCGCAAAAAAATCTTGACTGAACTCATGCCGGTTTTTTTAGGAAAACCAGTCACAGGAGAGATAAGGTCAGAGATGGGAAGTGTCAACCAGGATACAAGATAAAATAAGCGATTTAGCCGACGCCGCCGCGGCCCATAGCACCGACAATAGCGGTGGTAATAAAATCAATGATATTCTTGATGCTGAGACCGATTGATTCCAGGGCGACAACCAGCACCAAACCGATCAGGCCTACCAACAGCCCATATTCAATCGCCGCGGTGCCCCTTTTATCACGGAGCAACCGAACAAAAATATGTGCCTGAAGGATAAGATGGTTTAGGTTCTGCATATATTGCCCCCAAGGGATTCTGCCATCCTTTAATGTTGATTTCAAACAAAATTACACTGCTTGTTTGGATTAAATATGCATGCTAGCTCTTTCAAAATGGTTAATATTTCTAAAAAAGCTAAAAACCCGCAGAATCTTGAGGTTTTTGTGGCCGCTGGGCTGCTTGTAAACGGTAAAAACCAGGTTCTTTTGGCAACCCGTCCGCCGGGCCGGTCAATGGCGGGGCTTTGGGAATTTCCCGGTGGCAAGGTAAAACCCGCTGAAACCCCCGAAAATACACTCATCCGCGAGCTTTTTGAGGAACTGAAAATAACTGTAAAGGTGGTGGATTTAAGGTTTGTAACCGAAATATCCCACAAATATGAGGATTTTCACCTCAAAATGTCATTATTCCTGTGCCGGCACTGGACCGGCGAGCCGAACCCTCAGGAAGGTCAGGAAATCTGCTGGGTTAGCCCGGAAAACCTTGAAAATTACCCGATGCCGCCGGCTGATGCCCCGGTGATCGGGAAAATCCCCGGATTCTTGAAAAAATACTGAAAAGTTAGGGCTTTAACGCATCCTTCAAGCGGACTTTGCCGCTGCCCGGCCTCAGGGGTTTGGGTTGGCCCGGGCCCGGCGCCCAGCCGGTCAGGTAAATAATCTGGAAAGTGCCCAAAACTCGCCCTTCTTCATTGGAAAAGTGTTTAAAATAGTATTCAATCGCCACCTTTAGCATATCTTTCCGGGAAAAAGTCTTGCGCCGCCCCAAAAGCGCATTGGTTTCGCCCATTGCCCGCAAATCCCGCATCAATTTCAGCGGGTGATCATAGCTTACGGTCAATTTCTCAACATCCGCTACCGGCATGGCAAACCCGGCCCTGGCCAGCAAATCACCGGCATCGCGGACATCGGCGAAGGGCGATATCCGCGGGCTGGCGCCGCCGGTGGTCTCGGCTTCGGCAAAAAGCAGACTTTGGCGCAATTCATAAAGGGTTTCACCACCCAACATCGCCCCCAGGAACACCCCATCTTCTTTAAGCGCGCGGCGTACCTGCACCAGGGCGCCGGGCAGGTCGTTGACCCAATGCAGCATTAGATTGCTTAAAATAAGATCACAGGATTTGTCTTTGAGGGGCAACTGCTCCTCATCAAGGAGAACGGCGTCATCTCCGGCAATAAAAGTATCAGGTTTGACCCCTACCACGTCGGCGGCCATCAAGGGCCCCATCGCAAAAACCCGTGGAAACTGGCGATTGATGTCAAGCAGCCGTTCTTTAATGCCGTTTGCGCCTTCCCTGAATAAATAAAGCGCGGCCTCCTCTCCAGCGCGTTTCCTGCCACGCCGGCGCACCAAAGCCCGGTCAAATATGCGGTAGCCGTCACCCATGAAAAGCCCTAAAGTAATTGCCAGTAAAATTGCCCAGAAGTGTAAAGCCGCCGCGATGAAAAGTGAACCTGCCATTTTATCCAAAACCGCTAAATTTCCGGAACCGGGTTTCTGGCAAAGGGGTTTGGATTTTTTGCTTCCGCCCGTGTGTTTTAGCTGCCGGGTGCCGATTGAGGTTCAAGGCGGGTTATGTGCCGAGTGCTGGTCGGGGCTGCGTTTTATTACCAAACCCTTTTGCAAATCCTGCGGCTTTCCTTTCGCCCATGAAATGCCCGCTGGCATGGTGTGTGGGTCCTGTCATCGCCACCCCCCTGCGTTTGATCAGGCCAAGGCGGCGATCGGCTATGATAGCAAAAGCCGCCCGGTGATCCTTTCTTTCAAGTACGGTGAACGCACCCAGGGGCTAAAAACCCTGGCGGGATGGTTAAAAAATGCCGGCGCTGAGTTGCTGGAGGAGGCCGATGTAATCATCCCGGTGCCGTTGCACCCAAGGCGGCTTTTCAAACGGCGCTTTAACCAGTCGGCGTTGCTGGCACACGCGCTGGGGGATGCCAGCGCCAAAGCGGTTGACGTCTTCAGCCTGAAGCGACGGAAAAACACCCGAAGCCAGGGCGGCCTCAATGCCCGCCAACGACACCAAAATGTGAAAGCGGCGTTTCTGGTGCCCGCGGATAAAAGGCCGCATATCAAGGGCAAACGGGTGGTGTTGATCGATGATGTCATGACCACCGGGGCCACCGTCGAGAATTGCACCAAAGCTTTAAAAGCCGCAGGCGCCAAAAAAGTGTTTGTCCTGACCCTGGCCCGGGTGGTTGAGCCGCTAAAAAAATACGACGACAGGAAAAAAAGTAATCATGCCAAAAGTTGAAATTTATACTGAGATGATGTGCGGCTACTGTCACCAGGCCAAGGCCCTGTTGGCGGAAAAAAAGGTGGAATTTAAGGAAATCAGTGTCGGCTTTCACCCCAAGGCGCGTGCCGAGATGATCCAGCGTGCCAATGGCCATAGCACCGTCCCGCAAATTTTTATCAATGACCGTCATATTGGCGGCTGCGATGATTTATACGCCCTTGATAGCGCCGGGAAACTGGACCAGTTGTTGGCAGACAAATGAAAAACACCCTCGAAATAAGCCTGGTTCAGCTCTCTTCCGGCAATGAATTTGAGGAAAATATCGAAACCGCTTCAGACTTGATCAGAACCGCAGCAAAATCCGGCGCCAGGTTTATCCTGACCCCTGAAAACACCGGAATGATGGAAAGCCGCAGCGGCCCGCTTTTTGAAAAGGCACCCCCAGAAGATGACAACCCGGCCCTGAAAGCATTTATCGCCCTGGCTGCCGATTTGGGGATCTGGCTTCTGGTTGGGTCGCTGGCGGTCAGGGTGGCCAAAACCAAACTTGCCAACCGGTCGTTTTTGATAGCGCCAGACGGCATCCGCGCGCGCTATGACAAAATCCATATGTTTGATGTTGATCTTGCCTCCGGGGAAAGCTACCGCGAATCGAAAAATTTCCGGGCTGGCGGTGAGGTGGTCACCGCCAAAATACCCTGGGGGGTTTTAGGGATGACCGTTTGTTATGATTTGCGTTTCCCCTATCTCTATCGCCGTCTCGCCCAGGCGGGGGCGGGGATGATCAGCGTCCCCTCGGCCTTTACCCAGACCACCGGCGTCGCCCACTGGCGGGTTTTGCTGCGCGCCCGGGCGATCGAAACCGGGTGCTTTATCCTCGCCCCGGCCCAATCCGGCACCCATTCCGATGGCCGAAAAACTTATGGTCACTCTTTAGTGGTTGATCCCTGGGGCAAGGTTCTGCTAGATGCGGGACCCCTTGAAGTCGGGGCATTTAATGCTACATTGGAATTAGGTAATATAGACAGGGCCAGAGCCGCGATCCCGGCCTTGAAACACGACAGGAATTTGGACACTAAAGAATGATTGTTTTTGATTTAAAATGTGAACTGGGTCACGTTTTCGAAGCGTGGTTCACCGCCACCAAGACCTTTGAGGACCAGATTGCCCGGGGCGTGGTGGAATGTCCGTCGTGTGGCTCTATCAATGTGGCCAAAGCGGTGATGGCGCCGAATATTGCCAGGAAATCCAGCCAAAAAACGACCTCTGCCAATCCGCTTACCGCTGGCGACGATGACGGCGAACAGGTCGGTTACACCAGCCTCCCGGGTGCCCTGCAGGATGAGTTGGAAGTGGTTTTGAAAAAGGTGCGTAAACACGTTGAGGAAAATTGCGATTACGTTGGCACCGATTTTCCCGAAGAAGCACGCAAAATCCATTACGGCGAAACCCCGGAACGGGGCATTTACGGTGAAGCATCCCGTGAGGAATCGCTTGATCTCTTAGAAGAAGGGATCGATGTTATCCCCGTGCCCGGCATCCGCAAACCCGGACAAAGCGACGCCTGACTCCTAGGGGCCGTGGACCGCCATTCCGATATAATTGACCGAACAATCGCGGCTGATTTTCCAGCTCGCGTCCAGCGGGGCATATTCAAAGCCTTTCAATTCAGCCAGTTTGAACCCGACCTCCTTGAATGCCCGGTCGAGTTCCGAGGGCTTGATGAATTTCTGGTAGGTGTGGGTGCCGCGCGGCAGCCAGTTCAGGATATATTCGGCGCCGATGATGGCAAAAATATAAGACTTGGGCGTGCGGTTGATGGTTGAAAACAGCATAGCGCCATCTTTTTCCAAAAGGGTGTGGCAGGCGCCGAGGAAACTCGTCACATCGGCGACATGTTCCAAAACTTCCATGTTGAGGATGATATCAAAGCGTTCTTTTGTATTGGCCAGGTCTTCGCCAGATATTGCCCGGTAAGCTATTTTCAGGCCCGAGGCTTTGGCATGAAGGGCGGCGACCTTGATATTTTTCGTCGTCACATCGATGCCGGTCACGGTGGCGCCAAGGCGTGCCATCGGCTCACATAAAAGCCCGCCGCCGCAACCAATATCCAAAACCTTAAGCCCTTTTAGCGGCGCTCCCGGCCTGTCCTTCAATTTAAAATGGCGGTTCAGTTGCCCGCGGATAAAAGAAAGACGGGCCGGGTTCAGCTTGTGTAATGGCTTAAAAGGCCCATGGGGATCCCACCAGGTTTCGGCCAACGCCGAAAATTTTTCAACCTCTTTGGGGTCGATTGAGGTTGCCTGGGGTTTTTTTGACATAATTTATTATATCCTTGGTCTTGCCTCTTAATCTGCATATTCCTATGAATACCTTGAGCAGGCCAAAACGCAAGGAAACAAATTCCAAACAAGACCAGCGAAGGAGCAGGCGTGGAAATCATCGTTAAAAAATTCGGCGGCACCTCGGTCAGCGACCTTGATCACATTCAAAACGCTGCGCTGCGCGTCAAGGAAGCGTTTGAGGATGGGGTCCGGCCGGTTGTTGTGGTCTCGGCCATGGCCGGGGTTACCGACCAGCTGCTGGGCGGCCTGAAGGTGAAAACCCTGGGCGCGGATTTACGGGAAAATGATGTGGTGGCTGCCACTGGCGAACAAATGTCTGCTGGAATTTTTGCCCTGGTGCTGCAGGGTTTGGGGCTGAAAGCCCGCTCGATGATGGGCTGGCAGGTGCCGGTGATTACCAGTGACAGGGCGGGCGCTGCAGAAATCAGGGAAATTCCCCCTGAAAATTTACTCAAAAGCCTTAAGGCCGGTGAAATCCCGGTCATCGCCGGGTTTCAGGGGGTTACCGACCAGGGCCGGATCACCACCTTGGGCCGCGGCGGTTCAGATATTTCAGCGGTGGCGATTGCCGCAACCCTTAAAGCGAAGCGGTGTGATATTTATACGGACGTACCCGGGATTTACACCACCGACCCGAATATAGTATCAAAAGCCCGTAAACTTGATAGCATCAGTTATCAGGAAGCACTGGAATTGGCTGCGGTCGGGGCCAAGATTTTGCATCCCCGGGCGATTGCGCTTGCGGTCCGCTTTGGGGTTACAATCCAGGTCCTTACCAGCTATGAAAACAGGCCGGGGACAATGATAATGAATGCCAAAGATATGAAGGACGAAAGAATAGTCAGCGGCATCGCCTGCTCTGATAACGAGGCCAAGGTTTCGATTTTGGGTATCCGCGACGAGCCCGGCACAGTTGCGGCTATTTTCAAGCCCTTGGCCGATGCCGACATCAGTGTTGATATGATCGTCCAGGATGTCTCGAAAGAGGATGGCCTGACCGACGTCACCTTTACTGTCGATAAGGATAATCTCGACCAGACCCTGGCTTTGATCGAAAAAACCAAAGCCGCCACTGACTTTGAAAACCTGGTATCTGATAGGAACGTCATCAAACTGACGGTGGTCGGGCTGGGTATGGCCGGGCGTGCCGGGGTGGCACAGAAAATGTTTACCGCGCTTGGCGAGCTGGGTATTAACATCCAGGCTATTTCCGCTTCAGATATAAAAATAAGCGTGCTGGTCAAGGAGGTTCACCAGAAGGATGCCTTGAAAGCCCTGCACAGCGCCTACGGACTGGACAAAAGATAGACCATGAATTTTGAGGTCACACATGATGTCGGTATCAGGCGCCTGGAGCGCCTGTGGAAGCGGGGTAAGGATTTTCTTGGCACCGAATACGCCATTATGGGCGGCGCCATGACCTGGATTTCAGACCGCACCCTGGTGTCGGCGATCTCCAATGCCGGTGGTTTCGGTGTTATCGCCTGTGGCAGCATGACAACCGGGCTGCTTGATACGGAAATCAAGGAAACCTTTAAACTGACCAATAAACCCTTCGGCGTAAACCTGATTACGCTGCACCCCGACATTAATGAGCTGATGGATGTCTGTCTTGATAACAAGGTTTCCCACATCGTTTTGGCGGGCGGATTGCCGCCCGGTGGGTCTATCCAGAAAATCAAAGCCGGCGGGGCATTGGTGGTGTGCTTTGCCCCGGCCTTGTCTTTGGCTAAAAAGTTGATCAGGTCCGGTTGCGATGCGCTGGTGATCGAAGGCGCCGAAGCTGGCGGCCATATCGGCCCGGTTTCAACCGCTGTTTTGGCCCAGGAAATCTTGCCCCATATCACCGAGGTTCCGGTTTTTGTCGCCGGCGGCATTGGCCGCGGCGAAGCGGTGGCATCGTATCTGCAAATGGGGGCATCGGGGTGCCAAATGGGCACACGGTTTGTTTGTGCCGAAGAATCTCCAGCCCATCCAAATTTCAAAAAGGCTTTTTGCCGGGCATCGGCCCGCGATGCGGTGCCCAGTGTCCAGCTTGACGCGCGTTTTCCCGTGATTCCGGTGCGCGCCATCAAAAACCAGGCCTCGGCTTTATTTCTCGATTATCAACGTCAAACCATTGAACGCTTCCAAGCCGGGGAATTGAACCAAAAAGAAGCCCAGCTTGAGATTGAAAAATACTGGGCCGGCGCCCTGCGGCGCGCGGTGATCGACGGCCATGTAGAAGACGGCTCACTGATGGCCGGCCAAAGCGTTGGCATGGTCAAAGAAGAACAACCGATCGCCGACATTATGAACGATTTGGTAACCGAGGCCTGGGTATTTCTAGAACACGCCTCGCAAATGCCATAGCCCTATGGATACCACGTCAAGACCCCGCCAATTATTGCGCAGCCTTCAGAAAGTGATGGCCGGCAAAGGGTCGGGCCAGCACCGCCTCAATACCGTGGTCAAGGAAATTGCCAAAAGCCTGGCGGCGGATGTTTGTTCGGTTTACCTGGTCAATGCCGGTGATACCCTAGAGCTGTTCGCCACCGAGGGCCTGAAGCAGGCCGCGGTCCACAAATCGCAACTCAAACTGGGCCAGGGCCTGGTCGGCTATGTTGCCCGCACCGGGCTGCCCCTGAATATTGCTGAAGCCGCCGAACATCCACGCTTTGTTTATTTGCCGGAAACCGGTGAGGAAATTTACCATTCTTTCACCGGGGTGCCAATTATCCGCCATTTGAACGTGGTGGGTGTCCTTGTCGTGCAGAACCGCGAGCCCGGGAAGTATACCGACATGGATGTCGAATCGTTGCAAACGGTGGCAATGATTTTAGCGGAAATGCTGGCGTACGAAGTCAAGGGCGACCTTGCCCCAAAGCAAAAAACCGCAACCGGGCAACTCACCTTTGATGGCCAAAAACTGACCGGCGGCCTGGGTTTGGGCACGGCTGTTTTTCATGAACCCAAGGTCGAGATTTCCAAACTTTTGACCGATGACATTGCCGCTGAAAAATCCCGCCTGGAAAAATCTTTTGTCGATATGCACGCCCAGTTGGATAAGTTGATGAAAGCGCCTGACCTTAGCCTCGTTGGCGATCATCGCGAGGTTCTAGAGGTCTATAAGATGTTCACCCTCGACCAGGGCTGGAAGCGGCGCATCACCGAGGCCATTGAAAGCGGCCTGAGCGCCGAAGCCGCGGTTGAGAAAATCCTGCAGGACATGCGTACCCGTTTCGTTGAAATGCACGACCCCTACTTAAAAGAACGCCTGCATGATCTCGAAGATCTTTCCAACCGCCTTAACCGGATTTTGATGGGGTATGTCGGCGACAAGGCGCACCACAAACTGACCGAACCATCGATCCTGCTGGCGCGCTCAATGGGCCCGGCGGAACTGCTGGATTATGACCGCGCTTTCCTGAAGGGTATTATTCTCGAAGAGGGCTCACCCACCGCTCACGTCACCATTGTTGCCCGGGCTTTAAGCATTCCCATGTTAGGCAGGGTACATGGTGCGTTGGAGGCGATTTCTGAGGGCGACCGGGTTATTATCGATTCCGGCGTCCAGAAAATTTACATCCGCCCCACCGAAAAGGTAGTAAAGGCCTTTAATATCAGCCACCGGGAACACTTAAAGCTTCGGAAAATCTATGAAGCCGAACGGGACCGCCCTTCAATCACCAAAGACCAGCACAAAATTACCTTGATGATGAATGCTGGCCTGTTGATGGATCTGGAACACCTTGAGCTCACCGGCGCTGAAGGTATCGGCCTGTTCAGAACCGAATTCCAGTTTATGGTGTCAGCAACCATGCCGCGGCTGAGAGCACAAACAACGCACTATTCGCGCATCCTCGATGCGGCAAAAAAACGCCCGGTAGTGTTTCGCACGCTTGATATTGGCGGCGATAAACAGGTGCCGTTCCTGCCCCATATCGAGGAAGAAAACCCTGCCCTTGGCTATCGTGCGATCCGCCTTGCCCTCGACCGCCCGGGTTTGCTGCGTTACCAGGTACGGGCGCTGCTGGCGGCCAGCGCCGGGAGGGACCTCCGCCTTATGTTCCCAATGGTCGCCGATGTTTCGGAATTTATTGAAGCCAAGGCGCTGGTTACGAAAGAAATTGAACGGGTTGATCAAACCGGCGCGAAACAACCCAAATCGATCGCTATCGGCTCGATGCTTGAGGTGCCGTCCCTGGCCTGGCAGTTGGACAGTCTTCTGAAGGAGGTTGATTTCCTATCGATCGGCACCAACGATCTGATGCAGTTTTTCTTTGCCAGCGACCGTTCCAACCCAAAGCTGTCCGAGCGCTATGACTTGCTTAGCCCGGCGGCGCTGGCCTTTATCCACTCGATCGTAAAGAGGTGTGCGGAAAAAGACATGCCCTTGGCGGTGTGTGGGGAATTGGCCGGGCGCTCGCTGGAAGCGCTGGCGCTTATTGGCCTGGGTATTAAAACGCTGTCGATTTCACCGTCCGCCATCGGCCCGGTAAAAATGATGATCCGGCTGTTGAACCTGGAAGAATTTCAAGCCTGGTTCCTGCCCCGGCTCGCCAAACCGGTCCATAGTCTGCGCGATGACCTGAAAAAATACACGCTTGACCATAACCTGCCGGTTTAGACCTTGGGCCTTCACCAATAAAATTTCTATTGACTTTTTCCAGTGTTTTCAGCCACTTAAGAGCAGGCAGTTGAGAATTATAAATAAAACTAAAGTAAAAATGAATCTATTCTGCTTCAACACTTAGGGCTTTTTTAAGTTTTGTGCCCTACGTTGAAAGCCGAAAAAGGAAAAAGTCCCGTTTGGGAGCGGGCACAAGGCTAGCAAAAACAACACGATTGAATTCGAAAGGGTTCGGCTCATGGCCGGCAAAAAAATAGTAATTGGGTCTTTGTTACAAAAAGCCCGGCGCCAGAAAAAAATAAAAATCAGCCGCGCCGTGGAAGATTTGCGAATCCCGAAAAAATACCTTTATGCTTTTGAAAATAATGATCTCACGCCTTTCCCCAGCCCCGCCTATGCCGTTGGTTTCCTGAAAAACTATGCTGATTATCTGGGCCTGGATGCTACGCCTTTGATTGATGACCTCAAGGATCATTTTGGCCATGAACCCCTGGATGATTCGCTGCTGCGCGCCCCCGAATTGCCAAAGCGCCAATGGCTTTCGATTGTCGGCGTTGTCCTGCTGGTACTATTGATTTTGACCGGGGCCTATTTTGGCTGGAGCTATTTCAAGGGGGACGATTATGAGATTTCTGCCAACGATGAAATGCCCGCGCATCTGGCGGCCTTCCTGGTCAATGATGGAAACGAAGCCCCCAGTGACCCGCAGGCCTCTAAAGTGGCCAACGAAATCAACGCATACTTTAATGAGCTCGCCTTGGAGGCAAAAGCAAAGGTAAGGGTTTTGGCCACGATGGATGTAAAAGTGGTGATCAAAGACCGGTTGGGTAAAATTCTTCAGGAAGGGATTTTATATTCCGGTGACAGCATTGAATTGCCTCAGGGCGCAGGGTTAAACGTCCACACCCCTGACCTCACCGCGCTTGGCTTTTATATTGGTGATGTCAAGGCCTCCCCGAGCGCGCCCGATGGCCGCCAAACGGACAAATTTTATCTGGTTTCTCTTGACAATCTTCAGCCCAGCTTGGACAAAGCAGCCCCGGCTAGTTAAATCTTTTGCTTTTTAGGCCATCACGCTCTATTTTCGGGGCCTGGAAAAAGGTATATACTGAATTTTAGCGGATACATTTTAGATAAGGCATTTTAAAGAAATGAGCATTCGACCCTACAGAGATATTATGCGCCGCAAAAGCCGCCAGATCATGGTTGGCGATGTCCCGGTCGGCGGTGATGCGCCGATCACCGTGCAAAGTATGACCAACACCCTGACAAGTGATGCCAAGGCGACCCTAGGCCAGATCCGCGAATTGGAAGAGGCCGGTGCGGATATCGTCCGGGTGTCGTGCCCCGATGAGGCGTCCACCGCTGCGATGAAAGAAATCTGCCGTGAATCTAATGTACCGATCGTCGCCGACATTCATTTTCACTACAAGCGCGCGCTGGAGGCCGCCGATGCCGGCGCCGCGTGCCTCAGGATCAACCCCGGAAATATTGGCTCTGCTGAGCGCGTCAAGGAAGTGGTCAAGGCCGCCAAGAACAATAATTGTTCTATCCGCATCGGCGTCAATGCCGGTTCGCTTGAGCGCGAGCTTTTGGAGCGCTACGGTGAACCCTGTCCCGAAGCGATGGTCGAAAGCGCCCTCAACCATATTAAAATACTGGAAGACAACGACTTTTTTAACTTCAAGGTCAGCTGCAAGGCCTCGGATGTTTTTCTTGCAGTCGCCGCCTACCAGAGTTTGGCAGAAGCCTGTGATTATCCGCTGCATCTGGGGGTCACCGAAGCCGGCGGGCTTAGAAGCGGCACCGTAAAATCCTCAATCGGGATCGGCATGCTGCTGTGGTCGGGGGTTGGCGATACCATCCGGGTATCCTTGTCAGC
>Ga0209987_10000989_pt1 | contig 15309 bp, 15 predicted proteins | sample N074metaG_FD_182134 | JGI IMG/M metagenome (GOLD analysis project Ga0209987, IMG submission 182134) | Deep subsurface microbial communities from Kermadec Trench to uncover new lineages of life (NeLLi) - N074 metaG (SPAdes) (version 2) | ecosystem: Environmental > Aquatic > Marine > Ocean trench... | reverse complement strand
GAATCTCCCTCAGGATCGTGGCCAACCGCGTCGCATTGCCAACGTCCATCTCGCCGCGCCTGGCTTCCTTGTAAATTCTGCCCAACTCGACGACGACGCCGCCAACGGTGTTCAAGGGGCCGATTCGAAGTTTTTTTTGCGCGCCCAAATCCTTAGGCCCTCTCAATCGTGTACCCAGGAGCCATTAAGCCGCCTTTGCCACGTCAAATAGCCCCGCCACGCGCGCCGCCTGCTCGGTTTCCTGTAGCGCCGCAATCACCTTCGGCAGGTCGCGGACGTCAAACGAAACACCCTTCTTTGTGGGTGTGCTTTTGCCCTCGGAGTCTGCATCCGGCTCGTCCCACCAACGCAGCGCAACCAGGTCATGGCCCTTGTATTCCGCGAGGTTGATCCGCAACTCACGCGACCGGCTCATTTCAACAATGCTGATCTGCTTTTCCATGTTGCCCTCCAATTCAGATTCCGCAGCTCGCTCCAAAAAAAAGAAACCAAGAAAGTGTATATTAGTCATTGGTGAGAGAGCTAAAGCTGCACCGTTGTACCCTTCCTCGAATCCCACCGGGACCTTAGGAAACGGGTACAGTGAAGGCACAAAGAGCCTGTCCAGGCCCTCTGCGCCTCCGCCTCCGTACACCTTGAGGTAACCGGTATACTTTGCTCGGCTCGTTCCTCGCGCCTCGGTCTGCATGACCGGCCTAGGAGGGTCCTACCCTTGCCATCGGCGCTCCAAAGAGTGTCTCCGTTACCCTGGGACCCCATGACGGCCGGAACGTGACCACCATGGAGCGCGGGTTGCTTTTTCCCATTGCCCGCATCCACTGGCCGCCTTCTACAGTGAGACGAGAGCGGCGCGACCTTCTCCGCTCTCCACCGGTGCCACGCTGCTCACGCCCGCCTTCGGGCCTTCTATGCTGCGCCCGGCCATCTAGGGCCGGTGAGGCATGTACCTATTGCAATTCACACAAACAAAATGTATTTATGACCCTTCCCGTTGCCCACTATCGAACCCCGTCGACAGCGACCCGCGTCGACGGGGTTTCGTTTGACAGGGGAGGGGAGGTTGCTTTCAAACCTCAGCGCGCAGCGCGCGCGAACACGGCGAGAACGCACTTCGGGACTATTTCGGGACTTCCGTGCCGATTCGCTCCCAACCGTTCCACTTTTGGCCCAATTGGCACCTTGCGAAACTGGCCTGAAACCCCTAGTTATCTGCGGCCCGGGGCGTAGCTCAGCCTGGTAGAGTGCCTGCTTTGGGAGCAGGAAGCCGCTGGTTCGAATCCAGTCGCCCCGACCAGCAATACCAACGGCTTAGACCTTTTTGGCTAGGCCGTTTTTCTTTCCACGTAGCATTTTAGGTAGTGTGCGATCCGAACCGCCGCTCCGCCGTGCGTCGGCCGGTGGGGAACGCCTGCCATGACCACGACCCGCAAACTCTGCCGCGTCGTAAGCGCCGAAAGGCTGCTGTCGAGCCGGCGCTTCGGTATCTCAACGAAGGCCTGGCCGGCCTGCCGGGCGTCCGCAAAGGCACCGTGGCGAAGCGGGTACGGGACAGCGCCCAACCGATGAGCACCGCCAAGGCGCAGGTGAAGGATTGGCGCCGGCGGCATCCCCGCTTGGCGACGAGGCCCACGCCGCCGGTTGATGACCGGGCCGCGTTTGATCCGGGCCGCGTTGATCCGGACCGCCTACGCCATGGAGTTGGGGCATGGTTGGCCTGCAGGTGATCGGGGGGCTGCGGTGTGCTGTGGTCGCCAGCCCATCGAGAAAGCCTGCCGGGCTCGATGCCCAGGCGGTGCGTGCCAGGGCCGCTGCCGATATCGAGCGCGCCACCCCACCGCGCGGGCCGAGAAATCGACTTCCGCTCTTCCCCCAGCATGCGACATTCTCGTGGCCGTCACGGACTTCCGGGTTTGACTCAAAGACGACATTTGGGAGATTGGACTTCTGCGGTCAGGTGCGTGGCATACCGGTGATTCACGCGCCCGAAAGATGCACCTGGCGCGGTATCAACCGACCTTCCTTTCAGCTGGCATGTACGGCATTGACGTTGTGCGGTGAGTGTACGATCCGTGCGGCTGGAAAACGCACCATGACGGTCGTGCCAATGCCGATAGACCATCTTTAATTGATCGGCCGCCCATGCCCTTCAGCCCGCCCGAGCGTAGATGTTCTCGACCAAGTCGACGACTTTTCCACGATGGTCGAATTCAATGCCGAAGCGTTCGTAATAGAAGTCGCGCGACCGAAATTCGTCGCCGATGTTGTCCATGTGGGCCTGCATGAGACCGTCCAGATGTTTCTGCGTCGCGGCGTGCTGCGAATCATTAATTAGGTTCTGCATCTGGTAGGGATCTTCCAAATTGTCGTAGAGAAGCCAGGGCTGGTCTATGGTCCGGACGTAAGTATAGCGGTCCGTAATCACGCCCCGGTATTCGAAGCGCATACCCTTGAAATCCGGATACTGGTCCTCGCCCCTGGGATCGCCGATGCTGAAAGGACAAGGATTCATGATCAGCACCGACTCGGGCGGATCCGACTTCGCGCCGATCAAGAATGGCGATAGATCGACGCCCTCCACCCGATCGGGCACCGGCAAGCCAGCAAGACCGAGCAGCGTCGGCATGACGTCAATGACGCTGATCGGGGCTTCAACAACCCCGCCCGCCGCAACGACGCCCGGATAACGGAGGACAAACGGCACCTTTACCGACTCGTTCCACGGCCACTGTTTCTTGTAGAGGCCCTGGGACCCATGCATGTCGCCATGATCGGAGGTAAAGACGACGATAGTATCATCACGGATTCCCATTTCGTCGATTGCATCGAGAAGGCGTTGGAACTGGTCGTCGAGCCACGTCGTCTGGGCGTAGTACCCCCAAAGATCGCGGCGCGGCACATCGGGGCAGTTTGGCCGGCCCTCAATGGCGTCCACATCGTACATATCCAGATACTGCTGGGGCACCAGGCGATAGGGATGATGGGGCGGCCCCCACGACAGGAACAGGCAGAAAGGGTTCTCACTCTCGCGGGCCTTCAGGTAGTCGATCGCGTGCGTGGTCTGCGCTTCTGCGTCCCAGCCGTCCCAGATCTTCAGATTGCCGTCGTTGTCTGTGAAATAAGAGCGGTTGTAGTTGTGCTCGAAGTTGGCGCCCATCCAATACTCGAAGCCCTGGCGGCGGGGGCCGGGCGGCACCGGCGCCGGACGGTTGGGGCCATCGAGATGCCATTTGCCGATATAGGCGGTGTCGAATCCGCCTGCCTTGAAGCAGTGGGCGATGCTGACCTCGGTGGTCCGCAGCGGGATATCGTTGATCACCAGCCCGGTCGAGGTCGGCGAGCGTCCGGTCAGTAGCGAACCCCGATAGGGACCGCACACCGGCAGCGGAGAGATGGCGTTGGCGTAGACGCAGCCCTCCTCCGCGAAACGGTCGATGTTGGGTGTCTTGACCGCCTCTTCCCGCGCATAGCCGACCGATCCAGCGCGCAGCTGATCGGCAAACACGAATAGAAGGTTGGGCTTCCGTCGTTGCTGTTCGATCATTCAAATCGCCCCAGTCTCGACATAGATCGGGCTGCTCCATGCACGGTGAAAGTCGGTTTGCGTGACTCGAACCCAATAGGCGCGCTCGCCCGGAGCCGCATTTTCGTCGACGAATTCGAACGTGGCATCGTGCTCATCGCCCTCGCAGTGCCGGGTGGTCGCCCCGAGCGCTTGGTTCAATCCGCCAAGTTCCCAGTCCAAGTCACGTTTTCGAGCCTCACCGAGAGAAAAGGTGATGTTCGCCGGGCCGGCCGCGAACGTGATGACGGCGTCGTCCGGCGCGTCGACCTCCAACAACAAGCCCTCGTCCTGGCCGGAGGTGACGGAACGCCAGGAGACCCGGTTCGCGTCGCGATCCCGAATTCCATATTTAGCTGCAAACATGTTGAGAGGCGTCGCGTTCAGGATCGTGCCTCCACTCAGCCTGAGTTCCCCGCTCCAATCCATGAAGCGGCCGCGGTCCGGACTGTTGGCGCCGGTCCAAGTAACCTTGAGCCGTCGCCCGTCCGAAACTAGTGGATTGGGCGACAGCCGGTGGAGTTCCTCGCTGCGGTTGAAGATCGAGATCGACTCCAAAGGCGCCGTCCCATGGACGGTGCCGGCGATACGGGGCGGCGTATCGGTTCCGAACGCCGCGCCCATGGGATGGCCGTCAGCATCGATATTCAAATAAATTCTCGCTCCCGTGGTCGCGTAGCAATGCCTGGCCATCAGACCGTCATAGATTCCCCGTCGGGTTTTTTCATTCGCGAAAATCGCCCCCAATCCCCCGAGGATGGTCATTTCCGGGGTCGATGGATAGGCCAGTCCGGGGCGGCAGGTGTGGTCGTCGCTGGCCCCGACGACGCCGACCCGGATGCCCATTCGCATGAATTCATGCAGCCGCCACTCGAATATGCCGTGGTTGGAGCAAATCTCGAATACGGGTTCGAGTTCCGGGTCCTGGAACTCGAAGTCCGACCGTCGTCCCCCGATGTGGGGAACCATGATCACCTTGTGGCCGGTCTCCGCGATGTACTCCCGCATTCGAGCTTGCAGGTCGCGGGCATGGACGCATTCGGTGTCGCGGGCGCCGTCGGCGATCTCGTCCGCCTGCAACTGCCAATGGCTGCTCCGATAGATGGGGCCGTCATCCTCTAGAAAAAGCACGTTCCGGTCGCCCCCGGTTCCCGTCGGGCCCGACCATTCCCAACCGAAAAACGGCACGAAGCGGCCGGGCTCGTGGTGCTTCATAGCCGCCAACCGAACCTCTTCAAGGTCCTTGTCGGAAAGGATGAAATCGTTGCCCTGGTGGGTGGTGAAATCGATCGCCGCCAAGTCCCGCGCGTAGGCGAAGTATTCGTCGGGAGTTCCAATGCCAACGGTCGAGGCGGTCTGCGCCTGGGTATCGCCCCAACAAATGATCTCCTGGCCGGCCTCCCGGCCGGCCTCCTGGACGACGATGGGATTGCTGGTGGCGAGGACGGTCTCGTCGTCCTTCAGATCCAAACGGCGGACGCCGGCGCCGTCAAGAGTCACCCCGTCGATCCATTTTGCGCGCCCATCCCGTTTGGAGAGGGAGACCCCGACCGGCGGATCGGCTCCGAGGACCAGGTTGCCGGCCTCGACGGGAGTCGGATTGCCGAACCGGTCGTTGCCGCGAATTTGGACGCGGAACGCTTGGCCGGGCCGCACGATCGTCGGTGCGACGACGGTCAGCCACTCCGACGGGCCGCTTAGAATTCGAAACGTCGGCGAACGACAGAACACACGCTTGTATTCGCCGCTCGATATCGGGTCCATGAAGACGGCAAAATCACACGCGCTTTCGGGAAAAGATTGCACCAGAAGTCCCCGCGATCCGCCCGAGGTATCGCCCATCACGACGGTGATGGTGTCACCCGGATACAACGGTCCTTGGATCAACCGGACGACGATGACGGCGTTGAACGGTCGCTTGTGTCCGCGCTTGTCGAAAAACGCCTCGACGCGGGAGCCGGAACGCGAACAGGCGACGGTGGCATGGTTATCAGCCGCCGGATCCTCGAATTGGGGCTCGCCGAAGTCGGCCTGCCGTCGCGTGCCGATCTTGAGCCCGCCGCCCACGTCCATGGCATAGGCGCCAACCGTGTAGGTGATGGTCCAAGTCGCGAAACTGCCGACGATCACGTCATCGAGGGGCGCGATAATCACAGAACCCCAGGTGCCGACAGTCGATGGGTCGGAATTCCGTTCCGTGATCCTACCCATGGTCGTCAGTTTCCCCTTTTTTTTGTGGTGGCCGTGCCCTGTATGGTGGCCGTGCCCTGTATGGTGGCCGTGCCCTGTGCCGCGTCGCCGCGACCCCGACGCATTGCTCTAACGAAGGCGCTCCCTCAGCACGTGCGACGCGGCCTCGGAAATGATCACCAGCCCGATGATGAGGACGATGATTCCCATGGTCGTATGGTATTCCAGGAGCGAGATCTGCTCGCGGAGGTGGATGCCGATCCCACCGGCGCCGACGAAACCCAGAATCGTCGATCCCCGGAGCCGGGCGTCCCAGTTGTAGATGATGATTCCGATCCACGCCGGTTTCACTTGCGGCAGGATGCCGTAGAAAAAAACCTCGAGTTGCCCGGCGCCTGTGGCGCGGATCGCCTCCACCGGCCCCATGTCGATGGCCTCCACTTGCTCGGCCATGAGCTTGCCGGCGAAACCGATGCTTCCGATGGTCAGCGCCAGGACCCCGGCGAAGGGCCCGAACACGAAGATGGAGACCAGAAGCATACCCAAAATCAGCGACGGCAGCGATCGGCAGAACACGATGATCGCCCGGGCCATGGGATAGAGCACGCTACGGTTTGGGGTCACGTTCCAAGCCGCCATCCAGGCGAGCGGAATCGTGATCACCGTGCCGTAAAACGCGCCCAGCAAGGACATCTCGATGGTCTCGACCATCGAGGCGAGAATCGTCCACTGCGATGCGTAAACAAGGTCCGGCGGGAACACGCGCTCGGACAACATGGTGCCGAGGCGGCCGAACATGCCGAGCAGTCGTTCCATGGGAATTTCGAGCAAACGAACGGTCCAGAACCCGAACACCAACAACCCCAGGACGACGCCGAACTTGATGAATTGTTTGGTCCTTTGGCCAGCCTGGTGGGAACGATAAAGCGCTTGGATGCCGTCGGTCATGGTCCCGTTCACCCGGCAATGAGCTTCGAACGAAGGCGGTTCGAAATGACTTCGCCGACGACGACGAGGGTGACCACGGCGAGCACGCATGCGCCCGCGTTGCTATAGTTGTAGACTTTCATCTGCTCTGAAAAATGGAGCCCGATCCCGCCGGCGCCGACCATACCCAGGATCGCGGCGCGTCGGATGTTGATGTCGAACTGGAAGATGGCGTTGCCCAGGAAAATCGGGAGCACCTGGGGAACCACCCCAAACAGGAATCTCGAGACCGCTCCCGCGCCCGTAGAGACGATCGCCTCGACCGGTCTGCGGTCGATGTTTTCGATCGCTTCGGCGGTTGTCTTCGACATGAAGCCGATCGACCGGCATGCCAGCGCGAGGATCCCCGGAAGCGGACCCAGACCCAGGGCAGCGACGAAGATCAAGGCGAAAATGATTTCATGAGTCGAGCGCGACCCCACGATAATGGCCTTACCGACGGGAAACGCCAGAAGCATGCTCGGCGTCGTCGTGGTCGCCGAGATGTAAGCGATGGGGACCGACAAAATCACCGCGAGTAGCGTACCCCAAAAGGCGATCAGGGCCGTCTCCATGAGGGGGACAATGATCTTGGGAACGAACGATAGATTGGGCAGAAGGCTAGAGGTGTTGTCGACGATATCGCTAAACGACCCCATGCGCGCCCAATCGGTTTCGACCACCAGGAGATGATAGGACATTCCCAGCACGAGGAGGAACACCAGGGAGTAGGCCACATAGCGCCGTGCCACGACACTCGGCTCGCGAAGGGGATTGCCGACGATAGCCTGTGTCACCCGTGTCACGGTCCGGCTTCCGCCATCACTGTCGCGCCGATACGGCCGTCTCGGCACCGCCGAAACCGTAGATGTGCTCGACGGAGCTATCGTCCAAATCGCTTGTCTCTTTGTCGAAGATCTTCTCTCCATGGCCGAGCCCGATGACGCGCTGCGAATAGGTTCTGGCGAGAGCGACATCATGGACCGAGAACAGCACCGGGATGTGGCGTTCGTTCGCGGTTTCGCAAATGAGCTCCATGACCTCGGCGCCGATTTTCGGGTCGAGGCTCGACGTCGGTTCGTCGACGAGAAGGAGTTTAGGGTTCTGCATCAGCGCCCTGGCGATGCCGACCCGCTGACGTTGCCCGCCGCTAAGCTGATCCGCTCGCTTCTTGATGTGATCGGCGATGCCGACCCGGGAGCAAAGTTCCAAGGCGCGCAGAATGTCCTCCTTGCGGAAGGAGCGGGTAACGGCACGCCAGAGGGTGCTAACGCCGAGCGTGCCGGAGAGCACATTTTCCAGCACGGTGAGGCGGTCCACCAGGTTGAATTCCTGGAAGATCATCCCCATTTCCGCGCGCGCCTTGCGCAGGTTGTATTTTCCCAGGGACGTAATGTCGACCCCATCTAGTTTGACCTGCCCCGAGTCGGGTTCGACAAGCCGGTTCACACATCGCAGAAGCGTCGATTTGCCGGAGCCGCTCAGGCCCAGAATGGCGACGATCTCACGCTGCTCGACAGTGATGGTGACGCCGCGCAGGGCCGACTCTCCCGATGGATATTTCTTGTGAAGGTCGGTGATTTCCAGTAGCGCCATCGGTAATTTTCAGCCTCCATGGTGGTCGATGTCAAGCGTCCGACCCATCGGGCCAGCGCCCCGAGGCCATCGGCGTGGTCATGGTTCGATCTGTCGGTGAAGGCGGTGGGCCGGTCGCCTTCACCGAGGCCGGCCGACCCGATATTCTCAGTCCGCTCTGCTTAGTTCTTCTTTTTGAGCTCTTTTTTCTTCGCCAGGATTTTGCGCAACGGGTCGAAGGCCGCGTCCGTCAGTTCCGGCATGGAGGCCATCTTTACGGTCTTCAAGGCCGCCCGACCCTCTTCGTCGTTCACCATGCCCATCAACACGCTCTTTATCTTCGCGATCAATTCCGGCGAAAGCGTATCGGTATTGACGACGATGGGGTTCGAGACAACCTCCGGCGAGATCCAGAGGTGGTTGTACGAGCCCAACTTCAACGCCCCCCGGTCGATGGCGCGCGAAAGGGCGTTCTCCGACACGAAAGCCGCGTCCGCCTTGCCGGTGAAAACGGCCTTGGCGGCTCCGTCATGGCTGCCAGCGTAGAAAATTCGACCGAAATAATCGTCCAGGGACATGCCGCCGATCTCCTCGGGGAACAGAGCCCTGGGGAGCGCGTTTCCGGACGTGCTGCCCGGATCCGTCAGCGCAAGCACGGCGCCCTTCAACGACTCGATCGTCGTGAACTTGCTTCCCTTCTTCGTGATCAGACGTCCGTGATAGCAGGCACAAGCCTCCTTCATGAAGTGGTTCGGCGGCCGGCCGGTTCCGACGATGGGTTCGATCTTCGACGATTTCGCGCGGGCAACGATGTAAATCTTCGGCCCCAGCATCGCCACGTCGGCGAAGTCGTTGATCAAGGCCTCCACGGCGGCGGCGTAGGATGTCGAGGCGAAGAAGTTGATCTTTATATCAGCCCTCTCGGACAGGTATTTGATCGTCGGCTGCCACCGCTCGGCGACGACCGCCATTTCCTCGGTGGCGATGGTGGCGAAGGTGATCTCTTTCTTTTCCGCCGCTAAACCGGCGGTTGTTGCAATCGCTAGGATTGCGACCGCGGAAACGCCAACGACCGTTGCCTTAAGCCTGTTCATTGTTTTCCTCCCTGAATATGACAAATCCTAATTAACCCAGCTTTCTAGGTGATGTTACTCAAATTTCGCTGGCGTTGGAAAGATATTCCGGCCGGCACTCCGATCGGCACGGGCCGGCAAGATTGGTTCTTCAAGTGCCGCATCCGGTAATCTAAGTTGATTCGCACTGGCCAACGCCTTTGTCGCTTGCCATATTTCGGCGAGGTACGATCCTGGCACGCCGGGAATTCGAAACTCACGGGCGTTCATGAAGATGAAAATCGTTCAAATCACGGATACCCATCTTGTCCCTCGGGGGGAGGTCCTGCACGGCCTCGATCCCTGTGAACGCCTCGATGCCTGCATCGACGATATCAACCGGCACCACCGGGACGCGGAATTATGCGTCATCACTGGCGACCTGGTCCATAACGGGCAGCCGCAAGCGTACCGTGATTTGAAGATGTGCCTGTCCCGGCTTGAGATTCCGTATCATCTTCTGGTCGGCAATCACGATCACCGCGGCAGGCTGCTGGACGAATTTCCCGATCTGCCGGTCGACGAGAACGGTTTCCTTCAGACGGTGATTGAGACGGGCGCTGGACGTTTCTTCCTGCTCGACACCATCGAGCAGGGAATGGCCTGGGGGGCCTACTGCGAGAAACGGTTGGCCTGGCTGAAGAACGCCATGGAGGCCGCCCGGTGTTGCCCGGTTTACTTGTTCATGCACCATCCACCGTTCTCGGTCGGGTTGCCGTGTGTGGACCGCCTGGGACTTGGGACCGACGGCGAACGACTGGCCGAGGTCGTCGTTCCCTATGCCAACGTCCGGCACCTTTTCTTCGGCCACGTTCATCGCCCCATAACTGGAAGCTGGCGCGGCATACCCTATTCGACAATGCGCGGCACCAATCATCAGGTACCTTTGGATTTCGATGCCGTCGAAGTGGTTCCGAAAAGCCACGAACAGCCGGCTTACGCGGTGGTGTTTCTGGAGGAGCACCAGACGACGGTGCATTTTCACGATTTTCTCGACACCTACAGGGTTCCCTACGACAAAAAATCCGAAGGCCGGCCCGATTGGGGATGAGCGGAATGGCGGAGATCAGCGGGGGGGGGGCGAAAATCCACGCCGCTGATGCTGTCCCCAGCGAATGCCAAATCCGGACCAACGAGTGATGCGGGTCGCCGAGGTGAAGGTCGAATCGGACCCGGATTGGATTTTCGAGTAACGACAGGGCCGCTATCCCGGCGCAGTGCCCACATGAGACCATCGAATGGGCGCGACATAAACATTAAAGTCGGGAAAACGGGAGAAAATTATAAAATCCATAATCCATGGCTATAAAATTTACACAGTTGCACGCCTTCCATGCGGTCGCCCGGAACGGCAGTATCACGCGGGCGGCCAAAGACCTGCATGTCTCCCCGCCGACCGTCTCTTAACGAGTGCGTGAATTGGAAGCTGGATACGGCATCCAGGTCTTCACGCGCGCCAATCGACAGGTCAAGTTGACGGTCGCCGGCCGGGGTCACCCGTGGGCGGACCGCATTGGCTTGCGGACCGGCGATTTGAACGGCAAGGATATGGTGCTCCGGGAAATCGGATCGAACACGCGGCGCGCCTTCGAAGCCGCCGCAGCCGAGGCCGAAGTCTCACCCAGCGTGGTCTTGGTACTGGCGAGCGGCGAAGCCATCCGGGAAGCCGTCGCCGCGGGGAGGTGGCGGCGCACCGATACGCCGGTCGCGGGGTACGAGCTGCGTTACGGCACTGACCACAGGTGCGCGCCAAGCAAGAAGTCGCCCGCCACTTTGGTCGTGGCGTGCTTGATCCAATGTTGATGCAGGAATCGCCAGGAAACGCCGTCACCCTCGTAGGCATAGGCGGGGTGCGGAACCGGATTTTCAATCCGTCGATCTAACCGCGCCTTCAACGAGTCTGCCTCAATCGAATCGGCAATGCCAACTTGATGCTCTTGTTTTTCGGGTAGGGGCGGTTGTTTACGGCACGCGACGAAATTGAGGCGCGCCGTGTTCGGCAGATAGTCCCGGAAAATTTGCTTGGGCGGGACATGGAAGATATTCGTACGAAGGCTGGTGTTGAGCGCGCCGCGGTTGATGTCTTGCGCAAACTTGGTTTTCTGTCACCAAGCCGCAAAACTAAGACCAGGCTTCGTATCATGAGGAAAAAGGGCGAAGTCTAGCTCTCTTAGACGCACCGCGGTCATATTACTGCACCTCGCCCGCCGTCGCCAAAGTCACCCCGTTGTCGGCTTTCGGTTTGCGCCCAGGACGCCTTCGAGGTGGCTGGCCCAGACTTCCAGAGCATGTAATTTTTCCGTGTCGTAACCGTGGCGGTCGTAAATCGATGTCACGTTGGTCTCGACGTGGTTCAGAATCCTGCTGATGACGAGACGGTTGATCCCGAGCGCGGCCATGTTGCGCGCCGCGGTGCGCCGCAGATCGTGTGGCACGATACCGGCAAGACCGATGGCGGGCTTATTGCTCAATCGAGCAGCCTTGGGCCGTTCGGCGATCGGCATGCAGGCGCGATAGAGCGCTTGATTCACGGCCTGCGGTTTGACCGAATCGCCGCCCTTTGGCGAAGGGAAAAGCCACTCGGAGCCGTCCGCCAGTATTCGCGCCGCCTCGATCAAGGACACGGCAAGCGCCGACAACGGCACGCGATGGGTCTTGCCGTTCTTCGCTCGCTCGGGCGGGATGATCCAGACCTTTTCTTTTTCCAGATCGAATTCCGACAGGGCCGCGCCAATCAGCTCGCCCTTGCGCTGGGCGGTCACGAGCTGAAGCTTCAGGGCCAGGCATATCCCGGGACTTATCGGCCCTTCGTCGAGGCCCTTCCAGAAAACGCGTATTTCCTCGGGCGATAGGACCCGCTCCCGCTGGTTCTCTTTGGCCGGCGGCTTGATCATGGCGACCGGCGTGGTGTCGAGTAAATCCCGGGAGATTGCAAAATTGAACATGCGCCGGATCACGCCCAAGGTCCGGTTGGCCGCGATCGGGGCGCCGCGCTCGACGATGGTATCCAGCAGCAGGATCACATCCCGGCGCCGGATGTCTTTGGCCTTCCGCTTGCCCCACACCGGCAACACGTCTTTGCGCAAAATACGTTCGTCCTCGCCAGCACTCCGCTTTCGGGGCCGCGACCATTTTTCCAGGTATTCCTCGGCGATGTCGGTGACGATTTCGGCCGGCCGCTCGGCGCGGCGCTTCTCGATATGCACCGCGCCAGGATCCGTGCCCTTGGCGAGCAACTCCTTGGCGTTGGCATGTTTGACGCGGGCACTGGCGAGGCCGACGGCGGGGTAGGTGCCTAAGGTCATGCGCCGGGCCTTGCCGTCAAATCGATACATATAGTTCCAGCTCTTCCGGCCTTTCGGGGACATACGGACGCCCAGGCCGGTGCGCCCATCTTCCCAAACCTCGAAAATCTTGGCTTTCGGTTTGAGGCCAGCGATCCTTCGGTCGGTGAATCGCATGTCGCGTTCTCCGCTACCTATTCTACCTAAACGCCGTGTAGGTAGCGTTTTATTCGCAACAGTGCGAAACAGCAAGGGCGAACGTAAAACAGGTCAACAGATTGATAATTTAGGTAAAAAAAGATGAATGGTGTTGATTTTCAGTAAAAACAAAACCCCAAATATGGTTAAAAAAATTAATTAAAAGCAGGAAGTCGCTGGTCTAAATCCCGTCACCCCGACCAATCCGGCGCACGCGCCAGTATCCGCGTTGAAATCGCAGGGGGCGGCTGTTATTCCGTGAGCGCCGTCCCCGAATCGGAAGAGAACGTCGCGAGAGAATCGAGACCATGACCCTGCAGCTGCGCATCTACCGCCAGAGCAAAACCGCCATGCAGTCGGGCCGCGCCGCCGAGACGCGCTGGGTGGTCGAGTTCGAACCCGAGGGGGCGCGCGCGGTCGAGCCGCTCATGGGCTGGACCTCCTCGGCCGACACCAAGGCCCAGGTGCGCCTGTTCTTCGACAGCGCGGCGGATGCGGTCGCTTATGCCGAGAAGCACGGCTATATGTACAGCCTCGAGACGCCACGCGAGCGCGATCCCCGGCCCAAGGCCTATGCCGACAATTTCAGATACGACCGCCTCGGCCGCTGGACGCATTAGTATTATATTTTGGGGGAGAACCAGCCCCGTCCCGACCCTTCGATCGCGCGCCCGTAGCTCAACCGGATAGAGCACCTGCCTTCTAAGCAGGATGTTGCAGGTTCGAGTCCTGCCGGGCGCGCCAAATAAAACAACGATTTAACCGGAGATGGCCCCGTAACACTAACCCGGCTCCGGCGGGGCGTTCCCTGCTACCGAATTGCCGCGGGCCTTGCTGGGGGTACCGAGGAATTGAGGAGAAATCGAGATGGTGCGAACAGTGGCGGCGACGGTTGGCGCGGCTTTGCTGCTACTCACGGCCTGCACGGCGTCTCCGGGAGACGGAACCGCGGAGAACGGCAGTGGGGATTTCGACCTCGCCGATACGCGCTGGACTTTACAGGCGCTCGGCGATGATGCGGGAGCGGGGAATACGGCCGTAACGCTCAATTTCGGTCAGGACGGCACCATAGCCGGGAACGACGGATGCAACCAGTTCCGAGGCGAGTATGCCGTCGAGGGGCAATCCATCGAGATCGGCGGCAATCTCGCTGGGACGGCGATGGCTTGCGCGGACCCAATCGGGGCCCGGGCTCGCGCCTACCGTGAGGTGTTGCATCGTGTCGCGAATTTCGCTCTCGACGACACGCGCCTTGACTTCAACGACGCAACGGGCCGCCGGCTCGCAAGCTTCGTGCCGGCCAGCGTCTCGCCGGTCGGCGCCGACTGGGAGGTCGTCGCCTACAACAACGGTAAGCAGGCCGTCGTCAGCCTGATCATAGGAACCGAGGTGACGGCCAGTTTTGGCACCGACGGGCAGGTGACCGGTACCGCGGGGTGTAATCGGTATTTCGCGACCTATGAGCTCGAGAGCCAGTCTCTCGGCATCGGCCCGGCCGGCGCCACGCGCCGCTTCTGCGCCGAGCCTGAGGGTTTGATGCGGCAAGAAGTGTTGTACCTCGAAGCACTGCAGTCAGCCGCCACGTTTCGGCTCGATGGCGCGAGACTCGAACTGCGCAGAGCCGATGGGGCGCTGGCAGTGATCTTCAATCGAAACTGAGCCATAACAGATGTTGCCGCCGGCGCGCTGGTACCGGGAGCCGGCAACGTCCATGCCGTAGCGCCGTGCCGCCCTCGTGTCAGGTCCTTTTTTGCACAACACCGACGACGGTGTGCAAGAATGCCGCTTGTGGAAAAAATGGCAAAGCTTGTTAAACGGCTATGGGCCGGCCACCTCCCGCTCGAACAAGCCTTCTGGCACTACGCCGTGGGTTATGGGCTGCTGATAAATCTCCTGACGTCTCTGGCATTTCTGGCCCTGATCGCGCGCGAAGCGAACATGGTGCCGGTGGCTCTCGCTTTCGCCTTGCCCGTGCCCTACAACGTCATCGTCACTGTGGCTGTTTGGCGCAGCGCGAATGCCTATCCAGGCCCGAAGAAGTGGGCGGATATGGCGCGTATCGGCACCGTGATCTGGATGGTTGCCTTGACCCTCGCATGAATCGGTATCCGCGCCGCCATGTGGGCGGACGCCTGGTTATTAGCGGCGGGATCCTTACGTCGACCGGAGGATTAAAATGTCAATGATAGAAGGCGTGTCGTATATCGATTTGATTGGTTACTTCGGTGGCGGGATCACGCTGTTGAGCATTTCTCTGAAGACGATGATCCCGTTACGCGTTGGAGCGGTTTGCGGCAACCTTGGATTCATGACGTTTGGATTTCTCGCCGGGAGTTATCCGACTTTGATTTTGCACGCGCTGTTGCTGCCATTGAACGGACTTAGATTGGTTCAAATGATCCGGCTTGTCCGCGAAATCCGCGAA
>Ga0209987_10000987_pt1 | contig 15315 bp, 16 predicted proteins | sample N074metaG_FD_182134 | JGI IMG/M metagenome (GOLD analysis project Ga0209987, IMG submission 182134) | Deep subsurface microbial communities from Kermadec Trench to uncover new lineages of life (NeLLi) - N074 metaG (SPAdes) (version 2) | ecosystem: Environmental > Aquatic > Marine > Ocean trench... | reverse complement strand
CATCAAATTGGACAGCGATGTCTACCCACACCCCCCGAGCGAGTAGACCCACCGCCCTTTCCCGCTCACCCTGAACGGGAAGATGCCCACTCCATTGCCATCCTGCCTTTTACCGACATGTCAGAGGACGGAGGTCACGAGTATTTTTCCGACGGCTTGGCCGAAGAACTACTGAACCTGCTCACCAGAATTCCCGAGTTGCGCGTGGCCTCCCGCACCTCGGCTTTTTCCTTCAAAAACAAACATATCGACATCAAAAAAGTCGCCCGCAAGCTCAAAGTGGCCTACATACTGGAAGGCAGCGTGCGCAAATCCGGCAACCGGGTGCGAATAACCACACAGTTGATCAAGGCAAGCGATGGCTTTCACGTCTGGTCTGACTCCTACGACCGACCCATGGACAATATATTCGCGGTACAGGACGAGATTGCCCTGGCCGTGGTAGAGGTACTGCGGCTGAAACTACTGGACGAGGCCCCCCGGGCCAGTGTCACCGACCCAAGGGCCTACAGCCTTTTTCTGCAGGGACGTCACTATCGCCTACAGCGCAGCCGCAAAAGCCTGGCTAGTGCAGTAAAGGCCTACCGGGAATCACTGGAAATCGCACCGGATTATGCGCCGGCGCTGGCGGGCTTGTCCCAGGCCTATTTATTCGAGGCCGCTCAGTCCTATCGGGACTGGGAGGAAGGTGTTGCCCTGGCCAGGAAAACCGTGGAGCAGGCCCTGGCTCTGGACCCCAATCAAGCTCTGGCATGGGTGAGCCTAAGTCGAATTAAATCCGGCCACGATTGGGATTGGGCGGGCGCACAAGCCGATCTTGAGCGAGCCAGGAAACTAGAGCCGGGCAATACGGAGGTTCTGTACACCCTGTCGGAACTCTATGCCTCGAAAGGACTATTGGAAGAAGCCGTCGCTTTGTGTCGCAAGGTGCTCGAACTGGACCCGCTTCAGCTCAATGCCTACCACGATCAGGGTCGATTTTTAATTGAACTGAACAGGCTGGACGAGGCCGAGAAGTGTTACTCCCTGCTGCTGGACCTTAATCCTGCCCACCACAATGCCCACGGCTACCTAGCAAAAATGATGGCGGTCAAAGGTGATTTCGAGGGGGCTCTGGCAGAAATTGAAAAACTGGACGAGCCGTTCTGGAAAGCCTGGGCAACTTTGCTGGTCCATTACATTGCCCGCAGCACCGCCGATATGACGGAGCAGTTAGAGCAATTCATAAGCGAGAACCAGCACGACTCCGCCTTCCAGATCGCCCAGTTGTACGCCACCCACTCCGACGTGAACAATGCCTTCAAATGGCTGGAACAGGCCTATGTACAGCGCGATTCGGGATTGGCACAGTCGCTGTTGAGTGACGGGATACTGCGGGTGCTCTATGGCGACCCCCGCTGGGAACTGCTGATTGCAAGAATTGGTCTACTGCAGGCCTATAAAGCTATGCCCAAACCGCCACTTGTGGTTGCTGCCACCGCCTAGGTCCGGCCAACAGGCTAGGCTCGTCGTGCAGCAGCTCTTTCACAGTTCGTCCTCGTCGGCACAGTCCACATAAAACGGTAACTCCAGGCTTCTGCAATGCTCGAAAATCAACCCGGTTTCCACGTGCACTACCTCCTCCCGCGCCGTAATTTCACTCATAATAAGATCCCGCAGGTGCTCTGGGTCGCGCACCCAAACCTGCATCAGAAAATCATTGGCCCCAGCCAAGTGATACAGCTCACGCACCTCAGGTAAAGCCATTACATGGGACCGGAAGGCCTCGACATTCGCCTTGGAGTGGCGCTGCAAGCGGATGGAGATCATCGCCTGCAGCCCAACCCCCAGCGCTTTGGTATCCACTTCGGCGTGATAGCCCTTCAGCACCCCCTCGCGCTGCAGGCCCCGCACCCGCACCAGGCAGCTGGAGGGTGCCAGGCCCACAATCTCCGCCAGTTCTTTGTTCGATAGCCGAGCATTATTTCGCAGCTGCCGGATTATCTCCAAATCAATTCGATCAAGCGCTGACATATACCCTCTATAACTAATTATATTCGTCAATGATATATACATAAGAATATAGTTTTATAATGCACCTTTCAAAGGGAATTTAATCATGAATACAAAAAACCCAATAGCGCGTCTTGCCGACACCCGCCACGAATTTGGCGAGCACGGCGGTGTCAACATGTCCATAGAAGTGAGTACGGCATTTACGGTGATGAAGCCCGGTACCATGCCGGAGCTGTTTGCAGGTCACAAAGCGGCGCCTGAGGGTTGTTACCTGTACGGTCGGCATTTTAATCCCACCGTATACAATCTGGGACGACAACTGGCAGCCATCGAGGGCACCGAAGCGGCCTACTGTGCAGCCAGTGGCATGGCAGCCATTTCCGCCGCCATCCTCCAGCTGTGTAACGCCGGCGACCATATTGTAGCCTCGAATGCAGTCTATGGCGGTACCTATGCCCTGCTACACGATTTTCTGCCGCAGAAATCGGCTATTCAGACCAGTTTTGTCGATGCCTCTAACCTGGCGGCTGTGGAAGCCGCCATCACCAGCAAGACCAAGATCATCTACGCCGAGAGTATTTCCAACCCAACACTGCGGGTTGCCGACATACCGGCCCTGGCGGCACTGGCTCACGCAAAGGGCCTACAGCTGGTGATAGACAACACCTTCAGCCCGCTGATGCTCAGCCCAGCAACACTCGGTGCCGATGTAGTGGTTCATAGCATGACCAAGTACATCAATGGAGCATCCGACATCATTGCCGGTGCCGTCTGTGGTAGCGCAGATTTCATCCAGAGCTTGATGGACCTGCACACGGGGCCACTCATGATACTCGGGCCGACCATGGATCCCAGCGCCGCGTCCAAAATAAGCCTGCGTATCCCACACCTGGGCCTGCGTATGAGCGAGCATGCAAGGCGGGCACAATTACTGGCCGAGAACCTGGAAAAGCTCGGATTGAAGGTGGTATACCCCGGGCTCAGTGGCCACCCGGACCACCAACTCATGAGCCAGTTGCACTGCCCACAATACGGCTATGGCGGCATTCTCACCCTGGACCTGGGCAGTGCAGAAAAAGCCGATGCCCTAATGGATGTATTGCAGAACAACTACCATTTCGGTTTTATGGCGGTGAGCCTGGGTTACTTCGACACCCTGATGTGCTGCCCCGGCAGCAGCGTGTCCAGCGAGATGACAGAAGAGGATTTATCCCTGGCGGGAATTGGCCAGGGTCTGCTGCGGATATCGGTGGGCTATACCGGCACCATGGAACAGCGTTGGGAGCAGTTGGAAAGTGCACTGCGCGATATTGGCATAAGCAATTAACACCCGGGCAACTTCGGGCGAATTGTTAACTTCCGCTCAATATCCCACTCACACCGTGGCGATAGTCTCCGCATTTGATAAAACGCGGGTGCACACGGCCCACGCCCTGACCAACTCAATAAAACTACGTTGTTTGGGCTCCCTAATTATTCCCAGAGATCGACAATTTCAGCCGCCATAGGATACCATCGGTTTTTTTGACATATCAGGTTGCCGCTGCAGGGTGTAATCCCCCCATTTACCGTAGCAGTTATTCGTAGAGAATCATGCTACTTGTAGCAAATATCTTGGCGGTACTCCGCCAATTGCTGTGTTGGGTCGTTCGTTATTGTAAAGCCATAACCCTTCTGTCGCGAGATGTTGCGCCTGCTCAACAGATTCAAAGGCGTGCATATCCAGCCACTCATGGCGTACCGTTCGGTTGTACCGCTCGATACAGGCGCTCTGCGTTGGCTTTCCTGGCTGAATGTACATCAATGTTATCCGCTTGCTATTAGCCCAATCAACCAGTGATTGCGATATGTACTCAGGACCGTTGTCCAGGCGAATCGCGCTTGGTTGACCACGCCACTCAATAATCTGCTCAAGGCTGCGGATTATACGTCCGCTTGGCAGCGACAAATCAACCTCGATACCCAGCCCTTCCCGGTTGTAGTCATCCAGCACGTTGAACGTACGCAGTGACCGGCCATCGGCCAGTGAATCGCTCATAAAATCAATAGACCAGACCTGGTTGACCGATGTTGGCACGCTCAGAGCATCCGGCTTATTCCGCTTGATACGCCGCTTAGGACGGATGCGCAAATTCAACTCCAGCTGCCGATATATCCGATAAACACGTTTATGATTCCAGCCATAGCCCTTTACGTTACGCAGATACAGAAAACACAAACCGAAGCCCCATCGCTTGTGGGTTGTGGTCAACCTCAGTAGCCAATCCGCAATCTCTTCGTTTTCCGAGGAAAATATCGGCTCGTAGTAAAAGCATAATTCACTGACGCTCAAGCACTGACAGGCAAATCGGATGCTGATTCCATGGCGTGCTACCGCAGTCTTGGCCATCTCTTTGCGTTGAGATGGCCTTACAACTTTCCCTCGAGGGCCTCCTGGCGAATCTCCGCTTTCAGACGTTCCTCAGCATACATCTTCTTTAGCCGCCTATTCTCTTCTTCAAGTTCTTTCAAGCGCTTCATCATGGACGCCTCCATGCCACCAAATTTCGACCGCCACTTGTAGAATAGTCCCTGGCTCATGCCGTGTTCTCGGCACAGGTCAGGGACAGATACACCCTGTTCGTTTTGCTTCAAGATGGCCATGATTTGGCCGTCGGTGAATCGAGACTGTCGCGTAGAAAACTCCTTGCGTTCATTTTGGTGGAATTCTCTACTTATAACCTCTACGGTTTTTCGGGGTGATTACAACCTTACAACAAAAAGCCGAGGACAATCAGGGCAAAATGATAAGAGACCTGTGTCGCTGCTTATTGCAATCTACCTTTGATCATCCTGAATGGGTAAAAATTATGTTTCAAGAAGCGTCCACTCCCGGCCCACGACTAGATTGGATGATTAAACAATTTCTTATCTCCGACTTTGCAGAAGGTAAAGCCATGATAGAGCTGGGACAAAATCGCAACTTGTTACCGAAAGTAGACTCGATGGACTTACTGCATATTTTATCGGGGACGTTAATTTATCTGGTTAACATTGCGCCCATTACAGAACGCATTCTAGGCATCCAACCCAACACGAGAAATTATATTGAGCAGCATGTTGATACTTTAATGAATATTTTAATGGCAGGCATACAGAAGTGATTGCTCATTGGATCAACAATATGAATATTAAGCAGGCGTAATATGGTGAATAAAAAAATGTAAGAATAGCCATTATTGGTGCCGGCCCTACTGGTATTGCCGCGGGCAGAGAATTGCTACAATAAGGTTTTAAAAACTTCACCCTCTACGAAAAAGAATCAGCCGCCGGCGGCACTTGGCAAAGAAATCGCCAGCAAAGGAGAAACTCAAAACGCTGATTACCCATGAAAGCATTGTGCAATGGGCAGGCAGTTAGGCAAAGAGAAGAGCAAGCGTAAAACCGAGAATAGCGCCACAGTGATGGATAAGTCCTTATTGAAAACCCTTGAACAAGCGGAGCGAGCATCCAGTTACACGCCTTTCCTGGCAGGGAATTTTACCGAGCCCTCGACCTACGATGCAGGAGCCTGGACCGATTTTGTTATGCTGGCAGGCATGTGATTTTTTGTTAAACGCACCAGCCCGCTGGAGCCCATAAGCCATGATGTCTGGTACAGGACATCCTGCAAGTAAGGTGAGTCATTTAGACCTGGCACAAGCCGGCAATATACCTCCAACCGCCTGTTTTGGTGTCTGTCGGCCCGGCCGACTCAACCAGGCAACAACACCCGTCTCATCGCTATGGACCTTGGTAGTAGGCAGCAGAAGTTTGAGCTCGTACCGCCCATTTCTTAACTCAAGCTCATTTCGTTGCAACCCGAGCTCGACAAAATCATGGGGAAGCTTTTTTCCCGGTTTTCACCCGCTCTCCTGTACTAGGGTTATTGCGCTTATAGCCCTTTGGTTTCGGGTTTCAGGTTTATTTCCCAATAAGAGTAACGGGGTAGGCGCTGAGCGAGCAAGATCAACAGCGCCAGAAATCCGGCCAGCAACCCAACCGACAAACTCAGGTCCAGCCAATTGTCAAACGGAGTATCATTCGCAGAGAAGACCGGCACTATCATCAGGTACTTGTTAATCCAGGCGCCCAGATTTATCCCAACCCCGATGATGCACAACGACACCAGCGAGCCCTTGACCGAGTCAAAGACAAGCGTTGCAAAAGGTACGAAGAAGCAACCCGCCATCATGGTCCAGTAGTAGGGGGCATAGTGGCCATACATTTGCCGCCACAGGGGCTCCGATTCATCGGGTAGGTTACCGAACCAGATCACGAAAAATTGAGCCCAGAAAAAATATATCCAGATCAGGGTGAAGCAGTGAACTAACCTGCCCAGATAGCGGATCTGGAGGGGGCCGAAGAAGGCACCATCGGTGAGTAGTGCCGGGAATACAATCAAGGCGGCGGTGCCGGCAAACAAATTGCTGAACCAGAAAAATATCGGAAACACGGTGCTGTGCCAGTGGGGCGTCAGCATCATGGCGAAATCCCAGGCAAATAAGGTATTGCAAAGGACGAAGGCGAGAATCACCAGCGGCGAAAGGACGTAGAGTTGACGCTCTATCTGGCGATGATCGACCACCGCAACATCTGGATCGCTTGCCAGGTCCGGCCTGAGACCCTTAAAAACATAAACCACAGCTAGCCCATAAAACAACAACAGGGCAAAAAGATCTCTCGCCAGCAACCAGCGAATGTTGAGCCATGGGCTCAAATGTTCCTCACTGGCAGGTGCCAGCCAATAAAACAGGTCGTCCCTGGCAAAGACATAAATCAGCAGGAATCCGAGGATGGCAAACGGAAGAAAAGCCAGAGTACTCAGCTCGGCAAGTCTATAGTAGGGCTTGGCCCACTGTGCGCGAACAATACGGGTGATGGCACAAAATACCACGCCGGCCTGGCTGACACCCATCAGGAACAGCAGCGAGACGCTGAACAAGATAAAGTCAGGGCGCATCGCTTCTTTGCTCAGCCCGTATACGAGGCTTGCAAGTCCAAGCACAAACAAGCCAACCAGTATCCACAGAGCCACCGAAACCTTTGGTGAGGATTGAATAGCTGTGGTGGTCTCGCCGGTATTCATTGTTTATCACTCAGGTTTTTTGCCAATTTCTTTTTGTCGCTCGTCTGTGCCATATCGCTTACATTGCTGTTTCCGAAGCTGTCCCTGATAAAATTTATCAGGTCCCAGCGCTCGCTCTGATTCAAGGCGTCACGGTAAAATGGCATGGCCACGCGGCCGCGGGTAATGGTAAAAAATAACTGGCCGTCGGTTTGGTCCTGGGTATGTGCCTTGTTTAGATCGACCGGCGAATTGTCAATAAACTTAACGCTGACCGGTCCGTCGCCGTGGCCTTTCTGCCCGTGACACACCCGGCAATGAACCTGGTAAAAATCCGCTCCCCGGGCGATTGACTCTGCTGTTGCCGGCACCGGATTGGGGATACTTGCCGCGGCGTCCTTAGCCGCAAAAATTCCCTTTTCAGTCGTTGGCGAGGGCAGTGTTTCGCCGCCCTCTGTGGGAACAGCATGGGGCTCTGGGGGTGTTACGGATTCCTGCGGTTTAACAGACGGTTGATCCACCATATCCCGGTCCCAGGGAAAACCCCAGGCCGAGGCAGTCGCTGCCAGAAAGATGAGCGCAAGCAGTTTGTGCTGGCAATGTAGCTTGAATGTACTAAGTTGCATCAAAGCACCTCCCCTATTGCCCGAATCTCCTCCGCATCTGCATTGCGCAGTATCCCTTCAGCGCGGTCAAACTCTTCGCGATTGCTGCACGGCACGGTCACGACAAACTTATCCACTGAGGCTTCCGGCACATAGACACGATCACTCATGGCGGGCAGCCTCGCACTGATAAAAAACCCGATGACAGTGGCCAGAATGCCAAACAGAATTCCCATCTCGTAAGTTATAATAAGAAAAGGTGGCACCGTGATAATGGGTCTGCCACCGGTGGGGTGCAGGTAGAGCACGGCGGTACCTGCTGCCAGGCTAAAACCGAAGCACGCACCGAAAATGCAACCAAAGAATGTAAACCGCTTAATGGCGGACTTGTTTCTGCCAAGCACCTCTTCCACGCCCTCTACGGGAACTGGCGACATCAATTCAGTCGCGGTGAAACCGGCATCTACCAGTTCCTCCGCCGCAGACAGCGCCAACTCCGGCCTGGCAAAAAGTCCTACTGCGTTTTCGGCCATAGCTCAGTTCCTTTTTCCGGGAATTCTCGTCCGGGCGCACCCATCGTTTCCTTTACCTCATACATGGATACGCTGGGAAAAATTTTCACAAATAGCAAAAACAGAGTCACAAACATTGCCAGTGACCCCACCAGGATCGAAATTTCAACCAGGCTGGGCACGTACAGCCCCCACGCGTCCGGCAGGTATTGCCGTGACAGCGATGTAGCGACAATCAGAAATCGCTCGGTGTACATACCGATATTGATGGCAATCGACAGGATTAACATGGGCACCAGGGAGGTCCTGAAGCGAGTGGAGATCAGCAACAGAGGGGCAACGGCGCAAAACAAAATCATCTCCCAGTACAGCAGCGCATAATAGCCGAACAGTTTGAATTTCAGCGCCTCGTGCTCGGCAGAGGTGCCGCTGTACCAGCCAGTAAATAGTTCGACAATGTTGATATAAGTCCACATCAGCGACAGCGCCAGTAACAGTTTGCCCAGATTGTCGAAATGCACTTCGGTAATGTACTGCTCAAAGTTCATGCTTTTTCGCAGGACAAACATGACTGTAACAATACCGGCCGTGCCGGAATAGATAGCGCCGACAACAAAATAGGGCGCGAATATTGTTTGGTGCAGCGCCGGCACGAGGGACATCGCAAAGTCCCAGGACACAATGCTGTGTACAGAAACCGCCAGTGGAATAATCAGCACGGCGAGGAAAGTGTAGGCCCAGCCGAGACGATGCCATTCTTTGTCTGTGCCGCGCCAACCCATCGACAGCAACACGTACATATGGTGTCGCCAACCTGCGGTGCGATCTCGGGCCGCGGCGAAGTCAGGAATGGACCCCATGTAAATGAAAATCGAGCTACCGGTCAGGTAGGTGGCAATGGCCATCACATCAAACAATAGTGGCGAACGGAAGTTCGGCCACAGCTCCATTTGGTTGGAATAGGGTAAGGCCCAGTGGATAAACCAGGGGCGCCCTACATGCACCATGACAAAAGTGGCGGCCACCATCAGCGAAAATAGGGTCATGGCCTCAGCGCTGCGATACATGGCCTTGCGCCAGGTGCTATTGGTTAAATGCAAAACACAGGATAACAGGGTGCCCGAATGGCTCAGTCCAATCCAGAAGATAAAGTTGGCGAGATAAGTCCCCCATACCCCTGGGTGGTTCATGCCAGCGGCGCCCAGGCCGTAATACAACTGATAGAACCAGGGAAAGAAAAAGCACACTATGGTTAGCCCAAAAGCGGTCGCCAGCGCAATATAGTAGCGCCGCCCGGTCTGAGTCAGAGAGCGGATTACATCCCTGTTGACGTCAGCATATTGCAGGGGCTCGCCCACCGGATTTACTTTAGCTTGCATCGTCATCCACTTTTTTAAGGTAAACCACGGAAGGCGAGGTGTTAAGCGCCTCCAGCACCCGGTAGGCCCGCGACTTTTCCATAGCGATCATCTGGGATACCTGGCTGTCCGGATCTTTGCGGTCCCCGAATACCAGGGCCTGGCTGGGGCAAGTCTGCACACAGGCCGGTTGCACCTCGCCATCGCGCACGCGTCGGCGACCATCGTCCTTGGCCCGGTCCTTTGCCTGGCGAATGCGTTGAATGCAAAAGGTGCACTTTTCCATCACGCCTTTTTCTCGCACCGTCACATCCGGATTAAGTTGTTGCTCCAGTGGCGCGTCCCAATGATAGGTGGTGAAGTTGAAGTAGCGAACTTCGTAGGGACAGTAAACTGCGCAGGCCCTGGTGCCTATACAGCGGTTGTATATCTGGGTATTGAGTCCGTCCTGGTTGTGATAGGTGGCACTCACCGGACAGACGGTCTCACAGGGGGCCGCATCGCAGTGCTGGCACAGCATGGGAATAAAGCCCAGTTTGATGTTCGGGTACTCCCCTACCCAGTAGCGTTCGATCCGTATCCACTTTATCTCGCGGCCCCGGGAAAAATCTTCCTCGCCGACGATAGGGAGATTGTTCTCGGCCTGGCAAGCGGTCACGCAAGCCTCGCAGCCTGTACATTTGTCCAGGTCAATGCTCATAGTCCAGGCGTAGTCGAATTCGTCGTAATAGCCCGGCTTGCTGTATTTCTCCCAACTCTTGCGCCACTGTTCGACGAGGCTCATGACGGCAGCTCCCTGGTTGGAATAAGTGTCGGAATATGATCGGGCCCAGTGTCTGTGTGCCCGCCGGTCCGCGAACCTGTGGTCTGGATAATTTCCCGACCGAGGTCGCGCGACGTGCCACCAGTTTTAACCAGTTTACGCTTGCGACCCGTGGCAATTATATTCACCCGGGTCGCCCCCCAGGCGAGGCTGCCGGTGTGGGGTTCAATTAGTGGCGCGAGTATTTTCAACGGGTTGGCGCCACGGTTTTTGGCGTAACGGCCAAATTCTGTGTGACCCTGGCCGATGGGCATAGCAACAACATCCGGCCTGATGGCCGGGTACAAGTAAACCGGGGCGACGATCGATCCGTGAGGGGACTGCACCTCGACCAGGTCCCCCTCGGCTAACCCCATTTGTTCGGCGACGGCTGGGTTTATCTCCACCCAAGAGCCGTAGACCACGCTGGTGGTCGGGTCGGGCAATTCCTGCATCCACGGCAGATTCGCGCCGCCGCCATCGCGCAAGGTGGGCGACAGGTAGGTATGCAGAACAAAGGGATAGCTCTCGCTGTCGCCGGAAAATTCCGCCGCCGGCACATCGATACTGTCGATAACAGACCCGGCCAGGGAAAACGGCGGCGGGTCACGCCGCCTCCTTTCTCCCCAAACGCCCGCCCGCAATACCGACCGCCAGAAGGAATCAAAACTCTCGTCGGTCTTTCCGGAACCGCGCTGATAGATCTCGCGCCAGCCATGCTGCAGGTATTCCTCCATTGATTTCCAGGGCAGAGCCTCGTCAAAATCGAGTTGCTTGGCTAGCCCCAGCATAATGTCGCCGGTGGCCCGGGTATTGTACAAGGGCGATACCACTGGCTGTGCGAGTGCACCGACGGGGAAGCCGACCCCCGGCTCGGGTGTATCGTCGCCCCAGCTTTCCAGATAGGTATGGCTGGGCAAAATCAGGTCGGCCTGGGCGGTGGTTTCATCCATAAAACTGGAGAGGCTGACAACCAGGGGGATTGCGGCCAGCGCCTCTTCGAAACCCGCCGCTTCAGGTAAGGTAAACAGCGGGTTGGTGTCGTTGATAATCAACACCTCAATGTTGCCCTGGCGAGCCTGCGCGATAAGTTCAAGCAGGCTGCGATAGCTTGCCTGGCGGGTGTGGCTGGCAGGTGTTGAATCCGCTGCAAAGCCGGGCGGCGGATTAAACACCAGCCCCCCGGGCTTGCCCAGGTTGCCGACCAGGTAATTTAGCGCGTTGACTGCGATCAGCGTATTGAGTCCGTTGCTGTGGTTACCCACCCCATCGCCACCAATCGCGAGACTGGGTTGGGTCTGGGCGAAAGTTTCGGCGAGGCGAACCAGGGTGCTCGCGGGCACACCGGTCTGTTCGGCCACCCGAGCAGTCGAATAGGGTGTGAGGGCGGCGGCCCAGTGGTCTCGATCGGCGCCACTGTAGTGGCCCGCAGTAACGATGTGTTGGGCGAGGGCCAGGGCCAACAGACCCTCGGTGCCCGGTTTGGCGGCAATCCACTCATCGGCGGCGGCACCGCTGAGAGACATGCGTGGTTCGATTTGCACGAAGTGGCCTCTTGCTGCTTGCCCCTGGCGACTGTGGCCGAAACCGAGGCTGTGGTGTACCGGGGAGAGCCAGGTGCCGAGATAGTCGGCGCCGAAAGATAGCAGGTAGCGGGTATTCTTCAGGTCGTAATAGGGCAGGTATTGTTCACCAAAAAAGCGTTCATTGGCAGCGTATAGTGTGTGGGGGTGGGCGAAATCGTAGTGCAGCAATCGCTCAGAGCCCAGTTGTGACATGAATAACTCGAATAACTGTGCCAGGTGTCCGCGCACGCCCCTGGTGAGCAGACACACGCGGTGGCCTTCGCCATTGGCCCGCAGACTGCGCAGGCGTTCGGCAACACTGGCGAGGCCCTCGGTCCAGGTGATTGGCGAAAATGAACCGGCTGGGTCAACGCCAGGGCGATCTCCGGTGCGCACCAGTGGCGTGGTAAGGCGATCGGGGTTGTATAACTGCTGCAGACCGGCCTGGCCCAGGGCACATAGCCGTCCCTGGTTAACCGGGTGGGCCGGATTGCCTTCGATTTTCTTGGCGCGCCCCTCCCGGGTGCGCACGGTAATTCCACAGCCAGCCGGACACATCTTGCACACGGTATTGTACAAGGTGGCGATACCGGCGCTAAACTGTTCCGGGGGTATTACTTCGGGAATGAGATACTCCACCGGGTGCTTGATGGATTGTGCCAGCATAAAACCGGCGCCCACGCCGACACTGCCCGCACCTACAAGTTTGAAGAACTCTCTGCGATCTATATTGGCCAAAATTCTCTCCTGCTTGCGTTTGTATTGTTCGACGCCTTCATTTGTGACAGGTCCAGCAATCCAGCCCGTGCTCGACATCATGCTGCTTGTGACAATTGAGGCACTGACCCATTTTATTTGGCGCCTGGCGACTTACTCTTTCCATGGTTTCAACTGGCCCGTGGCAGGTCTGGCATTCAATTTTGGCCGCCACGTGACGGTTATGGGGAAAATGAACAAAATCCGGCAGATCGTGCACCTTGATCCAGGGAATCGGTTCCCGGTTACGCCAGTAGTCCATCAGCTTGCGTATCTGGGGCCGTTCAGTTGCAATGGATTTGTGGCAGTTCACACATTTGTTGACGCTGGGCACGCCCGCAGAAATAGACCGCCGGGCTTGCATGTGGCAATACATACAGGGAATTTCGAATTCACCCGCATGGATTTTGTGACTGAAGTTAATCGGTTGTTCCGGGGTGGTGCCGGGGAAATAGGCTGCGTTTACCCAGTAACCCAACAGCAAACCGACCAAGCCGACAGCGACCAGCCGGGCCGCCGGTTTGAGGATGCGTAATGTTGGCCGCAGGGATACACTCATCTGTTAATCGCTCTCGCTGTCAATGGCATTTGCCAGTCCCAGTGTTTTGCCAAAGCCATCACCGAATTGGTGAATCACATCCGCCACCTCCTTATCCTTTGTCGCCCGCCAATAGGTATCGGCCAACTTGTGAATCACCTGGTAGACGTGGATGTTCATATCGTCTACGGTCATTTCCGGGGTCCAAAGATCGATGGACACGGTAGTTTTTGTCTCGCAATCCCACAGTGAGATCATGGCCGACTGGCAGTTTGTCGGACCCGGGGTTTGTGCATCCGACGCTTGCCAGACAATTCGAGTCGGCAATTTGTCGCCGTCCAGATCTATCGTCAGTTTGATTTCGGCGGTTCTTGACATTAATTTGTCGCTCTGGTTGTATGCATTTGTATTCATTTGTTGGCTATTGCCAGCCTCGGCGCAGCATGTACAATTTTCTGATTCTTAGCGTTATGCTTGTCATTCTCGTCAGTTTGGGCAGCGGTCTGTTCTTCCTGGTGCGCGACCGCGGCAAGACCCGGCGCACGGTCATTGCCTTGAGTGTGCGCGTTGCCTTCTCTGTGCTCTTGCTCGCGCTTCTAGCCTGGGGTTTTACTTTCAAGTACATGCCCTAAAACCAATACACAAAGGTAAATAGAAATAGCCAGATCACATCGACAAAGTGCCAATACCAAGTGACTGCTTCAAAAGCGAAGTGCTTATCCGCATTGAAGTGCCCCTTCGCGCAACGCAACCACATCACTGCCAACATGATTGTCCCCATGGTGACATGGGCACCATGGAAGCCGGTCAGCATAAAAAAGGTCGAACCATAGATGCCGGAACGTAGACTCAGCCCCAGCTCCCGGTAGGCATGAATGTATTCCACCACCTGCAGGCAGAGAAAAGTCACGCCCAGGATCACAGTGATACCCAACCATAAATTTAGGCTCACTCTTCGATTTTTCTTCAGCGCCCAGTGTGCAAAGGTGACCGTAAGACTGCTGGTCACCAGGATTACGGTGTTGATAAAAGGTAAGCCCCAGGCCTCCATCGCCTCTGTCACAGTACCATCAGGAGTCATAAACAAGGGCCAGGTATCGGCGAAATCCGGCCACAACATCAAGTGGGTCTGCAGATTGTTGCCAGCACCGGCCAGCCAGGGCACAGAAATAAGTCTGGCGTAGAAAAGCGCCCCAAAAAAGGCGGCAAAAAACATCACTTCCGACACGATGAACCAGAACATCGCCATACGGTAGCTGCGGTCTAGCAGGCCACTGACCATACCCTTAAGTGATTCCCGGATAACTATGCCGAACCAGCCAAACATCATGAACGCGATCATCATCAAACCGATGTAGAAAACCGGCGCGCCAAAACTCCCCTCGGCGGCAACTTTCTCGGTGCTCTGATGGATGTAACTTGCCGCGCCAAAAGCTGTTACGGCCAATGCAGTAGACCCCACAATGGGCCAGACACTGCTGTGTGGCACATAGTAGCGTGGAGCTTCAGAGTAGTCGCCGGGGTGGTTCATCCGTCCGCACCGCGAAACAATGTGTAGGATAGAGTGAAGGTCTGGATTTCCTCCGGCATCTCGCTGTCGACGATAAAAGTTACCGGCATTAGCATACTTTCGCCGGCTTCAAGTCGTTGCTGAGTAAAGCAGAAACACTCCGTTTTATGCAGGTGCAGGGCGGCCACTCCCGGCGATACGCTGGGCACGGCCTGCCCAGTTACCGCCTTGCCCGCGCGATTGCGCACGTAAAAATGCGTGGTATAGCTGTGGCCCGGTCGAATACGCAACTGGCGTTCCATGGGGCGAAATTCCCAGGGCAGCCCGGTCCCGACCTGCGCCAGAAACTGTATGGTCAGCGTGCGATTTGTCGCTTCGCTACCGTATTCATCGGCCACTTCATAGCGCGACGTGCTCTGCGCAACAGCCGTGGCACGGCCTGTTGTTTTACCGTTGAGTCCGGTCAACTCGCAAAAAACCTGGTACAGCGGTACCAGGGCAAAAGCAAAACCAAACATGCCTGCGGCCAACAGCAGCAAAAGGCCGGTATGCCTGCGCTGGCGTTGCTGGAGGCTCATCTGTCCACAT
>Ga0209987_10000986_pt1 | contig 15320 bp, 17 predicted proteins | sample N074metaG_FD_182134 | JGI IMG/M metagenome (GOLD analysis project Ga0209987, IMG submission 182134) | Deep subsurface microbial communities from Kermadec Trench to uncover new lineages of life (NeLLi) - N074 metaG (SPAdes) (version 2) | ecosystem: Environmental > Aquatic > Marine > Ocean trench... | reverse complement strand
GTGTTTGTTCTGGTGTTGGTTCTGGTGTTGGTTCTGGTGTTGGTTCTGGTGTTGGTTCTGGTTCTTCTATTTTCTTTATGTCCACATCACCTAATGGACCAAAAACAGTTTCTAGAAAAGTTTCCTTATCAAAGGGTTTTAGATCAGAATATTCTTGTCCTGTTCCAACATAAAGAACTGGCGTGGAAGTGACTTTCACAATTGACAAAGCAGCACCACCTTTTGCATCTGCATCACTTTTTGTCAAAATAGAAGCATTGAATTTTACACGTGCAAAGAATTCTCGTGCTTGATTTACAGTATCATTTCCAGCTAAAGAATCACCTACAAAAATTGTCATATCAGGATTTACAACTTTGTTGATTTTTTCAATTTGTTCCATCAGGTTTTTGTTTGTTTGCATTCTACCTGCAGTATCAATTAATACACAATCTGTTTTGTGAGATTTTGCATACAATACAGCATCTCTAGCAACGGCTGCAGGATCCGAATTATAATTCTGTGCAACAAGTTTTAGATTAAGACGATTAGTATGTTCCCGTAATTGTTCAATTGCACCAGCTCTAAAAGTATCAGCTGCTGCAACAACAACAGAATATTTTGCTTGTTGTAGCATATATGCAATTTTAGCTAATGAAGTAGTTTTTCCAGTTCCATTAATCCCTACAAATAAAATTAAAAAAGGTTGTTCTTGTTTCTTTTTTTCATTAATTTTTTCAAATAGATCAATTTTCTCTACAGCATCAAATAATGCAGAGATGCTTGAAATTAAACTGTCTTTAACAAATTTTTCAATTTGATGCTTGTCAATTTTTGAACCAATTAGTTTTTCTTTTAGATCAGCTTTAATTTCATCAATCACTTCACTAGCTACATCAGATTCTAAAAGAGATATTTCTAATTCAAAAAGAATGTCTTCAATATCTTTTTCTTTGAGTTCCTTTTCACTAAGGCTTTTCGCAGCATTAGAAAATGCATCACGAAGTTTCTCAAACATGTTTTTATCCAGATTTGGGTTGTGATACAGATTGCATTAATTGATTAATTTTTTCTCGTCCTTGCTCTAATTGTGCTGCTGCATCTTGTTTTTTTGCAGCGTTATCTTGTAAAGCAACCTCAATTTCTTTAATATGCGCTTCAAGATAGTTTATAGCTGAAGGAAAATCTTTTTCTACTGCAATTCCTGCACCGATACTCAAAACAATCTTGCTGTTAGATAAAATTTTTGTAGGAACATATGTTCCAATTCCAATTGGAACAAGAGTTTCTGATTCAGGTTTTTCGCTGAGAGACTTGATGGATTCAATTGCAGCAGTTGTCTCTCTTAAAACACTCAGGAAAGTTCCTTCTCTTTGAGATAATTCAGAAAAATATGTTTCAAGCATTTGCATTTGTTGCATTAACTGCTGTGCCTGTTCTTCACTCATTTACAACAAACCATTCTCAGATGGTTATAAATTCATTCACAGATAACTCTGATGATAATAAAAAAAAATAAAGATTAGAACTTTATTTTGCTTTAGAGAATCTAGATTCTACTTCGTCCCAATTAACAACATTCCACCATGCTTCAATGTAAACAGGTCGTTTGTTTTGATAGTTGAGATAGTATGCATGTTCCCAAACATCACAGCCTAACAAAGGTACTAATCCTTCAGTTCTAGGACTAGTTTGGTTTGGCATTGATTTGTATTCAACCTTACTTGAAGAAGGATTGTATACTAACCATCCCCAACCACTGCCTTGAATTACTGCTGTAGTGGATGAAAATTTCTCTTTAAAGTCAGAGAAGCTTCCAAAAGAATCGTTAATTGCATCAGCAATTGATCCTCCAGGTTCTCCGCCTCCATTTGCTTTCATGTTATTCCAAAATAGCCTATGGTTGTCATAACCACCACCGTTGAAATTAACTGCGCCTCTTTTGTCCTCTGGTACTGATTTAATATCAGACAAAATATCAAGAATATCTTTTTCTTGAATTTCAGTTGGACATCCTTCAAGAGCTGCATTTAGTTTGTCAGTGTATGCTTGATGATGTTTGGTATGATGAATCTCCATTGTTTTTGCATCAATGTGAGGTGCTAATGCATCATAAGCATATGGCATTTCAGGAAGTGTGTATTTTCCCATGAGTTCTTTGGAAAATTTATTCAATTTATTGGTTTAGTAAGCAATTCATTTTTACTTGTAAAAATAGTTAGAAAATTTGTGAAATTATTAGTTTTTTCTTTTATGGTGATATTTTTAGTGGGTTTTATTTTATCCCAATCTCTACAATCTGAAAATGAAATTAAGACATACTTGGAGAGAAGTGTTCCATTTATTGGAACAGAAATTCCAAGAATGGATGGAATTGATGGAACTGGAATTAAAATAGCAGTAATTGATACGGGAGTGGATTTTAATCATCCAGATCTATTTGGATGGGGTCCAGATGGAAAAGTGGTAGGAGGGTACAATTTCATACATGAAGATCAACCACCTTTAGATACAAACGGTCACGGCACTCAGGTTGCAGGAGTAATTGCAGCTGATGGACAATTAGTTGGAATAGCTCCCAAGGCAAAAATTCTAGCATACAAAGTTTCAGAAGATGGTGAAGGAGTATCATCAGAATTAATCACTAGAGCCATAGAAAAAGCAATTGATGATGGTGCAGATATTATTAACATTAGTTTAGGAGTAAACAAAACAAATGCAAAGATTGAGCGTGCAGTAAATAATGCATTAGATAAAGGAATTTTTGTAGTAACTGCTGCTGGAAATGATGGTCCAGGATTCAAAACAATTGGTAGTCCAGGTAGAAATTTTGGATCTGTAACAGTTGGTGCAACATATAACAATCTAACTTCAAGTTTAGTTGCAACATTAGAAGTAGATGAAAAACCATATACTGTAATTCCAATGGTAGGTTCTTCAAAACTAGAAGAACCAATAAATGGAAAAATAATTTTTGGCGGATATGGAAAAATTGAAAATTTGAAAGAACTTGATGTAAAAGATGCAATATTAATTGTAGAAAGAGGAAGTGATGTTGAAGGAGAATTATTGTATTTTTCCATGAAGGAAAATAATGCTGCAAATGCAGGAGCAAAAGCTTTGATTGTTTTCAATAATAGACCAGGAATTTTTTTGGGTGAATTGATTCATGAGTTTATGGAATCAGGATACAAACCACAAATTCCAGTTGTATCAATTGATAGAGAAGAAGGACTTGAAATCAAAGAATCCATAAAAAATGGTAATGAAGCAAATATGCATTTATTTTACAATCCAGATTTTGTAGCACATTTTAGTTCTAGAGGACCAGTCTCTCCATTTTACATAAAACCAGATATTGTAGCACCTGGAGCATATATCAACTCCACACAAAACAATGGAGGGTATAATTTTACCAGTGGAACAAGTTATGCAGCACCACATGTTTCAGGAGCTGCAGCACTATTACTTCAAAAAAACCCAGAACTTCATCATCATGAAATTAAATCACTATTATTAACTACAGTTGAGCCTGTCTCAGATGCTTATGGACAAGAATTTTCACTACATGCATCAGGTGCTGGAAGATTAGATATTGGAAATGCATATGGTGCAAAATTAATTATCACACCACCAAATTTTGTAGTTAATGTATCATCAGATGAACTAATTGCTGAGAAACAATTTGGATTAAAATTAATTGATGGTACATTTGATAGTTTTGATGTTAAATTTGAAGGGCCAGAATTCATAAAATTCACGTATTTTCTTGAAGATAATACTTTACAAATTAAAATGAATATCACTGAAGAAAATTTTGGAGATTATGAAGGAAAAATAATTATCAATCATGATATTACTCGATATGTAATTCCATTTTTGTTACATTATACACCAGGCTCAATTTCAGTAAATCAACAAGATCAAAAACTTTTCTTTGATATTTATCATCCAGAAAAATGGAGTTTTGCAAAAATTTCAATCACAAATAGTAAAGATGGAAAAACATACACTACAACTGCCACACCAAACAAAAAAACTTCAATAGAAATCTATGAAAATACAGAATATTGGATTGATGCAAAAATTCAAGTTAATGGAAATACATCATCTGCATTTAACACAATTGAAATTAGTTCACTTTCAGAAAATTCTTACAGATTAGAAATCATGGATATTCCAGAAAAGCAAATTGGAATAATTGCAGGGATTACAATAATAATAGGCGTAATTGGATTAATTAAAAGAAGATAATCTATGAAGTAGGTTTTGGACCTGCATCAATAATATCAGAGGAAACATTTTCAAATTTCTTAAAATTTTCAACAAACATCTGAGCTAAATTTTTTGCAGAAATAGCATACGAATCTTTGTCAGCCCAAGTATTTTTTGGATCTAAAATTTCAGAAGGAACATTATCTACTACAGTTGGGACATCTAAATTGAATAAATCATCATGATTATATTTTACATTATCAAGTGCGCCTGAAAGAGCAGCAGTGATCATAGCACGACTATATTTGATCTTTATTCTTTTTCCAATTCCATATGGACCACCAGACCAACCAGTGTTTACAAGATAAACTACAGTATCGTGTTGATTGATTTTTTCTCCAAGTAATTTTGCATAAACTGATGCTGGTCTAGGCATAAATGGAGCCCCAAAACACTCAGAAAATACAGATTTTGGTTCTTTGATTCCTCGTTCAGTTCCTGCTAGTTTGCTTGTATAACCAGACATAAAGTGATACATTGCACCTTCTTTTGTTAATCTAGAAACTGGAGGTAAAACTCCTAATGCATCAGCAGTCAAAAATACAATCACCTTGGGATGACCACCAACACTAGGAATTACTGCACCTGGAATGTAATCCAAAGGATATGCAACACGAGTATTTTCAGTTAAACTGTTATCATCAAAATCTGGTATATTATCATCAAGTACTACATTTTCTAAAACTGCACCTGGTTTGATTGCATTCCAGATTTCAGGTTCTGCTTCTTGACTAAGATTGATACATTTTGCATAACATCCCCCTTCAAAGTTGAATGTGCCATTATCAGACCAACCATGCTCATCATCACCAATTAGTTGTCTATTAGGATCTGCAGAAAGAGTGGTTTTACCAGTACCAGACAATCCAAAAAATAATGTAGTATCTCCTTTTTTCCCAATATTTGCAGAGCAATGCATTGGAAAAATACCACGTTCTGGTAAAATGTAGTTCATTATACTAAACATTGATTTTTTCATCTCTCCAGCATATTGCGTACCGGCAATCAAAACAATTTTTCTTGTTAAATCAACTAGGATGAATACATTAGTTCTAGTTCCATCAACTTTTGGAACTGCTTCAAAATCATTAATACATAATATAGTAAATTCAGGTTCATGGTTTTCTAACTCTTCATTTGTAGGTCGAATAAACAAGGTTCTTCCAAATAGATTTTGCCAAACGTGATCATTAATCACTCTAATTGGTAGACGATTTTTAGGATCAGAACCTACAAAACCATCAAAAACAAAAAGTTCTTTGTTCTCTACAAAGTTTTTCATTTTTTCAAGAAGTTTCTCAAATTTATCACTTGGAAATTTATGATTAATTTTTCCCCAATCAACTGTGTTTTCAGTTTTGTCATCATATACAATAAATCTGTCATCAGGAGATCTTCCAGTATATTTTCCAGTATTGACGGAAAGAGAACCTGTAGAATTTACAACACCCTCATTTCTTTGAACTGCGAGATTTACCATTTCATCTACGCCTAGATTTCTGTGAACTTTGGATGGATTAATCCCAAATGTTGTTAATTGTGATGAAAATTTGTCAGTTACAGCATTACCTACAACGTGAGTCAAAGTATTCGACCTCCAAAAATTATTTTACCAATCTCAGGTTTGTTCATGAGATATTTCGATCCGCCTTGAATTTCCTTATTATCTCTTTCTTATCTCAAATTTTTTTTTTGGCTAGGAACGTATTTATTTCAAAATTCAAGACTCACTTTTATGTTGATCAACAAAGAAAAGCTTGCAAAGAGACAGGAAATAAAAGGACATAATCCTGATTTTGTTAGACCAGAAAGCTGGCGTTATGTTAGACTACAAACTAACTGGAGAAAGCCAAAAGGTATTGATCACCATCAAAGAAAACAAAAGAGTAGAGGTCGTCCAGGTCTTGTTAAAGTTGGATATGGTGGACCTAAAGAAGCAAAAGGATTACATCCTTCAGGATTTACAGATAATTTAGTTCACAATTTAAATGATTTACAAAAATTAGACCCAAAAAAAGATGGTGTTAGATTAGGACATAGTGTTGGTACTAAAAAAAGAAAAGAGATTGTTGTGAAAGCAGTTGAAAGTAAATTCAAAATTTTTAATGCGAGAGTGAATGCAAGTGGTAGTAAATCTTAAAGCAAAGAAAAGACTGGCAGCTAGAGTAATTGGTGTCGGAGTTCATAGAATAAAATTTGACACTGATCATCTAGATGATATTGCAGATGCAATTACAAGAGGAAATATTCGAAGTCTTGTTACAGCAAATACAATTAGAGTCAAATCATTTACAGGTACATCTAAAGGTAGAGCACATGTAAAGAAAGCACAGAGAAACAAAAGAGGTACAACTCAAGGTTCAAAAAAAGGTAGAAAGGGTGCACGAGTAGGTAAAAAAGAAGTATACGTTGCACATGTTCGTGCGTTGAGACGATTGTTAAAGATTGCAAAAGATAGAAAAGATTTGACTAATCCAGAATTTTGGTTACTCTACAAAAAAGTTGGTGGAAATACTGTTAGAAACAAAGCACATCTTAGAGCTTTGATGGAAGAAATTAAAGAAAAAAGAAATAACTAGAATCTATATATTCTATTTTTTAAATCGATAATTTTGCCATTTTTAATTTGAATACCCTCATCATTTAACAAATTAATTTTGATTTGTTCCCCATATGCATAGCCACCAATTTTTCCAGTAGACATCACAACTCTATGGCATGGAATAATCACAGGGTAAGGATTTTTGTTCATTATTTTTCCAATAATTCTCTGTCCATTTTTTAACCCAACTGCTTTTGCTAATTCACCATAAGTTGTGATTTGACCTTTTGGAACCTCTAGTAATTTTTTGTAAATCTTTTGATCAAGATTCAAAGTTTGATTACCTCAAGTTTTGTTGATTCAAGAAAACCAAGTACTTTCTGTTTATTTGATCCAAGTCCGTTCCAATCCAAAAGTGCAGTTTGTGCCATACTATTTTGTGCAAGAATATGAGAGAATAATTTTTCATCAAGATAATCTAATGCATGTTTTGGAATTACCGTTCCAAGTGCATATTTTCCTTCAAGTAGTTCATTTGTAAATTTTGAAGGATAGTGAGTTCCTCCAAAACAAATTGCTACAGGATTTTCTTTGATTGGTTGGGTAATTACTTGATGAACCAAAGTTGCTACAGAATTACACAAAGATACATCATTCCATTGTTTTTCAGTTGTGCCTATTTCTATGAAAATAGATGGTTTAGTCAGTGCAGTAGGTCCATGGTGTGTTGCCTCTATAGTGATTTGGAATTCTGAGAATTGAGCCTGATGTTTCTTCAAAGTTTGAAGATATGCTTTTTGAAGATGTGGATGAGGAACTGCAACTTGTCTTTCATTTCCACCAAATTTTGCTTCTGAAAAATTACCAGTACAATGACAGGTTAAGGCCAATACTTCAGATTCAGCAGCATGTTTTGAGAGAAAGACAAATCCATCATAATCATATTTTTCTTCTACCCAATCAGCAGAAATGGTAGGGGTAGGAATTATTATCAAGTCATAAAATTTCCCATGGAAAATATTTCCTTCTTGGTTCATTTCTTTTGAAAGAAATTTTGCCATGTTATGACCTGCAGGATCATCTTGATACGCAACTAGCAGTTCCATGAGATAAGAGATATAAAGACACCTTATTAATTTCCAGCAATGAACCCAAGGATGACTTTGAGAAACATGGTAAATACCATGAAAATGGCTAGAAAACCAGACAGAGATGAGTATCAGCAACATCTTAGATTGGTAATGTTTGGAATAATGGGAGTTGGTACAATTGGATTTATTATTCAGTTTGTATTTTCAGTAATTACATTTGGTAGGACATAATGACAGAAGAAATAAAATCAACTGAGGAAGTAAAATCAACTGAGGAAGTAAAATCAACTGAGGAAATAAAATCAACTGAGGAAATAAAATCAACTGAGGAAGTAAAATCAACTGAGGAAGTAAAATCACATTTGTTTGCAATTAGAACCACTGGTGGACAAGAAAAAGTGGTTATGAGATTATTAGAAGCCAAGGCAAATGCAAATAAAATTAACATTCAATCAGTTTTGCTTGTAGATAATCTAAAAGGCTATGTCGTAGTTGAAGCAATCAATCCAAGTGATGCATACATGGCAGTTGAAGGAATAAGACACATTCGTGGTCAATTAAGAGGAGAATTAGAATTCAAAGATATTGAAGGATATCTTATCAAGAAATCAACAGTTTCACAATTAGCAGTAGATAACATAATAGAGATTACAGGAGGACCATTCAAAGGAATGAAAGCTACAATTACCAGAATTGATGTTGAAAAAGAAGAAGCGACAGTAGTTTTGTTGGATGCATCATATCAATTACCAGTAACAGTAGATGCAAATTATCTAAAGCTGGTACCCGGAGCTTAGAGAGTAAGGATTAAATTTTTGATTTAGAGTTGAATTAGAATGGGAGAACAAAAAGTATCAGCACTTGTAACAGGAGGAGGAGCATCAGCAGGTCCACCATTGGGTCCAGCACTAGGTCCTCTTGGCGTCAACATTATGGAAGTTATCAAAGCCATTAATGATAAAACCAAAGACTTTGAGGGAATGAAAGTTCCAGTGACAGTTATTGTTGATACTGATACAAAAAAATATGAAATTGAGATAGGTATTCCTTCTGCTGCAGCACTCATTATGAAAGAAGCAGGAATCCAAAAAGGTTCAGGTGCATCAGGAACTGAATGGGCAGGAGATGTCACAATGGATTCAATTGTTAAAGTAGCAAATACAAAACTTGAAAAATCTTATGCTTCTTCATTAAAATCTGTTGCAAAAACCATCGTTGGGACGTGTGTAGCGTTAGGAGTAAAAATAGAAGGAAAGACACCAAAAGAAATTACGGTTGAAATTAACGATGGTAAATGGGATGAAAAATTCCAATAATTATTGAATTAGATAAACAGGGTCTTTGTCGGTTTTTTGTAATTCTACAAAAGTTTCAGTATTTTGAATACCTTCTATTTTTCCAATTTTTTCAATTACCACTGTATGAAGGGCTTCAAGGTTCTTTGCATAAACTTGAACCATTATATCGAATCTACCAGTGATTTCAGAGATTGATACAACTTCAGATGTTTCCATGAATTGTTTATGAATTGAATCCTTAAACTTTGGATCTCGATTGATTCCTACAGTAGCTTTCACACCAATTCCCAAAAGAGAATCATCAATGTCTACGGTAAATTTTTTGATCAGTTTTTTCTTTAGTAATCTCTTGATTCTGCTATAAAGTACAGAAGCGTTGATCCCAAGTTTTTTTGACAGAATAGGAACAGAGATAGAACCATCTTTGGTTAATTCATAAAGCAATTTCATATCGAGTTCATCAAATCTGTGCATTGTATTAGAAAATTATGGTTGAGATTTAATATATGTAGGTTTTGAGATAGTTTTCTCTCAGAATTACAACTATTTTATAGAAAAAGTGTAATTTCTTAAAAAAATCAATATTCTAAAATCTTCGCCTCTAAACGATTTTAAGTAGGCGTTCTCGAAATTGTTCGTAATGATTACAGAGACACAACTTGTTGAAGTGGTTAAAAAAGTCAAAGCTGAAACTAAACAGAGAAAATTCACACAATCTGTAGAGTTAATCATTAATTTCAAAGATATTGATGTCAAGAAAGGATTTGCCATAAACGAAATAGTTCAACTTCCAAAGACAAGTTCTCCAGCAACGGTTTGTGTTATGGCTACAGGAGATATGAGTCAAAAAGCAAAACAGGCAAATGCTGATGCAGTTATTGGAACAGCAGAATTAGAGAAATTTGCAACTAACAAAAGAGAGTCTCGAAAATTCATTAACAAATATGATTTCTTTTTAGCAGATACAAAAGTTATGCCACTTGTCGGAAAAACTTTGGGTCAGTTCTTAGGTCCTAGAGGAAAAATGCCAACACCAGTTCCATTTGATGCACCAATAGAGTCATTTTTAAAAAGATTTAGATCATCAGTAAAAGTTAGAACAAGAGCATCCTTGTCCATATCATGTAAGATTGGAAATGAAACTATGGATGATTCTGACTTGGCAATTAATGCACATGCTATTATTAGTGCAATTGAAAAGAAATTGCCAAATGGAGAGAAAAACATCAAAAAAATTATGATAAAGACTACAATGGGTAAACCAGTAAAACAAGTACAAGAGGTTAAGAAGAAGAAACATGCATGAGAATAGAACATCTTATCCGAAAAGAAAAACCCAAATGTATCAACAATTACAGGAGTTGCCAAAAAAATACAAAGTTCTAGCTATAATCAAAATGAACAAAGTGCGTTCTACTCAAATATTACCATTAAGAAAAATTCTCAAAGATGACGTAGAATTTGTAAGCATCAAAGACAAAGTTGCAAAAAAGGCATTTGAAAAAGTAGATGTGCCAGGAATCAAAGACATGATTGGAGAACTTACAGGACAATGTATGTTCATGTTTACCAACATGTCACCATTCAAGCTAAATGTTCTTTTAGCTAAAAATAAAATCATGATGATTGCAAGAGGAGGCGATATTGCAAGTATAGACATTGTAGTACCTGCAAAAAACACAGGAATTGCACCAGGACCAATGCTTACAGAATTCAAAGATGCAGGCATTCCAACTAAAATTGATCAAGGAACAATTTGGATTGCAAAAGACAGTACACCTGTTTTAAAAGGTGAAGTAATCAATGAAAAATTAGCAGCAATTCTTGGAAAATTAGATATCAAACCAGTAGAGGCAGGAATTTCACTTTATTCAGCATTAGAAGACGGGCTAAAGTATTCAGAAGAAGAGATGATAATCGATGTTGAGAAAATTAGGGGAGAATTTGCACAAGCACATCAAGAAGCAGTTTCACTATCTATTGAAGCAGGATATGTTACACCAGAAAATATTTCACAAATACTCAGTACTGCATCACAATCTGCACGTTCCGTATCTGTTGAATCAGGTTATATGACTGATGAAACAAAGGAGCAGATATTGCAAAAAGCAGATGCTCAAGCAAAAGCAGTTGCTGGACAAGCAAAAGATTACACACCAGTTTAGGTTTCACGAACTTTAGGAAGATTCCACTTATACTTCATTGCAAGTAATCTTATTCCAGTAGCTGCAACAATTCCAATGATTGATGCAACTTGCATATCTCCTCCATAGTAAAGAATTACGTAAAAAATTACAATACCAACTATGCTTGCAACAGCATAGACTTCTTTGACAAAAACTATTGGAATCTCTCTGACAAAAACATCTCTAAGAATTCCACCACCTATTGCAGTAATTACTCCTCCAAACATAATTGGAAGAAAGTCCAACCCAACTATTTGATAGGCAATTGAGGCCCCTATAATCGAAAAAACTCCCAATCCTATTGCATCAAAAACTAACCAAACATTCATTCGTTTTTTAAAATATGAATAGAGGAAAAACATTGCAATTCCAACAATTACAGTTATACCAATATAGACAGGATCTGAAAATGCCGTAGGAAATCTACCAAATATTACATCTCGAGTAATTCCACCTACTACACCAACTACAGTTGCTAAAACAATGATTCCAAAAATATCAGCTTTGTGAGCAATTGCTTTTGATGCTCCAGTTATTGCAAAAGCTGCAGTACCCAAGTAATCAAGAACGCTAATGAATCCATCTATTGGAAAAGAAAAATCTACCAATTAATACAAAGATAATACAATTGCTAATTAAGATTAATAAAAATAAAGATCTAAAGTAAATTGAAAAAAGTAAATTTATCTAGCCAAATAGAGAAGACAATCCTTCCATGGCTGCTTCTTCATTTTTAGGTTCTTCTTTCTTTTTCTCTTTCTTTTCTTCACCACCGGCTGCTGCATCTGCTGCTGGTGCGGGTGCTGCTGCAACTGCTACAGGTGCGGCTTTAACTGCCTCATCGATATTAACATCGGCCAAGGCTGCAACTAGTGATTTCACTTGAGCTTCATTAACTTCAGTACCAGATGCTTTGACAACTGAACTGATGTTTGCCTCATTGACGTCCTTTTTTAGCTTGTGAAGAAGTAAAGCAGCGTAAACATATTCCATTGTATCGAGATTTTCTTAGAGCATAATATAAAACTATGGAGAAATCATGCCTAAAATTTGAAAAACTAGTTTAAAATTCTAAGACTTCGACAAACAGAATAAAGTGTTCTTTTCAGGTGTTTATCAATTAAAGACTCCATTCTATTTTTCAAAACCCGTTTTGCTTCATCTCTTTCTGAACCAAGAGGTAAAGATAATACTTTATTTAGAAATTCAGATAGGGATTCCCTAATCCAACCATCCAACATTTGATATACCTCTTTAGGAATAATATCACATTTGTCTTTATCAAGATCTATAATATCAGCATAATTTTCATATTCAACTCTATAGACTAAAGCTAGAACAACATTATCAGGTGTTGGATGCTCTAAAATTTCTCTTGAACGTTCTCCTGTTTTTCCTTGTAATACCTTTTTCTTGAGTCCAACAGGATTAACAATGACGCCAGTGACTCCTACTTTTCTGTCATCCATACCTGTAACTACTCCAAAGATAAAGTCATAAAAATCACCATTTTTTTTAGTAGAAAAAACATGAGTTCCTTCTTTTAGTACAGATTTTTTTCCAAACATAGGTTAACTGAATTATGTAGTGTATTTAATTTATTATTAATCGACAATTCTTAATAATGGACTGGAGCATGCTCAACGTTGGATAAAAAAGAGATTCTGAAGGAATTTTCATCAGATTCTGACAGATATTATAAAGTCAAATTATTTGATGAACAAGGTTTTGTTAGAAAGGCTTGCTCAAAGTGTGGTAGGTTCTTTTGGACTTTGGATTCTGGACGAAATTTTTGTCCTGAGGATGCAGATGATACGTATTCATTCATTGGAGAACCTCCAACAACTAAGAGATTTGATTATACACAAGCATGGAAACAAGTTGAAGAATTTTTTGTAAAAAATGGACACACTTCAGTTGGTAGATATCCTGTTGTGTGTAGATGGCGTGATGACTTGTACTTTACAATTGCATCAATTGTTGATTTCCAAAGGGTAATGGGTTCAAAAGTAGTCTTTGAGTTTCCGGCAAATCCATTAATAGTACCACAAACTTGTTTGCGTTTCAAAGATTTAGAAAATGTTGGGGTGACGGGTAGACATTTTTCTAGCTTTTGTATGATAGGACAACACAGTATTCCAAACGCAGATGGTTATTGGAAGGATGAATGTATTGATTTAGACTTTAGATTACTAACTGAGCAATTTGGAATAAAAAAGGAAGAAGTTGTTTTTGTTGAAGATGTTTGGGAAGGTGGAGGTTCATTTGGATCATCATTAGAATATTTCGTAAGAGGGTTGGAGCTTGGTAATGCAGTATTTACTGAATTTCAGGGAGAACTAGGCAAACACACTACGCTTGATCAGAAAATAATCGATATGGGGGCAGGTCTGGAAAGATTTGCATGGATCACAATGGGTACTCCCACTGCATATGATTGCTGTTTTGGTCCAATTACTAATCATCTCATGCAAAAGATAGGAATTGATTCAGATTCTGAGATGTTAAAAAAATATTTCACAGCAATCTCAAAGAATCTAGAGATTTATGATGATTTGATTGATGTTAGAAAACATGCAGTAAATTCTGCAGGATTAACTGAGGATCAAGTAAACCGAATCATCACACCACTTGAAGGAATGTATCTTATTGCAGATCATCTTCGTACATTGATCTTTGCAATAGCTGATGGCGCTCTGCCAAGTAATGTCGGAGGTGGATATAATCTTCGAATGATGATACGAAGAATTAGAGGAACTATAGATAGAATGAATCTCAAACTAGACATTGATGAATTAGTTGATATGCATATTGACTATCTCAAAGATACCTATCCAGAATTAGATGAGAAAAGAAAAGACGTTAAGATTATTCTAAAGATAGAATCTCAGAGATATGTTGAGTCAAAATCAAGAATGAAGAAAATTGCTCAAAAAATGCGTCAAAAAGACCGTGCACCTACTGTTGATGAGTTAATCACACTCTACGAATCAGATGGGATTACACCAGAATATCTAAAAGAGATTAACGCAATTTCTGAAATTCCTTCGTCATTTTATTCAAAACTATCAGATCTGCACCAATCAGACAAGAAAAAGACAGCAGAACAACTATCCATTGAAGACTTGCCTGAAACTGAGATGTTATTTTATTCAGATGACCCAATGTCATTTGATGCCAAGGTTCTCAGAGTAATTGATGATTTGATAGTATTAGATAAAACATCATTTTATGCAAGAGGTGGAGGTCAAGAACCAGACTATGGTACTATTTCAAGCTCTAAAGTCATTGATGTGAACAAACATGGTGGCGTTATCTTGCATCAGCTTGAAGGTGATATCCCAAAAGAAGGAGATACAGTTTCTTGTATAGTTGATGAAACTCGTCGTTCTAACATTACAAAGAACCATACCAGTACACACATACTAAATGCATCATCTCGTAAAATTTTGGGTTCGTGGGTATGGCAGCATTCTGCATTCAAAGATGATGATCATGCAAGACTAGACATCACACATCACTCTTCACTTACTAAGAAACAAAAACAAGAAATTGAAGATGCAGCAAATGATATGATAAAACAAAATCTTCCTGTAACAATAGAGTATTTTGATCGTGGGACAGCAGAACAAAAGTATGGTTTTAGAATTTATCAGGGAGGAGTAGTTCCAGTTAAATCAGTTAGAATTGTATCAATTGAAGACAAAGACATTGAAGCTTGTGGTGGAACACATGTCAAGAAGACTGGGGATATTGAGCTCATCAAGATTACTAGAACAAAAAGAATTCAAGATGGAGTAATAAGAATAGAATTTGTTTCAGGACCAACTGCACAAGAATATGTGAACGAGCAAAAATCAACTGAAGCACAGATGTCTGAAATGAAAAAAAGTAAAGAAGAGATAGAGAGAGAAAGAGAGGAAAATAAAAACGAGACAAGAAGAATCAT